>ERZ773235.1969-NODE-1969-length-18950-cov-16.198042_pt1 | contig 18950 bp, 18 predicted proteins | sample MGYA00580522_ERZ773235 | MGnify/ENA primary metagenome ERZ773235 (study PRJEB29015, sample SAMEA2737797) | human gut metagenome | biome: human gut; feature: human-associated habitat; material: faeces | place: China | collected 2012 ...
GGTACGATTAGATTTTTTATGATATTTATTTGTCTGTATTAACAAATCCGCACCAGGGATTCCTGCCCTGGTAAAGTTTGCCCGGCAAAAGCAGAAGCGAATCAAGGGACTGGCTGCTCATGCCCTGTATCCTATCAATACGGGGAAGCTTGAAGGATTCAATAATAAGATCAAGGTACTAAAAAGAATCGGATATGGGTACCGAAACATGGATTATTTCTTTACCCTTATCCGATTCCATTCTTTACCTAAAAATTATTCATCCCCCAAATTTCCGTGAAGAGCCAAACCTAACGCTGCTCGACGGAAATGAATCATTAAGAACCGTATAACCGGACTTCGTCCGTCAGTAATCAACCCTATCCGCCCTTCGGGCACCTTCCCCGTCTGGGAAGGCGAGTTTGACTTCCGCTGGGACTTTTCCTGACTGGCGTTAATTTCCTGCAGCAAAAAAGCCGTGACAAAATGCAGGATCATTTCGTCACAGCTCTTTGTGATTCTTATTTATTTTTTGCCTTTTCTGAATGGAATGATTTTGGCTGGTTCAGCTTTTTTGGGTTCTTTGATATAGAATCCGTCCACGTTTTGAGAGAAGGGGTTCAGGATTACTTCCGGAAGGTCGCTGTTCTGAAGGGCGGGGATGATAGCCTCAAGTGCTTTTCTGATATCCCAGAGGATGAGGTCGATGTAGATGTGGTGAAGGCCTGTGGCCACGCCCATGACTGTGCCGTTCTTACCTATGAGGTCCTCAATGGTTTCTCTGACGTTGAAGAGTGTATCGGGTACGAGGTCTTCTTGTATGTCTTTTGTGGGTATGCAGAGGAAAACTGGTGCTACAGGGAGGTCCAACAAGTCGTCCAAGTTGCCGTCTTCACCAAATTCGTAGGATGTGACCAATTCTTTGCAGCGTGCTGTGCCTGCAAAGATGTCGCCTCTCCATCCGTCTTCATCATTGATGTCTGGTTCTCGTGTATAGGGGCGCTCTTCCATCAGTTCCTCTTCCGGGTCGACATCAATTTCTTTTCCTTCTTTTCGGAGAAAGTCCGGAAGATCTGCCAGAGTTATGCGGATTCCTTTTTCGGGAAGTTTCTGAAATGAAAAGCTGTTGATATTTTCCTCAAAGGCATAATCTCCTATGGCTCTCATAAGGGCATCTACAGCCAGATCCGGTGCGTCATTTTTGACCACGTTTTCCAATTTATTATCAATTGTGATGTCGTAGTAGGTATTATTGTCAGGAAGCTGCATCTCTTCTACAGAAATATTGATTTCATTCCACGGTACATGAACTGTCCCGTCATCAATGGCTCCGTCTTTTTCTATTTTCCTGCCGACATGGATATTCCATTTCTTTGTGACCGATTTTGGTGCATGGTCTTTGATGCATTTCATTGCGTAGAGAATGTAAGGTCTGCCGAATAAGCGCAGGTAGAGATCATACTTCTTGCCTTTCCCATTTACGCTTTTACCGACGTCGATTCTGGGGAGGAAACCCAGTTCCCATGATGCATCCCTGACGTTTTCCATGGCTTTTAACCCCGGGAATTCACCGGTTCCGACCGGCCCTTTTTCTATTGCGTCAATAATTGCATTTTCATTTTTCTTGAATACTTTCCAGAAATCCTCTGCGCGCTTAACGAAGGAGTCATTGATATCAATTAAATCGTCATCATCGTAATCTTCGTCATCATCATCGAGACTGCCAGAGTCGTCAGAGCTATAGGGATCAGGCATCGCAGATAATCCTGCTGATATTCCTTCATATGTTTTCCGTATTTCTTCATATGTCAGACTGCCGAGGTCGGTGAATGGCTTTTCCTCAGGATCATCCTCGAAATCGTATTCGCCGATATCTCCGATGTCTTCTCCCATTTTGAGCAGCTTTATATTCAATTTCGAACCTTTGATCATTTCACGGATATCACTCTTAGATATAGTATCTCCGCCTTTCGGGTAAAGCTTCAGTGCCTGATTCAGATAGGGAAGTGCTTTCTCATCCTGGAAGGTAAGGGCGTAGAGGTGCCCCATGAAAAGATTCCAATCATAATCCTTTTTCATTTCATCCGCATGGCGCTGCATGATTGTGATGGCCCTTTTGCGGAATTTCGGATGATCGGGATTATCAAAGCTTCCAATTTGCCTGTAAATTTTTGCCAAAAGCAGATCTATCTCTCCGGTATGAAGGCTTGGCGGAAGATATTCCAGTTCGGCCATGGCAGGTTTCAAATCTCCATTTTCCTGCATCTCGCCGGCAGCATCAAGAATTGCCTCCGTACACATCTGCTGCATCACTGGAGGAATCGCCTCATAGAAGTTTCTAATATGTTTGATAAGATTTACAGCGGCTTCCAGGTCCCTATCCTGTTCTTCATTATTTTTCTTCATGATCTTCCTCTTTATTCCAAATGCCAGTCGTCAACTTGATGAAATATGCCTTTTTCGTCACGCTCGAAGGCAGAGCCGCAGGGGGCTTTCAGGAGCGGGAGGACGTCGGGATCGATGGAAACGATGGTGATGAGTTTGTAGATGCCGGAGTTTTCCGGTTTGTCCATGTACTCATGGCTTTCATCGCCTGCCATGAAGCGCCAGCCGCTGTCCCATTCTCCGGCGGGTTTCGTGCGATAGCAGAAGCCTACCTGCATCTTTTCCACAGCGACACGCTTTGTGGAAATACAGCCGTCGGGGCCTTCCCATTCTGTAAGCTGGATTTTTCTGTCCTCCATGAAAACAGCCATTTTCATTCTGGATTCATTCAGGATCACGCCTTCTCTATATTTGCCACAGCGCATGACTGAGTCCTCCTTATTCCCAGGATTGTTATCCTGTATATATTCATTCTATCAGATGAAAGCCCCCTCGTCATTGATTTCCATCGTTTTTGTTCATGATGATTCTATCGCTCTGGCAGCAGAGGCATTCTTTACCATTGGATAAGAAAAGCCGGGCAGCGTATTCAGTTTGCCCGGCTTTTAAAGTTCATATGAAATTAGCTGTTCTTTCCCGGAGATTTCTTTTTGGCATAGGTCCAGTCGCAGGAGCTTTCGCAGCGGTAGACGCGGCGGAGTTCATCCCTGACTTCCATCAGTGCAAAGCCGAGCATGTTCTCGCCTTTCCAGTCACGCGGATCTCTTGCTTCTTCGTCGTAGGCGGATGCGCCGATGCCCCAGATGGTGTCATACGGGCTTGCTTCCACGATGATGTTCTCTCCTGTGGAAAGGAGAAAATCACGCAGTTTCTTGTTCTGTGTGAATTTGCGCCAGTTGCCGTTGACGACAATCGAGTGCTTGAATTCGTCCCAGACGTCCTGTTTCAGGTAAATGACAGTGCGGCCGAGGGCCTGAATGACAGCCGGGTCGTCGCTTTCAAATATCTTTTCCCTGACTTTTTCATCGCTGAAAAGGTCTGCTTTTCGGCCATCATGTACTGCTCCATGCAGTTGTATTGATAGATGCCGACGGAAAATTTGGACGGATACCACTGGCTGAGGCAGGACTGCGTCAGCGTGCCGTCTTTTTCATCATGGTCCCAGAAGTAACAGAAAGGCCGCCTGTTTCCTTCTTCCCATTCTTTGATGAGCTGCGCCCTGGTGTACTTGGGCTTGCCGCCTTCGCGCCATGCGCAGGTCGAGTAATTCTTGTAACGCAGAAGTTCGGTTTTATCTTCTCCGTCCCACCAGCCTTTCCAGGTGATGCGTTCCGGGAACATTTCCCGATAGACTTTCTTTTCCTTTGGCGTCATCATTTTGAGCCATGTCTGGAACTTTTCTGCATAAGTTCCGCCGAAGCCTGTCCTCCAAGCCGACGGATGAGCGTCGGATATATGAGCAGACCATCCAGGGCGGAGGCATGATCCTCCTGCCTTGGAATTCGTTATCCCCCGTAATATTCACTTTCATAGATCATTTCCTCGAGATTTAAAAATTCTCTTCCAAGATTTTCCCCCGAAAATCCGAAGAGGCATGACCTTATACGCTTATTTTATCAAAAATATACATGCACGTCATTATTATGACGATTTATTTAAATTTTTAAATAAATCTGCACAAAAAGCAGGTTCTTCCGTATAAGCATAGGAGCAAAAACGCACCGTATCTTGCAGTGTGTAGGTTTGTGGACGGAGGAATGAGGAAATAGAAAGTGGAGACTTTAAAAACTCACAAAAGAAGTATTGATGGATAAAACCGTACAACCAGCCTGCGGCTGATGGTAATTAACCCCTTTCGGCGTGAGAGGAATGGCTTTACTTAAAACTGCACCCCTTTCGGCCATTATGGAAATAACACAAACATTTCTGTGATTTCATATGTAATCATTGGTATAATGGCCACTTCCCCCGAAGGAGGCAGCCTCGCAAGGAATAAAAGAAAGAATTCAACTCTTATTTGTTTGGAACCTTATGTAACCCCATCCCTACATACTCCTTCCCCTAACGGGGACAGCTAAATCTCGCCGCCCTCGCTTTTCCCCAATTTCCCAATGAAAAAAAGCGTCTTTCCATTTCTGGAAAAAACGCTTTTTCATTGTTGATTAGTAGAGTTTTGCGCCTGCCGGGATGTGGTTGTCGACCATGAGGAGGTGGAGTTTTTCTTCGCCTTCTTCTTCATGGATGGCAGAGAGGAGCATGCCGCAGGAGTCGATGCCCATCATAGCTCTCGGTGGCAGGTTGACAATCGCGATGAGGGTCTTGCCAACGAGTTCTTCCGGTTCATAGAATGCATGGATGCCGGAGAGGATGATGCGGTCGGTGCCTGTGCCGTCGTCGAGAACGAATTTCAGGAGTTTCTTGGATTTCTTGACGGCTTCGCAGCTCTTCACTTTGACTGCTCTGAAGTCAGATTTGCTGAATGTATCGAAGTCTACATAGTCTGTGAAGAGTGGTTCTACTTTGGCTTTGGAGAAGTCGATTTCGCTGTTCGGCCTGAAGAATCCATCGTTGCCTGTTTCTGCCATGGCAGCTTCTTCAGCAGCTTTCGCGTTTGCTTTTTCCTGTGCGGTTTCCGGTTTCATAGCCGGGAAGAGGATGATGTCGCGGATGCTGGAGGAGTCGGTCATGAGCATGAAGAGACGATCAAGGCCGATGCCGAGGCCGCCTGTAGGAGGCATGCCGTATTCGAGGGCGGTGAGGAAGTCTTCATCGATCGGATGAGCTTCGTCGTCGCCGTGTGCTCTTTCTTCTACCTGCATTTCGAAACGTTTTCTCTGATCGATCGGGTCGTTTAATTCGGAGAAGCCGTTTGCGAGTTCGCGGCCGTAGATATAGGATTCGAAGCGGATGGTGTATCTCGGGTCCTTCGGATCGAGTTTGGAAAGCGGGGATACTTCGATCGGGTGTTCAGTAATGTGAACTGGCTGGATCAGTTTTGCTTCTACGTATTCATCGAAGCAAGCGGAGAGGATCTTGCCGAATCCGTCGAATTCGCCGTATTCTACATGGAGTTTGTCAGCAATCTTGCGAGCGTCTTCGATGGTTTCGCATGCATCGAAGTCTTCACCTGTGTATTTCTTGACAGCGCCAGCCATGGTGAGTCTTGGCCACGGGCCTTTGACGTCGATTTCGGTGCCTTCATAGGTGAATTTGGTTGTGCCGTAGGATGCGAGTGCGCAGGCTTCGACGATTTCTTCTGTCTGTTTAATGACGTCTTCGATGTCGCCGTATGCCTGGTATGTTTCGATGGCTGTGAATTCCGGGTTGTGACGGGTATCCATGCCTTCGTTTCTGAAGTTTCTGGTGATTTCGAAAATTCTTTCATAGCCGCCCACGAGGAGTCTCTTCAGGTAGAGTTCCGGTGCAATGCGAAGGTACATGGTCATGTCGAGTGCATTGAAATGAGTGGTGAATGGCTTTGCGTTTGCGCCGCCATAGAGTGGCTGGAGAACCGGGGTTTCGACTTCGAGGAATCCGTGGTCGGTGTACCATTTGCGGATAGCTGCCATCATGGCTGCTCTCTTGACGAATGTGGTGCGGACTTCAGGATTGACCATGAGGTCGAGGTATCTCTGGCGATAACGCTGTTCCTTGTCAGTCAGGCCGTGCCATTTTTCCGGCAGCGGACGGAGGGATTTGGACAGCATGGTGAAGTGGTGTACGCGGACGGTGAGTTCACCGGTATGTGTGGTGAATACGACGCCTTCGATGCCAAGGATATCGCCCATGTCGACGAGCTTCCAGAGGTCCCATTCCTTTTCGGAGAGGACGTCTTTTCTGAAGTATAACTGGATGTCGCCTGTCTGGTCGCGGAGGACTGCGAATGCTGCCTTGCCTGCGCCGCGGCGGATCATGATGCGGCCGGCGATGCGGACCGTGGTTTCATTCTTTTCAAGTTCTTCTGCGTTTGCACGGATATCAGCTGCATGGTGGTCCCATTCAAACTTTTCACCGTATGGTTCAACGCCAAGAGCACGAATCTTGTCCAGCTTCTCACGGCGAACGATCATCTGGTCATTCAGCTTCGGGCCGCCGGTCTGTACGTTCTTGTTCTGATTATTCTCTGCCATTAGAAATTCCTTTCAACTAGTGTATTTCTTCATCAGGATCTTAGTCGTCGATGCTGATGACTTTGTACTTGATTACGCTGTTCGGAGCGTCTGCTTCAACGATGTCTCCAGCTTTAGCGCCTACGAGGGCACGGCCTACCGGGGATTCATTGGAGATGCGGCCTTCGAATGGGTTGGATTCAGCGCTGCCGACAATGGTAACGGTTTCTTTTACGTGTTCTTCCATATCTTCGATGGTAACGGTAGAACCAACGTCAATGCGGTTCTTTTTGCCTTTGACGATGATCTGAGCGGTACGGATCTGCTGTTCCAACTGAACGATACGGCCTTCCAGAAATGCCTGGGCATTCTTTGCTTCATCATATTCGGAGTTTTCCGAAAGGTCGCCCATTGCAATGGCTTCCTTCAAACGCTGGGCTACTTCCGCACGTTTCGTGGTGCGAAGGTCTTCCAGCTCCTTCTGCATCTTTTCAAGGCCTTCTTTGGTAATCAGGGTCTTCTGCATTTCTGCCATGACAATTTGCCTCTTTTCTTAAGTATTTCTTAAACACAAACAAGACGCCCTGCGTAAGGGCATATTTCATAGTATATAGCAGAATAAAAAGTCATGTCAATGGAAATCGGGAAATATCGCGGAAAGGTTTCAAAAGTCTTTGAGATTCTTTATATATAAAGATATATATTATTAATATAATTAGTACATTATAGAGAAGGATGGAAATTTGGAAGGGACAGTGCTTGCTAAAAATGCTCTTTCAATTTTAAATAGTATCCTGATCGTTTGGGAATTTATGGGATGGAGAAAGAAAATAATACGACCGCGCTGCACCTTGAAAGAAATCAACCCGATCCAACTCTTTTAGAAAATGAACCCCTTTCGGCGCATGCGCGCCACTTTCCCCTGACGAGGACAGCTTCACGCGGAATAAAAGAAAGAGCTCAGCTCTGATTTGTTTCGGACCTTTCGTACCCCATCCCATACTCCCTTCCCCGTCTGGGAAGGCAAGTTTAAACCAAACGACCGAGCTGCGCTCGTGGGAAATGAACTTCATTCGTCGCCTTCGGCGACACCTTCCTCTACGAGGCAAGGTCAAACACCCTTAACCCAAGGCTGCCTCTCTCCTCCCTTTTGCTTCTTTTTTGGCTGATTCTATGGGACTGGCGGGGATCTGGGGTGGGCTGCGGTCAATTTCGGGTCGGTGAGTACCCTTAAATTTCCTGAATTTCCTGTAAATTTCCGGGATAGATATGGATAGAGGATGATGGCGTGCGTTTTTCTTCGTTTTTCATTTTATTGATTTCCTGTTTTCTTCCGATTTTTCTCTCTGTAAAAAGTGGGGATTTCTTCGAGGCAGACTAGGAAATTCTTATATAAAATAATTCTTTACCTACGATAGCAAAAAAACTTTTATTCTCATTTTATCTTCTTTTTTCTCATTTAAAACTTGAAATTTTGCTCTGTGGGGTTATTTGGGGGCATTTTAGGCGTTTTCAGGCGCTGAGGGGCCAAATGGATTTTAGGCAGTATACAACATTGTGTATTTTTATTTTGTACATTGCATAATTATTTACATATAGATACTATGAAATTTGAGGTCAAAAGCTGAAATGCGCCATAAAATGGGCATTCTGAGATTTTCTGCATTTCTATGTCGTAAAAATGGATACATATTGATCTATAATGCCAATCCATGCCAATCCGTGATGGCTAGCGTTTTCTTCCGTTTTCCTCGTTTTTCCTTCAAAGTTCTCAAAAGTCCGTGGTACTTTGTGTTCAAAAACTTTACAAAAAAGTTTTAAAAAAGGTCTTGTCATACCCCTTCATCTGTGGTATATTTCAGTAAATAAAAATTCACCGCGCCCTGCAGAAGTGCAGTAGAGCAGCGCCTGGCGGTCTGCGTCAGATGGTTTTCTTTTTCACCCTGTTTCTTTCACCATAATGAAAGCAAATGGGGTTCATGCATGCCTTGATGATTTCACGACAGCATCATCCGGTTCATTCCGGGACAACTTTTCCCCCTGTCAGAGGATTCCCTCTGATTATGGAAGCAACAAAAGAAAGAAGGGAACAACCTTGTCTAAGAGCAAAAAAATGGGAGTCGTCCAGTTAACGACAGTCACTGCCATCAACATGATGGGTTCCGGTATTATTCTTCTTCCAGCTACGCTGGCTGAAATCGGGACGGTCTCTATTTTCGCATGGATTCTTGCCTCCATCGGTGCAACTTTTCTCGCTTACGCTTTCTCTAAGTGCGGGATGTACACGAAAAAGGTAGGAGGCATGGGCGGTTACGCAGAATACCGCTTCGGGAGAGCCGGCAATTTCCTCTCCAACTTCTGCTACACGATTTCTCTGATCATCGCCAACGTTGCTATTGCAAGCGGCGTTGTCAGCTACGGTTCTTATGTTTTCGGTTTCAACCTTGATCCGGTTGAAGTCTGCCTGGCTACAATCGGCGTCCTTCTGGCCGCTGCTACGATCAGCCTCGTAGGACCTAAGAATTTCGGCAAGTTCTCCACCTTGGGCGTTATGTGCGTCGTAACCCCGGTCATCGGCCTGCTTTTCGCAGGTGCATTCTTCTTCAGCCCTGACGTCTATGTACAGGCTTGGAACCCGGGAGATCTTCCTTTCTACGAAACAATGAAGCAATCCATCGCAGTCATCCTCTGGGCTTTCCTTGGTCTTGAAACTGCATGCGCTAACTCCGACACTGTTGAAAATCCGGAAAAGAATGTTCCGATCGCTGTTCTTGCAGGCACACTGCTCGCAGGCGCTTGCTACACCACTTCCACCGCTATCATCGGCGGCCTCGTTCCTTACACTGAACTGATGAATGCCAATGCTCCTTTCGGCCTTGCATACGCTACCATGTTCGGACCAACCGCAAGCTACATCGTTTCCTGCATGCTCGTCTGCTCCTGCTTCGTATCCCTGACCGCTTGGCAGTTCACCGTTTCTGAAGTAGCTAGAGAAGCTTCCTCCATCGGACTCTTCCCGAAGTTCTTTTCCACTGTAAACCGTTTCCGTTCTCCATATGCAGCTATCGGTACTCTGGTAGCTATCCAGATCGTCATGACTCTCTCCACCATGAGCCCGACCCTGCTTAAGCAGTTCAACGTACTCATCAACTTGGCTGTCATGATCAACCTGATTCCTTACCTCCTGGCTATGGCAGCTGTCGCTGATCTCCAGAAGGTAGAAATGATTCCGCATGACAAAGCAAAACTTGCCAACATGGCAGCTATCGTCGGCGGCATCTACAGCGTATACGCAGTATACGGCTGCGGCTGGTCTGTCATTCTGGAAGGCGCCTTCGTAACAGCTATGGGTCTCCTGATTTACTTCATCGTTTCTCCAAAGCTCCGCTACAGCGCTCCGCGTATGGAAACCTATCCGCCAATCAAGAAATAATTGAACGTGAAAATCTCCGCAGAAATGCGGAGATTTTTTGTGGGCGGATTAAGGAATGATATCTGGGCTTGAGCCGGAGGGAAAACTGTAAACAGATACAGCATGTCCCCAGCCGCAGGCTGGTTGTGATGTTTAGCAATCATCCAGTCAGAAGTCATGAAAAACCGTACAACCGCGATAAGATCGCGCAGAACTGCACCCCTTTCTGCCGCATCCGCGCCATCCTTCCCCGTTGGGGCAGGTCAAAACCTTCCTGTACAGCTTTTTCCGCTATTATCAAATTCTTCATTGAAAAAGGCAGCCGTCGGCTGCCTTTTCATTTCCTTTCCCCTCTTATTTCATCTTGGGTTTCGGGAACATTTTCTCTTCTATTTCTTCTTTTGCTTTTCTGACGAAGGAGAGCATTTCACGGTCCAGGGGGTAGCGGATGACGCAGCCCGGGGAGACGATGATTCTTCTTCCTCCTGTCTGGCGAAGGGTTTCGTAGATTTGTCTTTCTATTTCGTTCTTATGGCCTTCTGTGATGTCCATGCGTTCGAGGCCTGCCATGAGGCATTTGCCTGTCAGGAGGGCCGCTTCTCCGATTTCCGGAAGGGATTCCCATGCGTGCCAGTTGAAAATCTGGACAGGGTATTTCCTTAAAAGCGGGAACATGATGTCCGGGCCGTGGGCGTGGAGGACGTTGCACCAGCCGGAGGAGGCGGAGAGGACGGCGAGGTCATAGGGCATGCCGTATTCTTTGTAGAAGGACTCTTCTGTCTTGGCATAGGAAGAGAGCTGTGTGGCGAAAAAGATGCCGTCAGCGCCCATTTCGATGACGCGCTGAACAAGTGCGCATGTCGTCTCGGTAATGGCTGTAAGGGCCTTTTTTACGCGTTCTCCGTGGCCTTTCTGGATGTGCTTCATCATGTCAGGGCAAAGCTTGGATGCTGTGGTGAGCGGGCTGAAGATGGTGAATACGACGGGGACTTCTCCCTGTGTCTTATCAAGGAGGAGACGCAGGTATTTCTGCTCGCGGGCCAGGGCGCCTTCATTGACGGAGACAGATGTGACTTTTTCCCAGTCTTCAGGAGTCTTGACGGGTGTGTCGACGATCTTGGCTACGCCGCCTTTTTCTATTTCGGAGTAGTCGACTTTGACGCCGAAGTCCTCGACGCTGTACATGCCATTGTTCATGGTTTTCAGGATGTCTACGTCGTAAGTCTTGTAGAAATCATAGGTATGTTCTGCATTGGCCACAGGATCGAGATCGATGCCGGGCAGGTGCGACCAGAGGGAATAGGGAATGCGGTCGACGTGTTCACCAAGGATAACAGCTTCGATGCGTTCTTTCTTGGTCATGGGTTTCAGGATTTTCTTCTTTTTCATAATTCCTCCTTTACCAGGCAGCGACGGTGCCGTCGGCTCTTGGTTCTGTAGCGCCCATGAGGACGCCTTCTTCATTTCTCCAGATCATTTCTCCGCGTCCGAAGCCCTGCAGGTCATCTTTGATGATGATGTCATGGCCGCGTTTCCGGAGCTGTTCTACCAGGTATGGATCAAAGCCTCTTTCGACCTGGAATGATTTCCCGCCGACCCACTGCCAGCGCGGACAGTCGAGGGCCTCCTGCGGGTTCATGCCGAAGTCGAGTGTATTTGTGATGACTTGCAGATGGCCCTGCGGCTGCATGAAGCCTCCCATGACGCCAAAGGGTCCAACGGCTCTTCCCTCTTTTGTAAGGAAGCCGGGGATGATTGTATGGTAGGTGCGTTTCCTCGGTGCCAGGCAGTTGTCATGGTTTTCGTCCAGGCTGAAGTTGGCGCCTCTGTCCTGAAGAGCAATGCCGGTCCCAGGGATGACGATGCCGCTTCCAAAGTAGTTGTAGTTGCTCTGGATATAGGAAACCATGTTTCCTTCGCCGTCTGCCGTGGAAAGGTAAACGGTGCCGCCGCATCTGGGATCGCCGGCTTCAGGTTCCCTTGCCGTTTCTCCGATGAGGGATCTTCTTTCTTCGGCATAGCGGTCAGAGAGGAGTTCTTCTACGGTCCTTGTCATGCAGGATGGCTCGGTGATGTATTTCTTGCCGTCCGCATAGGCAAGCTTCATGGCTTCGAACTGGCGGTGCAGTGTCTCTACGGTGTCTCTTTCCGTGAAATCGTATCCTTTGAGGATGTTGAGCGCCATGAGAGGCACGATGCCATGGCCGTTCGGAGGAAGTTCCCATACGTCATAGCCTCTGTAATTGATGCTGACGGGATCGACCCATTCCGGATTCCATGCGGAGAGGTCTTCTTTCCGAAGGTACCCGCCGGTCTCTCTGGCAAAGGCATCGATGATGTCTGCAATGCGTCCTGCATAGAGAGCAGCCGTCTCGGATTCTGCGATTTCTTCCAGCGTATCGGCATGGTCCTTCAGGCGGACGATTTCGCCCGGACGCGGCGCTCTTCCTGCATTAAGGAAGGTATCGAACCAGCCGGAAAAGGCAGGATCTTCTGCATAGACGGAAAGGGCTTTCCTCTCCTGCTCCCACTCGTGAGCAACGAAGGGCGAAATGGCATAGCCGTACCTGGCGTATCCGATGGCCGGTTCGAAGAGTTTCCTGAAGGGAAGGCGCCCGAAGCGGCGGGAGAGTTCTCTCCATGCGGCAGGCGCGCCCGGCACGGTGACGGGAAGCCAGCCGCGGATCGGCATTTCCGTGTGCCCCATGCCTCTTACGATGTCTGCACTGATAGCACCTGGGGCAAAGCCGCTGCTGTTTAATCCATAGAGATGATCCTTCATCCAGATGATGGCAAAAGCATCGCTTCCGATGCCATTGGACAGCGGTTCTACGACGGTCAGGCAGATGGCTGTCGCAATCGCTGCGTCGACGGCGTTGCCGCCTGCTTTCAGCATGTCCATGCCTGCGCCGGCTGCGAGCTGGGATGCCGTAGCAACCATGCCGCGGTTTCCGAAGACGACGCTTCTTCTGGACGGATAGCGGTAGCGCTGCCCTAGATTAAAGTTTATATTCATGATTCCTCCCCTGATTTGCGGACTGGCCGCGTATTTCCCTCGAAAATACTGGGATTCTTTTTCTATTATACTTCATCGATGCACCCTTCCCCAACCCGTTTCGGGCAATAAAAAAAGACCCCGGTTGAGGAGCCTTTTTCTATCATTCTTATTTCATATTGGCAGCAGCCCAGTCAGCTTTGAAGCGTGCAATGCCGTTGTCTGTCAGCGGGTGTTTCATGGCATCCATGAGTACCTGGAACGGAACGGTAGCAATGTCAGCGCCTGCGAGTGCGCACTGGGAGATGTGCTGCGGCTTTCTGATGGAAGCAGCAATGATCTTTGTATCGATGTCGTGGATTTCAAAGATTTCAGAGATGGTCTGAATGAGTTCCACGCCGTCCCAGCCGATGTCATCGATGCGGCCAACGAACGGGCTGACGAAGGATGCGCCTGCGCGTGCTGCAAGCAGTGCCTGGTTAGCAGAGAAGACGAGGGTAACGTTTGTGCGGATGCCAAGTTTCTTCAGACCTTTGACGGCTTTCATGCCTTCCGGGGTCATCGGTACTTTGACAACTACATGCGGATCAAGGCCTGCGAGGACCTGTCCTTCTGCAATCATTCCTTCTGCGTCATCAGCGAGCACTTCAGCGGAAATAGGGCCGTCCACGATGGAGGCGATTTCCTTAATGACTGCATGGAAGTCCTTTCCTTCCTTGGCGATCAGGGACGGGTTCGTCGTTACGCCGGAAATGAATCCCATGTCATTGGCTTTGCGAATGGCTTCGACATCAGCGGTATCAATAAAAAATTCCATTTCTTTCTCCTTTTATCTTTATAATATATTCAGCATGTATTCAATTTTTGCACTGATTCGGCGGAATGTCAATAATAAAAGGAATGCATGTAAAAATAGCATACTAGAAACAGGATTTCATCCAGGACGATATAGGAGGAAATGCCGCAAAATACAGTGTTTTCCGGCATTTTTCACGATGAGGGAGCAAGACCTCCATTTCCCTTCCATGATGAAAAGACAAGCGTATACATTATGAGGCGCAGGGAAAATCCCCTCATGGGCATTCTCAGCCCTTTTCTATCTATAAAACGCGATGGGACGCCGTGAGAAGCGAATTTCTCGCTTATCTTCCCTTATTCACCCATATGTGGCGGAATTCATAGTCAAATGAATGATTTTATTGATGGATATCGTTTCGAATCGAGAAAATTTCATCAACTTGACGTGCAAGTAATAAATCTGCATGATAGTTGACTTATAATGCATATAATACCTTACTCATTGATTATTGATAGATAAACAGGTATAATTAGGGACAAAGTAATCAGATGCTTTTTTATTCATTTCCATACCTGAACCTAGGAGGGTCCCATGAAATTAACACTCCTCGCTCTGAGCTATTTCCAGAAAACCGCCGAGCTGCAGCACCTGACGAAAGCTGCAGAGGCACTTCATATTTCACAGCCGTCCCTCTCCCACACGATCAAAGTGCTCGAGACCGAGCTGGGCGTGCCGCTTTTCTCCAGAAGCGGGCGCAATATCGTCCTCACGCGTTATGGTGAAATCCTTCTCCGCCACACGAACCGCATCATGCAGGAACTGAACGGCGCACAGAAGGAACTGGCCGACACGAAGGAAGCACAGAAGCTGACCGTCACGATCTCGCTTTTTGCTGCTTCCATGATCATCCCGGCTTTCCTCACCCGTTTCCGTCAGGAACATCCGGATATCCGCTTCGAAATCCTGCAGCAGCATAACAAGCCGGGCCAGACGAATCAGACGCACGTCGACCTCTCTCTTTCTTCTTCGATCAATCCGATCGAGAATGACCATTCTGTCACTCTCCTGAAGGAAGATATCATGCTGGCTATGCCTGATACCGATCCGCATGCCAAGAGACCATCTGTCAATCTGGACGAATTCGAAAAGGCAGGCTTCATCTCTTTGGAAGCAGGCGCAAGCCTTCGTACGATCACAGACTTCTACTGCCGCATGGCAGGCTTCGTCCCCCATGTCGTCCTTGAAAGCGACAGCCCGACGACAGTCCGTGAATTCATCCGCGCAGGCCTCGGCGTTTCCTTCGCTCCGAGAATCACCTGGCACGGCGTAGGCGGCGACCATGTAGCACTTGTCCCGATTGCTTCCCCGAACTGCCAGAGATACATTTCCCTTTCCTGGAAGAAGGGTGAAAAACTCTCTCCGCCAGCTGAACTGCTGAAGAATTATATCAAGGAAAACTTTGCTGACTTTGCCAGAGAATACGCGGGCCTTCCGCCGAAAAGATAATTAACTATAAAAAGATGTGAATGATCAGTTGTCATTCACATCCTTTTTTTGTGCGTTTTTGTGCAGTTATATTCGGCTGGAGGATATATTTGTGGTATCGGGAAGGATTAAAGGATGCTTCGCGTTGCTGGAAATGAACCCCTTTCGGCCCGTACAAAACAATTGAGCCAGCACTGATATTAATATAGTGTCAATCGGTATACGATCCACTTTCCCCTGACGGGGACAGCCTCACAAAGAATAAAAGAAAGAGCTCAGCTCTTATTTGTTTGAAACCTTATATAACCCCATCCCTACCATACTCCTTCCCCTAACGGGGACAGCTTCGCATGGAATAAAAGAAAAAGCTCCGCTTTTATTTGTTTGAAACCTTATGTAATCCCATCCCTGCCATACTCCTTCCTCTAACGGGACAGCTATAACTGAAGTGCTCTGCTAAAGCTGGACATAGGAGGGGTTAGAAAAAAGCTGTTTTATGCGCCTCCATATCGCCCCATCACTATTTCCTTCGGGCATAAAAAAAAGATGTGAAATCTGGTATCGGGATTTCACATCTTTTTTATGCCAAGCTGGTGGGAAGACCAGCATTTACAGCCTTAGACTCAGCCTCCGAGGAGTGCGAGCATGATACCGCCGGAAATAGCTGTACCAAATACGCCTGCCAGGTTCGGGCCCATAGCGTGCATCAGAAGGAATACGCTTCTGGATTCTCTCTGGCCAACGAGGTGGGATACACGAGCTGCGATCGGAACGGAAGCGATGCCTGCGGAACCGATGAGCGGGTTGATCTTGCCGTGGGAGAGTTTGCACATGATCTTAGCACATACAACGCCGGATGCTGTGCCGAATGCAAATGCAACGAGACCGAGAAAAATGATGAGGACTGTCTTGTAGGTCAGGAAGGTTCCTGCTGCCATCGTGGAGCCGATTGCAACGGTCAGAACCATAGTTACGATGTTGAGAAGTGTGTTGGATGCTGTTTCAGCCAGTTTTGTAACAACGAGGCATTCACGAAGCAGGTTGCCGAGCATGAGCATGGTGATCAGCGGAGCAACTGGCGGCAGGAAAATGTTAACGATGACGCCGATAACGATCGGGAATGCAATCTTTTCAAGACGGGATACATAACGCGGCTGTTTCATCATGATCTTTCTTTCGTCAGAGTTGGTGAGCATCTTCATGATTGGCGGCTGGATGAGAGGCATCAGTGCCATGTAGGAGTATGCTGCAACGGAAATCTGAGGAAGAAGATGTGGAGCCAGTTTCATGGTGGTGTAGATAGCCATCGGGCCGTCTGCGCCGCCGATGATGCCGATGGAAGCAGCTTCGCCAAGGTTGAAGCCGAGGCAGTTAGCGCCGATCAGGGCAACGAAGATGCCGAGGTGGGCAGCTGCGCCAAGGATAACAAGGCTCGGGTTTGCGATCATAGGACCAAAGTCAGTCATTGCGCCTACGCCCAGGAAAATGAGCGGAGGAAGAATCAGCTGTTCTACGCCCTGATACGCAAAATAGAAGAGGCCACCAAGATTAGTCAGGGAAGAACCGCCAGCGTTGACGACGATACAAGAGAAGCCGATGCCGACCAGAAGGAATGGTTCGTACTTCTTTACAATACCAAGGTAAAGCAGGATGCATCCTGCGGTGATCATAATGAGATTTCCAAGAGTCAGGCCCAGGAGGTCTGTCTGATGAAGAAGTTCTGTGAGGAGAGCTGCTAAAAGCTGACCCATATCCATGTTATTAGTCTCTCCTTTCTTTTACTTCGCCGAGCTTGTTCAGAAGCGGGAAGAAGTGGAGGATTACTCCGATAAATGAGATGAATACGAATGAAAGAACGAAGTCGATAGCGGAGAGAAGGAGTGCACCTTCCAGCGTATCTGGAATCATTGTCATATTAGTTCATCTCCTTTATCTGTTCATTTGCCTGACGGATCATGAGGAGACGTGCTCTTTCTTCAACTTTCTTCAGTACGTCTTCTTTCAGGACAATGGCACGTCTGTGTGTGCCGTGAGCGATTTCGCCCTGTTCATCCCATGCTTTGACGTCGAGTGTTACGTCGTGATCAGTGATGGCAATGATAGCAGCATGTACGGTAACGGTCATGCCGATGCTTGTCGGAGCGGTATGAACGAAGCTGACGCCCAAGCTGATGGATGCATAGTCATCTGGGAGGTACGGATCGATAGCTTCGATGGAAGCATCGAGTGCCCAGTGAATCAGACGAGGGGTAGAAAGAAGTCCCTTGAAATCGTTTTCGTAGTTATCAGCGCAGTCGGACTGCTGAACAACTCTGCGGGCAATAGCATTCTGGCCAACGGCTAAGAAATCTTCCAAATTAATCATAGTAATTCCCTTTCCACATTTTCTGTGTAACAACCTTGAGGAGATTCACTCCCCGGCTTTGTAAAAGAAACGTTTCTCTTGAATTCGCCCTGAGTATACCCCATAAATCATATCGTGAATAATACATGTTTGAGGCCTAATTTATGCATTGTAGTCTATAACATAGACTACGAAACATGAATTAAATTGCATGTTTTTTACAATTTTGACCTTGTCAATACCCGATTTTATCGTATTTTTGCAAAAATTCATTTATAACATGTATGTTTGCAAATTAAATTCCTCGATAAGTCTTATACAAAATAATTTATTCTGTAACTTTTTAAAATTCGTCTTTTATCTAATGGACGCATAAAAGGGACACGTTCGTATTCACTGAACGCATCCCTTTTTATGTTTTCTTTTATGTTTATTTTTATCTTTTATTCATGGCCGAATTTGACCTGTGCAGAGACAAGGAGTGTAAATATGCCTGTACCGCCTATGATATTTCCAAGTCCTGTCGGAATGAGGAAGCGGAAGAAGTAGTCTGAAACGGTAGAAGCGCCTGTCAGGACGGCATAGGCCGCCTCCCCTGACCCGACGACGACATGCGCAAATCCCCCGATGGCGATGAAGTAGGTAAAGGTTAGTATGGTGAAGAAGGAAAATCCGCGGGACATCGGCAGCATCCAGACGATTGCCGCGATGAGCATGCCGGCCGGAATGCCGCGGAAGATATTCTCCCCTGCCGAGAAGTGCATGACGTGGCCGGCGACGATGCCAAGCGACGTGGATATTTCATTTCCTGCAAAGTACGGCGAGGTCATGAAGAGCGCGGCAATGAAGGTGCCGACCATGTTCGAACCGAGGACGATCGCCCAGAGACGAAGGATCCGCATGAGCCTGTACCAGGACGGATGCTCCCAGAGCGGGATGACGGCCGTGATCGTGTGCTCGGTGAAGAGCTGCAGGCGGCCCAGGATCACGATGAGGAAGCCTGTCGTGTAGCCGATGCCGCTGATGGCATCCGCATAAGGCGCAGTGCCTGCGTACATGGCAAGGACGGCGCGGAAGTAAAAGGAGAAGGAGACCATGATGCCGGCTGCCAGCGCAGAGAAGAAGAGCGGCCCGGAATGGCGCTCGAGTTCCTTCTCCCCATCGTGGCGGATGATCTCGAAAAGCAGCTTGGACGACAGCTTTTCGTATTCTTCGACGGTGACTTTGGTCTTCGATTTCTCGTATTCTTTATCAAAATCTTCTTTGAGTATCGTCATACATTTCCCCCGTTCTGGTTCTTTCTTTATTTAATATACATATATTATACCAAGTATTATACCAAGAAGAGGGATTTCATAACAACTTTTTTCGATATGATTTCAGTATGGGGTTATAGGACAAAACGTGTTGGTAATTAATCCCAGCCATGACTGGGATTAAAT
>ERZ773235.1973-NODE-1973-length-18906-cov-6.012466_pt1 | contig 18906 bp, 17 predicted proteins | sample MGYA00580522_ERZ773235 | MGnify/ENA primary metagenome ERZ773235 (study PRJEB29015, sample SAMEA2737797) | human gut metagenome | biome: human gut; feature: human-associated habitat; material: faeces | place: China | collected 2012 ...
CTGCGGCAGGTGGTCGGCGGCGTCGTCTCCGCGTTCCGTCGCGAGGCGTCCACCACGCGGGGGCGGCTGAAATGCATGTTTTTGCTGGATGACCTGCTCGCCGCCTACGCCGTCGTAGCGGAGCAGCTGCGCGGCGATTTCCGGCTGAATCGCGCGGGGAACCTGCGTCAGCGCCAGAATCGTCACGTTCTGAGTGGGGCTTGCTTTGATGAATTGAATGTCCATATCAGTTAAACCTGCTCAAAAACTGAATCGTGCGCTCGTGCGCGGGATTGTTGATGATCGCGTTCGGCTCGCCCTGTTCGATGATTACGCCGCCGTCCATGAAGATCACGTGATCGGATACGTCGCGCGCGAACGCCATTTCGTGCGTCACGATCACCATCGTCATGTGTTCGCTCGCCAGATCGCGGATGACCTTCAGAATTTCGCCCGTCAGCTCGGGGTCGAGCGCGCTCGTCGGCTCGTCGAAGAGCATGACCTCGGGCTGCATCATCAGCGCGCGGACGATGTACTGCACGATATAGAGATCGAAGGATTTTCCTTCCTGCGGCGCAGAGGTCAAGCTTTGATCGCTGTCCGTATCCTGTACTTTTTTCACCATACTTCCCCCGTTTTGTTATTCCGTATACGTTTCGCCCGGCTCGCATGGCCTAACCGTGATAAAGGATACTCGACAAGCGCTTACCTCAGAAACCGTAATTTTCAGGTGGCAGGCTGAAAAGGATTCATCCCGAACCGGAACGTGGTTCAACTGTTCCATCACCCAGCCGCCGACCGAAATGCTGTCGGATTCCAGCTTCACGTCAAAGAATTCCATGAAATCTTCCAAACTGGCGGAACAATCCACGCGGTAGGCGTTTTCATCCAGTTTTTCAAAATGCTCTTCCACCTCGTCATGCTCGTCCCAGATTTCACCGACCAGCTCCTCCAGGATATCCTCCATCGTCACAATGCCGAGCGTTCCGCCAAAATCGTCTATAACGACGGCGATGTGCGCTTTCTGGCGCTGGAATGTCTTCAGGATATCCCGAATCTTCGTGTGCTGATAGACAAACAGCGGCGCGGTCATGATTTCCGCAATGGGGCGCTCCGTCATCTTGCCGTTGCAATAGAAATCCTTCTGGCAAAGAATGCCCACCACCTGATCGATCGTATCCCGATAAACCAGCAGGCGGGAAAAACCGGACTGCGTAAAGGCTTTTGCAATTTGCTCATGGCTTTCCTGAATCTCCACCGCCTCCAGCTCAATCCGGTGCGTTAGGATTTCCGCCGCTGTCAACTCTTGGAATTCAAGCGCGTTTCGCAGAAGCTCCCCCTCGTTTTCATCAATGCCGCCGTCCTGCTCAACGTCTTCCATGAAGAGAAGCAATTCCTCATGAGACATTTTCGCATTCTCGTCAGTCTTGAAAAAGCGGGAAATGAGTTTCTTCCACTGGGAAAAAAGAAAATTCAGCGGCGTCAGCACCCAAATCCACAGGCGGATAAAGGGGGCGCTGACCATGGCAAAGCGTTCCGGCGCGTCCTTCGCCACACTCTTGGGGGTGATTTCACCAAAGATCAGAACAACGACCGTCACAACGACGGTGGAAATCGTCGCGCCCACGTCGCCGTAGAGCCCGACAAACAGAAGCGTACCGATCGAGGCAACCATGATATTCACGATATTGTTTCCAATCAGGATGGTCGAGATCAGCTTGTCGTAATTCCCCGCCAGCTTGAGCGTCAGCGCCGCTCTCCTGTTTCCGTTATCCGCGAGAACCTTCAGCCGAGTCTTATTCAAAGACGAAAATGCCGTTTCTGTCGCGCTGAAATAGGCGGACATGGCAATACAGATGACCATCGCCAAAATACTTCCCATATAATCCATACAAAACTCCTTGATTTTCTGTTCATCGTCATTTCATGCAAAAAGCAGATTCAGCCCGCCTGCGTCAGCGGTCAGGAAACGCTCGATCCTGCGCGCGCGGGCGGTCTTGACGTCCTTTTCCGTGCGTCAAAAAAGCATACCTGCGTCCCATGCCGCAGCAAAGGGCGCAGATATGCCGTATATGAACAGACCTGATCCATGTTGTTGTCGTCGCTACTGTCGTATTCCACGAACTTTTTTCCTCCTTGCCGCTGTGCGCCGTATATGGATGGTGCGCAGCCTTCTATACGTTTATCATAGCATTTTTACGGTGTAGATTTGGTAAAGAAACGAGAACCGCGCCATATCCGCACACACGGAAACTTGATGCGCTCCCTCTCATGGGGTATAATAAACCTTAAAAGAGCAAAGGAGACGCATGATGAAAAACCGCCAGCGACAAAGAGATACTTTGTTTTCAATCGCCGTCTTTCTGAGCGCATTTGCCATCAACCTTCTGATCCAGAAGCTCTTTACCACGCAGACGCTGGTTCCCATGATCTTTGTTTTCGGCGTGTTTCTGATTTCGCTGAAAACCCATGGATATCGCTACGGAATCGTTTCGGCAATCGTCAGCGTTTTCGCGGTGAATTTTGCTTTTACCTATCCCTATTATGCCTTTGACTTCTTCGTGGAAGAAAGCATCCTTTCCGCCGTAATCATGCTGATCGTCGCCGTTTCCACCAGTGCGCTAAACATTCGGATCCGAGATCAGGAATTGCTTCGGGTGCGGGAACAGGAAAAACTGCAGGCGGAAAGCGAAAAAGAAAGGATGCGGGGCAATCTCCTGCGGGCGATCTCTCACGATCTGCGCACGCCCCTCACCTCAATATACGGCTCATCTTCCACGCTGATGACCAAATATGACGCGCTTTCCAAGGAACAGCAGCTCAAGCTGTTGGGGGAAATCCGGGAGGACAGCGACTGGCTCATCCGCATGGTTGAAAATCTGCTATCCGTCACAAGGATCGACGATTCAAAGGTCGAGGTTGTCAAAACGCCGACCGTTTTGGATGAGCTGATCGATTCGGTTCTGATGAAGTTCTCCAAAAAACATCCGAATCAGAAGGTAGTCACCCGGATTCCGGACGATTTTGTCGATATTCCCATGGATTCCATTTTAATCGAACAGGTGCTGCTGAATCTTCTGGAAAACGCCGTGTTTCATGCGAAGGGAATGACGGAGCTGAGTCTGTCCGTTTCCCTCGTGGAAAATCAGGCGGTATTTGAAGTCGCCGATAACGGCTGCGGTATTCCGGAGGATGCGCTTCATAAGATTTTTGCCGGAAACTATGAAAAAACCGCTGCGCCGGTAGACGGAACGCGCAGCAATATGGGCATCGGGCTATCTGTGTGTGCCGCCATCATCAAGGCGCACGGCAGCGAAATTTTCGCAGAAAACAGGGAAAGCGGCGGCGCCGTATTCCGTTTTTCTCTGGAAAGAGGGGGCGACGACGATGGGCAATAACAAGTACAAAATTCTGATCGTCGAGGATGAAGCCAACATCCGCAGTTTCATCAGAGCCAATCTGGAAACCAGTGACTATCAGGTGCTCTGCGCGGAAACCTGCTCGCTGGGCATGATGATGTACGCCTCCCATCGTCCGGATCTCATCATTCTGGATCTCGGTTTGCCGGATCGGGACGGTCTTGATTTGATTCGGGAAGTACGAAAATCAGATGCTCTCCCCATCATTGTGCTTTCTGCCCGTTCCAACGAAAGGGACAAGGTAGAGGCGTTGGATCTGGGGGCAAACGATTACATCACCAAACCGTTTGGAACAGAAGAGCTATTGGCTCGTATTCGTGCCGTTCTTCGCAGTCAGCGCCATAACAAAGAAAACGCGCCCAGCGGCAAATTTCAGCTTCAGGATCTGCTGATCGATTATGACAAACGGCAGGTTTTTGTCGGCAAAGCTGAAATTGACCTGACCCAAACGGAATACAACATCATGGCTTTGCTCTCCGTTCACGCAGGAAAGGTGCTGACGTATGCCGCCATCATCCGCGCAATCTGGGGATATTCGGATTATGGAAGCATCAAGAAGCTGCAGGTCAACATGAAGAATATCCGAAAGAAAATGGGCGTAACCCCCGGCGAAAAGCGCTATATCATCAATGAGCTTGGCGTCGGCTATCGCATGCTGGATGATAGCGAGGTCGTTGCGGACGTCTTTCTTTGACAAGCGCAAGGGATCTATGCCTGCTGTTCTTCCGACAGCCGGCGCGAGGAATTGCTTTCCTCGCTCAGCTTGTTGACATAAGCAAACTTGGCTTAAATAGCAAAATCAAGAAATTCAGCTATTCTTTCATTTGCGGAAAGGGCCATTCTCCCCCTTCGGGGGGAGAATAGCTTTTTGTCTACAGTCTGCGCGAGGAATCTCTTTTCTCGCTTTATCGCAAAACAAAAGGACGTTGCGGAATTGCCCTTCCGCAGCGTCCTTTGCTTTATGCCTGATGTTTCTGTTCCATCGCGTGCACCAACTGAACCATCGCGCGATGGGTCGGCGCGGGCACGCCGTTTCGCTCGCTGGCGCGGATGACGCTGCCGCTGATGGTATCCACCTCGGTGCGGCGGCCGTCCCGCAGGTCGGCGTAAATGCTCGTCAAACCGGCGGGGCTGTCCGTGCAAACCTTACGCACCTCGGCGACCTTTTCATCCGCGTCGAACTCGATTCCCTCGCCCGCCGCGACGGCCACCGCCTCGCGCACCAGCGTTTCGCAAATCGCCCACGCGCTCGGGTTTTCCGCGATGAAACCCATCGGCACCTGCAGCACGCCGGTCAGCACGCTGGCCGATACGTTGGTCAGCATCTTCTGCCAGATCAGGCGCTTGATATCCTGCTTGCAGTCGGTTTCAAGGCCGCAGGAGGCAAACGCCTCGCGGATTGGCTCAAGCCGCGCCGCGTCCCCGACCAGGGGGCCGATGTGCGTCCAGCCGCTGCCGCCGTGGCGGATTTCGCCGTTCCCGGTGACGGCGCTGTTGTGCTGCGTCGTGCCGATGACGATATGCGCGTCATCCGTAAACCGGCGGAGCACCTCCTCGTGGCCGCTGCCGTTTTGCAGCGTCATCAGATAGGTATCTCGGCCGATCAGCGCGCGGTTCGCCTCCAGCGCCGCCTCGCTCTGCATCGACTTGACGAACAGGATCACCAGATCGACCGGCGCCATGCCGCTCGTGTCGCCCGTGATGCCCGGCCGATAGACGGCGGCGCTTCCGTCCGGCTCGGCGATGCGCAGACCGTCCGCCCGAATTTTTGCGATGCGGTCGGGGTTTCTTTCCACCAGTGTCACGTCGTTGTTCCGGCTCAGATAGCCGCCGTACAGAGCGCCCATCGCGCCGCAGCCAATCACCGCAATTTTCACGTTTGCCCGGCCTCCCTTGTTATCTGTATCGGTTGTAACAATCCATCACAATGGCGTTCATCGCGTCCATCTTGAGCAGCATGTCCTTGGCCAGCGCGATCTGGCAGCGCGTGCGCACCAGATTGTGCTCGGCGTTCTCGATCTTAAAATACTTGTCGCCGACGATGTAATCATCCAAAAAGCGCGTCGCCAGCTCGCAGGCCAGCGCAAAGCAGCTCAGGCCGAGCGTTTCCACCTCCCGCGGGGTCAGCGTGGCGGCGGTTTCCTTGAGGAAGCCCTCGGCAAACGCCCAATAGACGTTCAGGTTTACGCCCGCCTTGTCCGCGCGCGGGGAATCCTCCTCGACGAAATTCGCCGCAAAGCGAATCGCGTCGCCGAAATCGTGGCCGACCAGACCCGGCATCACCGTATCCAGGTCGATGACCACCAGCGCCTTCCTCGTCTCCTCGTCAAAGAGCACGTTGTTGATCTTCGTATCGTTGTGGGTCACGCGCAGCGGCAGCTCGCCCCGCTCGTAGAGATCCGTCAGCGCGCAGGCCCGCTCCTCCACGGAGAGCAGCCAATCCAGCTCCGCCTTGACCTCCCCGACGCGGCCGCACGGGTCGCTCTCCATATCCTCGCGCAGCTTGGCGTAGCGCTTGCGGGTGTTGTGGAAATCCGGAATGGTATAATACAGGCTGCTCGCGTCGAAATCCGAGAGCATCATCTGGAAGCTGCCGAACGCCTCGCCCGCGCTGCGCACCACACCCAGATCGTCGCAGGAATCGTAGGTCACGGAGGGCACGTAGTTGCTCAGCCGCCAGAAGCCGTCCTCGTCAAACAGATAGTTGCACCCGTCCTGCGTGTGATGAAAGTGCAGATACTGCGCACCGGGATGCTTTTGGCGGATGTGCCCCGTCACCCCGTCGATGTTTTTCATCAGCTCCACCGGCCGCTGGAAGGCGTAGGTGTTGACCCGCTGCACCAGATAGGATTTGACCTTCGCCATGCCGGTGCCGTCGTCGCGGATGTAGTTGACCTTATACGTGTGGTTGACATTGCCCATCTTGATCTCCTCGTAGGAGAAAAACGGGCCGGGAATCCGAAACGCCTCGCCAACCTCCAGCAGCTTGCGCGCGGTCTGCGGATTCATCGCCTCTTGACTCATAGAAAAATAAACTCCTCTCGGATGACAAACTCTTTTTTATTATAACGCATTTGACCCGCTTTTGAAAGCCGCTTTTCGCATCTTTCCCTGAATATAGGTGGATTTTGCGCGTTCGGGTGTTCTTACGCAATTTCATATCCGGCAAATACGCAAAAAGGGCGCGCGCCCTTCCCGTCCGGGATGAGCGTGCGCCCCTCTTTTGCTGTTTTATACTAATTCGCAGTTAAAATGCTTAACAGAGCGCATCAGATTTTTTGTTCTGACGAAGCCAAGTGAAGTGAGGCGTACTGGAGGTACGTTGAACGGAACGAGGCAAAGTCAGAGCGAAAAAGATGGTGCGCGGATTAAGCCATTTTAACAAGAATTAGTATTACTTTGCCTGCGCGAGCAGCATCTCGTGCATGGCATGCATGTCCGCCTCGATCTGCTGGCGGGTGAAGGCGGTGCGGCCCGTCGCCTGCATGGCGGCCATGCCGTGCGCGTAGAGCAGCAACGCTACGCAGACCTGCTTCGCCTTTTCGGCGTCCAGCCCCTTTTCCCCCACCTCGGCGGAAACCAGCGGCTCGCGAACCACTTCGCTGCCGAAGGTCTGGTCGTTCTCGCGCAGGAACATGTGCGCAAACAGCCGCGGCTGTTCCGTGGCGAAACGCACATACGCGCTGCAACGGCTCTCAACGGTATTGCCATCCTTCGCGTCTTCGCTGACGGTCTGTTCAAAGGCGTCGTGCGCCTTCTGATCGAGCGCATTCTTCAAATCGTCCATGCCGGAGAAGTAGCTGAAAATCGGCTGGGTCGAGCAGTTAAGCGCCTTCGCAACGGATCGAGCGTTTACCGCGGCCATTCCCTCCTGGCAGAACATGGCAAATGATCTTTCCAGAATCATTTCCCGTGTAATTCTCTGTTTGGGCGGCATAAATTCCACTTCCTATTTCTGAAATTAAAAGAATCTTGGATTATGGTAACATATTCTTTTCCTTTCGTCAACATCTCCCCATACAATCCGTCAATTATATTTTTATATTGTTTTGCACACATATTTTTGTGTGCAAACACTCGTTTTTATTGGATTTCTTCGACACGATTCGCGGATTTTACCCGAAATTTTTCGGGGATTCGTCCAAAAGATTTTTTTAAGACGCGCCGGATTGCCGCTTTTTCAACCCGCGGCGGCGCCTTCGCCCGCGCCGCTCGATTGTGTTTTCGCCCGTTCCGTGCTATAATACAGGTTCAACCTTCCGATTGAAATGAGGTATGATGGATGCGCAATCGTCTCTTCTCCCTGCTGCTGGCGCTTTCGCTGCTGCCGTGCGCGGCGCTGGGCGAATCGCTTACGCTGGATGAAATGAACGCCGCCGAGGACGCGACGCCCCTGAGCGCGGCGGAGGCTACTCAGCCCGTCGAAAGCGCCGCGCGGGCGGATTTTATCGACCGAATCCTCGCGCTGGCCGAAACGCTTTACACGAAGGCCAACGGCCAGCCCCAGCGCGCGCAATACAGCGGCGATATCTACGTCTGCAAAAACTACACGGTGCACCTCTTCCGCGAAACCTGCGGCGATTTCCGCATGGCGGAATACCCGGATGTGCCGCTGGTCATCCCCAACAACCAGAAGAAGGCGGACTGCGCGCCCTACGTCTACGGCGTGGAATGGCAGGATGTGCCCGCCAGCGAGGGCAACCCGTTCTACGCGGCGGCGTCCTTCCGCTACGACGACACGCTGAGCAAGGCGGAGAACCGCGAGAAAGCCCGTGAGTTTCTAAAGCAGGTTCAGCGCGGCGATTATTTCCAGATGGCCGCGGATTATTACTACGGCGTGGGCGCGCACAGCATGCTCTTCATCGCCGATTACGACCCGGAGACGGACAGCGTCCACTGGGCGGATTCCAACATGAAGGGCAAGAGCGTAAACGGCGTTCGCTATGCCTACGTGCAGTATGACGCGGTGAAGCCGATCGACTGGTTTGTAGATGCGTTCTGCCGCAAAAAATACGGCGCGACGATCTATCGACTCAGAGACGATATCGTGTACGCCGAGTGACGCAGACACAAAAGCCCCGTTCTTCTCCCCATCAGAGAGGAACGGGGTCATTTGCTTATAGCGTGGTTTTCGTTCGCTTATTCCGTCTGATTTCCCCGGCTGACGGCTTCATATGCCTGCCTGAAGAAATATTCCTGACTGTTGAGGGGCGCGTTCTTCCCCGGCGTCAGGCGGCGATACAGCCCGTCCGCGCCCATCTCGCGCGCCTGCACATTGTCGCGGAGCATCGTGTCGAACATATCCAGAATCCGCGCGCGAATATCCGGATCATACACGGGCGAGGCGACCTCCACGCGGCGCAGTGTATTGCGCGTCATAAAATCCGCCGAGGCGATATAGACCCGCGCGCGCTCCCCGTGGCCGAAGATATAGATGCGCGAGTGTTCGAGGAAACGCCCGACGATGCTGACGACGCGGATGTTCTCCGTCGCCTCCGGCACGCCCGCAATCAGGCAGCAGATGCCGCGCACGACGAGGTCAACCTTCACCCCCGCGCAGGAGGCCTCGATCAGCTTGTCGATCAGCGCTTTGTCCGTCAGCGAGTTGATCTTCACGCCAATGTAGGCGTCCTCCCCGGCGCGGGCGCGGCGGATTTCGTCATCCATCATCGCGAGCACCTTGTTTTGCAGGCAGTGCGGCGCGACGAGCAGGCGGCGAGTCTCGTGCACGGTTTCGCCCTTTGCCAGCGCGTTGAATACGGCGTTGGCCTCCTCGCCGATGTCGTGGTCGGCGGTCATCAGGCACAGGTCGGTATACAGCCGCGCGGTCTTTTCGTTGTAGTTGCCCGTGCCGATCTGCGTGTAATAGGCGACGCCCGTTTCCTCCATCCGCGTAATCAGGCAGAGCTTGGAGTGCACCTTGTATCCGTCCAGCCCATAGATCACGCTGCAGCCCGCTTCTTCCAGCCGACGGCTCCACTCGATGTTGTTTTCCTCGTCAAAGCGCGCCTTCAGCTCGACCAGCACCAGCACGTCCTTGCCGTTTTCCGCCGCCTCGCAGAGCGCCTCGACGACCTTGCTCTGCTTGGCGACGCGGTACAGCGTCATCTTGATGGAAACCACGCTGTCGTCGTTGGCGGCTTCCGTCAGCATTTCGAGGAACGGCTTCATGCTTTCGTAGGGATAGGAAAGCAGCTTGTCCTTTTCGCGAATCTGCTCCAAAATCGACCGGCCGTTGACGAACGCCGGGGATTTCTGCGGAATCCGCCGCTCGTAGAACAGCTCGCCGCGCTGGCGCAGCACATCCTCCAGCCCAAAGAGAAACGAGAAATCCAGCGGCGTGGCGCTCATAAACACGTATTCGCGCGGCACATCCATATAGCGGCACAGCGTATCGACGATGATGCCGTCCAGCTCGCGGGAAAGCTCCAGCCGCACCGGCGCAAGACGCTTGCGGCGCTTAATCAACTGCACCATGAACTCGCGGTAATCCAGATCGTCGTCATAGAGCGCGTCCGCGTCGATATCCGCGTTGCGCGTCACGCGCATCAGGCTCTTGGCCTTGACGACGTAGCCCTCAAACACCTTCGGAATGAAGTGCAGAATCAGCTCCTCGGCGAGCATATACGTCTTTTCGCTGGCGGAAACCTCGATCATCCGCGGGAAGACGCCCGCGCTGCAGGGGATGATCCCCAGCTTATACTTGCCCTTCTTCCCCTCCAGCACGACCACGGCGTAGATATCCTTGTTGCGCAGGAACGGGAACGGCTGACGGCGGCCGACGATGGAGGGCGAAATCAGCGGCGCGATCTCCGAATCAAAATAGCGTTCGAGCCGCTCGCTCTCCTGCCGGCCGATCTTTCTGAAATCGACCAGCCGAACGCCCTGCTCCTCCAGCTTTTCCATCAGGCGGGCATAGACCTTATCCCGCCGCCCGTTCAATTCGCGCACGCGGTCAATCACCGCGTCGATCTGCTCCCGCGCGGTCATGTTGGTCTTGTTTTCGCGCAGCTTGGGCGTAACGTCGTCCTGATCCACCAGCGAACCCACGCGCACCATGAAAAATTCGTCGAGGTTGCTCTGATAGATGGATGCGAAGGAGAGCCGTTCGCAGAGCGGGGTGCGCTCATCCTCCGCCTCTTCAAGCACTCGCTCGTTGAATTTGAGCCAGGAAAGCTCCCGGTTCATAAAAACGTCATTCATGGTGTTTCCTCCCGTTTTCCGTAGTGTGTCCATCATACCCCATGCACGTTAAATCCATATGAGAAACAGCGTCCGTCTTGTTTTACAGTATACCATATCCGCCTCGGGTTGACCAGCACGGTTTCCTTGTTCTCACGAAAAAAACCTTGCCTCACGCCTATGTGCATGCTATAATTGAGCAAAAAAAACCGCCTCGCAGATATCGGCTGCTTGGCGGTTTTATTAGGCTCTCGCTAGCCTAATAAAACTGATGGCGGTGGTTTTCCACCCTGTAGGTGCCCCCTACTTGCCTATATTTTAGCATCTTTTCAGCTTTGCGTCAACTCGCAAAGCTGTTTTTGTCTTCTGTCAAAAGACATATTTTTCGCTTTTCATTTCCGTCCGGATGGTGTATAATGAAAGCCGCATGATTTTATGCTCAAGGAGGATTTTTCATTATGGCAAGAGGCGGTTTCCCCGGTATTCCGGGCGGCAATATGCAGCAGCTCATGCGTCAGGCGCAGAAGATGCAGCAGCAGATGATGAAGGCACAGGAAGAGCTGGACGCGCGCGAGTATGAAGGCACGGCCGGCGGCGGCGCGGTTTCCTGCAAGGTCAGCGGCAAGCGCCAGCTTCTCTCCCTGACCATCGACAAGGACGCGGTCGATCCCGAAGAGGTCGAAATGCTCCAGGATATGATCGTCGCGGCCGTCAACGACGCGCTCAAGAAGGGTGAGGAAACCCGCGAGAGCGAGATGTCCAAAATCGGCGGCGCCGGAATGGGCGGGATGTTTTAATCATGGCCGGGCAGATTGAACCCATCGCGAGGATGGCGCAGCAGCTCTCCCGCCTGCCCGGCATCGGCGCAAAAACCGCGCAGCGGCTGGCGTATCACATCGTCTCCCTCCCGGAGGATCAGGTGCACGAGCTGGCCAGCGCCATCTGGCAGGGCCGCAAGGCGGTGAAATACTGCTCGATCTGCGGCAACTACACGGTGGAAGACCCCTGCCCGATCTGCGCGGATGAGCGCCGCCATAACGGCGTGATCTGCGTGGTGCGCGACCCGCGCGACGTGGCCGCCATGGAGCGCATGCGCGATTTCAAGGGCTGCTATCACGTGCTGCACGGCACCATCTCCCCGATGGAGGGCGTCGGGCCGGAGGATATCCGCATCCGCGAGCTGCTGGCCCGCGTCGGCAAGGAGGATATCCACGAGGTCATTCTGGCCACCAATCCGGATATCGAGGGCGAAGCGACGGCGAGCTATATCGCCCGCCTGCTCAAGCCGATGGGGATTTTGGTCACGCGCATCGCGCACGGCCTGCCCGTCGGCGGCGATCTCGAATACACCGACGAGGTGACGCTGGCCAAGGCGATGGAGGGGCGCACCCAAATGTAAGCTACAAAAAAGCGACCGAGCGATCGGCCGCTTTTTTGATGAAGAGGAGAAAGAAAGAGAAACACCATTCGCAAACGCCTCTGCGTAAGCGCCTGTGAATGCGACGGCTCTGCGTTCCGTCGATGACGTTATTATACGGCCTTGTTTTCGGTTTGTCAACCCGTTTTTGCATTATTTGTGTTGCAAAATTTCTTCATTCCGTCTAATCGAGTTGATTTTATTTCACTTCTGCATCTTCGCTTCATGTAGATTCGTATTTTGCCCCGCCGTTTTTCCGCATCGCTTGACATCGTGACTCGTCGCGTCTATAATACGAATCACGCCATTTCATCGACAAAAGGAGTGTTTTTCCATGACCTACGACGAGGCTTTTGCCCTGCTGCGCAAATATAACAGCGAACCGTTTCACCTCACCCACGCGCTGACCGTTTCAAACGTCATGCGCCGGATGGCCGACGAACTCGGTTACGGCGACGAAGCCGATTTCTGGGCGGTCGTCGGCCTGCTGCACGATATCGACTTTGAGCGCTGGCCGACCGAGCACTGCAAGAAGTGCGTCGAGCTGCTCCGGGAGGGCGGCGCGGACGACCGGCTGATTCACGCCGTCGTCTGCCACGGCTACGGCCTGTGCGTTGATGTAAAGCCGGAGCACGAGATGGAAAAGGTGCTCTTCGCCTGCGACGAGCTGACCGGCCTGATCGGCGCATGCGCCAAGATGCGTCCTTCCGGCAGCATCGCGGACATGGATCTCAAGAGCCTGAAAAAGAAGTACAAGTCAAAGGGCTTTGCCGCAGGCTGCTCCCGCGAGGTCATCGCGCAGGGCGCGGAGATGCTCGGCTGGACGCTTGACGATCTCCTCTCCCGCACGCTCGAAGCCATGAAGCCCGACGAAGCAGCAATTGCCGCAACGGTCGCGGGGCTGTAAAGTACGTTAGCATTAGGGCTTTGCCCTAAAACCCACCAGAAACCTGAGGTTTCTTGACTTCCCGTTTTCCGGCAGCTTCGCTGCCGGATTTTTATTTTTGTTATAAGACATAGACACAGGAAAAAAGCGAATCGGCACATAATATTAATTCTATGTAGGAACGCGCATCCGCGCTTTATACAAAATTCATTTTAAGCCCCAGCTATGAAATGCGCCAGCCTTGTGTCTGCGCACCAGAAAGGAGCCTGCATGAGTCCTCGCAAATCGCTATCTGAAACAAGCCTTTCAGCTCGTCGAAAACGCGCTGTTTTCAAAGCCTTCGCCCTATCGCTCCTGATTCTCTTCCTTGTTTCCCTTTTGGATAGGCCCGAAGGCTATGTGGAGAGGTTCATTCCCTACGCCTTCGTTCAGTCGCCGTCGCGTGTCTACCGGCATGATGAAATCGACGAAGGAAAGGATTATAACGTCATCTCCGTGTATGCCGTTTCCGCCGACGCGGATGGAGAGGGCTTTCTCCGCTTTCTTGAAACCAGCGCCGACTGGAATCCTCTGCCGCTCACGCCCGATATGCTGGCTCAGCCGCTGCTCGCCGAGCGCTTTGATACGCATATCGACGATATGCTGGCCTGTTCCGAGGGCTACTGGCATTGGGACGAAAAGTTTCACGACCTGATGGTGTATGATACGCAGACCTGTCTTCTCTATATCCGCAGGTGCAGTTTTTTGTAAACACGTCCGTTTACAGCAAATTCTGCCACGACAGCGTCTGCCGCTCCAAAACATGTTCGATGCCGCCCTCCAGCTCTCGGGCATAGACAAACGCGCCGTCCCGATCCCCCATCTCCAGCGCCGCCGCCAGCCGCGACAGCGTGAAGCGCACGTCGTCCGTCGCCTCGTGGTTGATGAGCGTCTCAACCCTCGGCGCTTCCTCATCCCACCAAGCGTCCATCTCGTGTGCCTGCTCAAGCCCGCGCGCCGTCTGGTTTTGCGCAAGCAGCGACAGGATTTCCTGCGTGCGCGCCATCGCGTCGTCCGTCAGCCGCTTTACGGTCATCTGCTCCACCGCACTGAGCAGGCCGAGCAGCAGCAGCGTCACCGCCATGGTGATGATCTTCTTGCGCATGTTACCACCTCACCTGCCCCGGCTCAATCGCGTTAAACGTCAGCAGCCGCCCTTCGCCGCCCTTTTCCTGCACGAGCAGGCTTCCCTGCGTATCCAGCGTCGCGATCAGCACGTCCTTGTCCCGCGCAACGCCGTGATCCTGCAAAATCCGCCGCAGCCACCCCGGCTCAAGCCCCGCAATGCGCATGCTCCGTTCCTGCATCTGCCCGTCGAGAATCAGCGTCAGCGGAATCCCGTCATAAACCGGCGGCAGATGCATCTCCCCGCGCGTCGCAGGTCTTTTATCCGCCGATGGAAATACACTCAGCGAGCCGTTCGTCTCCAGGACGACGCTCCCGGCCTCGCCCAGTCCGATAACACCGCCGCTTCGCATCCCCTCCATCAAATCGGAGAGGTCAAAGCAAAGCCTTGCCAGCTCCTTTTCGCAGATTTTGCCGTCGCGCACCAGCACGCTCGGCCTGCCGCAGATGATCCGGCGCATCCTCACGCTCGCATATGAAAGCGCGCTGAGCAGGCTGTGCACCAAAAGCAGCGTCAAAATCGAGACCACGCCGCTCAGCAGCGGTATTTCCACATCTGCCATCGGCAGCGTCGCCAAATCCGAAATCATCAGCGTGATGACCACTTCATACGGCTGCAGCTGCGCCAACTGCCGCTTGCCCATCAGCCGCAGCACCACGGCCGTCACAGAAAAAAGCACAATCGTTCGCAAAAAGCCTGTCAGCATATTCCTCTCCCCTTTTCGGGTAGGATAAACCGACAGGCTTTTTTTGATACATCAAAGGCGACCCGGTTCACGCCGGGTCGCCTTCAAATATACCGTTTACGCCTTCATCGCGTATCCGCCGTCCACCTTTTTCCAAAGGCCGGTGCGTCCGGCCTTCGCCGCGCCGACGGCGGCGTGCAGCATGCAGATGCCGCGATCCAGCGGCGCGTACTTCTTATAAAGCACGGTCGTTTCCAAAATAGAAACGCTGGTCTTGTCCGCAACGATCTTCCACGGCTGCTGGTTGATCGCGCTGGGCGCGAGGCGCGCGGCGAGCACCGCTTCCTTCTGCCATGCGCCGAGCTGACCGAGCTGCGCTTCATCCATGCCGCAGACCTTGACCAGCTCCTTGCGCTTGGGCGCAAACGCGGGCAGATTGGCCTTGCCGATGGAAATCACGCAGTGCACCGCCTCATCCGTCTGCAAATCGACGTTGCGGTTGATGATATCCGGGTAGAAGCCCGCGCCGAGCCAGCAGGTGCCCAGCCCCATGGACGTAGCCTCCAGCACCAGCGCCTCGCCCATGTAGCCCTCAACCTCCATGGGCGTGCCGCGCTTGGCGACGATCACCGCGTAAACGTCCGTGCCCTTGATCTGGCTCTTGAGGCCGGGGCCCTTGAACATCCGGATTTTCACGCCCTGCCAACTGAGCTTGCGGCAGGTCTCGCCGAGCCGGTCGAGCTGCTCCTTATCCGGCGCGCCGGTATACTGGCGCACCGAGCTGCGCGCGTAGAGCGCGTCAATCCAATTTTTCTGAATGCCGAGTTCAAACATGTGCAAACCGCTCCTCGTTTCAAAAGGGCGAACGCCCTGAAATTCATACGCGTATACTTTATCACGTCGGGCGCATGAATGTCAACGAAAAACGCTGACTCGGCTCAAAAAGGGCGCGATTATTCAAACTCGACAACCTGCGTCCAGTGGGTCAGAAACGCCTTTTCCGCGCCGTGCTTCTTGGTCATCTGCGCGGCGGCGACGATGGGCAGCCAGCGCTGGACATACTGCATGGCGATATCGTTCTTCTTGCAGAAGAGCTTCAAATACAGGTCGGCCTTCTTCTGATCCTCCAGCGCAAACTGGAGGTAGGTCATCGCCGCGTCGGCGGAAGCGTTGCCGATGGCCGCGTGCGCCCAGTCGAGGATATACACCTTGCCGTCCTCGCCGATGAGCACGTTGGTCGGGTTGAAGTCGCCGTGTGTGATCTTGGTGTGCGGCTTCATGTTTTCAAGGCGGACGTGCAGCTCATAGCGGGTGCTCGCGTCCAGCTCGTCGCGCAGGGACGAAATCTGCGCGTTCAGCTTGTCCTTGAGTCGCCCCATCTGCTTGCAGGTGCGGCGATGGATGTCGCTCTGAATCTCGACGAACTGCGTCATCAGCGCTTCGAGGTTCTCCGGCTGCTCGGCCATCAGCTGCGCCATCGTCTTGCCCTCGACGGCCTCAATGACCAGCGCCCAGCCCTCGCCGGTGTTCTTCACCTCCAGCAGTGCGGGCACGTTCAGGCCGGATTCCTCCGCCAGCGCGTGGTTGAACGCCTCCTTGATGACGGCGCTCTTGGGATAACCCGCCTTGAACTGCTTGACAATCTTGCTGCCCTCGCGGTACACCGTCTTGGTGCCGCGCTCCACGATGATTTCCTTGCTCATTTGGGTGATTCCTCCTTACGCCTTCTCGCCGTAGTATGCCTTGAGATACATCGCCTTGATTTCCTTGAGCAGCGGATAGCGCGGGTTCGCGCCGGTGCACTGGTCGTCAAACGCATCCTCCACCATCTGATCCAGCGTGCTCATAAAGGTCTCCTCGCTGATGCCGTATTCGGCGATGGATTTCTTGATGCCGACCTTTGCCTTCAGCTCCTCGATCTTGTCGATGAACAGGTCGAGCGTCTCCTCGTCGTCCTTGCCGCAAACGCCGCAGAAGCGCGCGCATTCGGCATAGCGGGCGAGCGTGTGCGGGTGGTCATACTGCGGGAAGGTGCCCATCTTCGCCGGCACCTCCGCCGCGTTGTAGCGCAGCACGTGGCAGATCATCAGCGCGTTGGCCACGCCGTGCGGCAGATGGTGATACGCGCCAAGCTTATGCGCCATCGAGTGGCAGACGCCGAGGAATGCGTTGGCAAACGCCATGCCCGCCATGCAGGATGCGTCCGCCATCTTCTGGCGCGCCTCCGGGTCGGCCGCGCCGTATTCATAGGCGCGGGGCAGGTGATCAAACACGTTCTTCATCGACTTGAGCGCCAGACCGTCAGTATAATCCGTCGCCATCATCGAGGCGTAGGCTTCCAGCCCGTGGGTCAGCACGTCCACGCCGGAGGCGGAGGTCAGGCCGCGCGGCTGGTTCATCATGTTGTCCGCATCGACAATCGCCATGTTCGGCAGCAGCTCGTAATCGGCCAGCGGGTATTTCGTGCCCGTGCGGTCGTCGGTGATGACGGCGAACGGCGTCACCTCCGAGCCCGTGCCGGAAGAGGTCGGAATCGCGACGAAATACGCCTTTTCGCCCATCTTCGGGAAGGTGTAGACGCGCTTGCGGATATCCATGAAGCGCATCGCCATATCCAGGAAATCCACTTCCGGATGCTCGTACATCACCCACATGATCTTGCCCGCGTCCATCGCGGAGCCGCCGCCCAGCGCGATGATGCAGTCCGGCTCAAACAGGCGCATCGCCTGCGCGCCCTTGAGCGCGGAGGAGAGGTTCGGGTCCGGCGCGACGTCGTAGAAGCAGGTGTGCTGAATCCCGAGCTGATCGAGCTTTTCCTCGATCGGGGCGACGTAGCCGTTCTTGTAGAGGAACGTATCGGTGACGATGAAGCATTTCTTCTTGCCCATCACCGTGCCCAGCTCGTCGAGCGCCACCGGCATGCAGCCCTTCTTGAAATACACCTTCTGCGGCGCGCGGAACCAGAGCATGTTCTCTCTCCTCTCGGCAACGGTCTTGACATTGAGCAGGTGCTTCACGCCGACGTTTTCGGAGACGGAGTTGCCGCCCCAGGAGCCGCAGCCCAGCGTCAGCGACGGCGCCATCTTGAAGTTATACAGGTCGCCGATGCCGCCAAAGCTGCTCGGCGTGTTGATGACGATGCGGCAGGCTTCCATGCGCTCGGCGTGCTTCATGATCTTTTCCTTCTGCGCCGGATGGATGTACAGGGACGCGGTATGGCCGTGGCCGCCGTCGCAGACGAGCTTTTCGGCCTTGTCGAGCGCCTCGTCAAAGTCCTTCGCGTGGTACATCGCCAGCACCGGGGAGAGCTTCTCATGCGCGAACTCCTCGGAAAGCTCGACGCTCTCGACCTCGCCGATGAGGATTTTCGTCTCCTCCGGCACATCCACGCCCGCCAGCGCCGCGATGGTGTGCGCGCTCTGGCCGACGATCTTCGCGTTCAGCGCGCCGTTGATCAAAATTGTGTGGCGCACCTGATCCAGCTCGTCCCCCTTGAGGAAGTAGCAACCGCGGCGCGCAAACTCCGCGCGCACCTCATCGTAAACGCTGTCCAGCACCGTCACGCTCTGCTCGGAGGCGCAGATCATGCCGTTGTCAAACGTCTTGGAATGGATGATCGAGCTGACGGCCAGCTTGATATCCGCCGTCTCGTCGATGATGACCGGGGTGTTGCCCGCGCCGACGCCCAGCGCCGGTTTGCCGGAGGAATACGCCGCGTGCACCATGCCGGGGCCGCCGGTGGCGAGGATGATATCCGCCTCGTGCATCAGTTCGCCCGTCAGCTCCAGACTCGGGAACTCGATGCAGCCGATGATGCCCTCCGGCGCGCCCGCCTTGACCGCCGCCTCGTAGACGATGCGCGCAGCCTCCGCCGTGCACTTTTTGGCGCGCGGGTGCGGGCTGATGAGGATGGCGTTGCGCGTCTTGAGGCACAGCAGCGCCTTGAAAATCGCCGTGGAGGTCGGGTTCGTGGTCGGGATGACCGCCGCGACAAGGCCAATCGGCTCCGCAATCTTCTTGATTCCATAAACCGGATCTTCTTCAAGAACGCCACAGGTTTTGGTGTTTTTATACGCATTGTAGATATATTCTGCTGCATAATGATTTTTGATGACCTTATCTTCAACGATACCCATTCCAGTTTCTTCAACAGCAGCTTTTGCAAGCGGGATA
>ERZ773235.1975-NODE-1975-length-18885-cov-3.534944_pt1 | contig 18885 bp, 20 predicted proteins | sample MGYA00580522_ERZ773235 | MGnify/ENA primary metagenome ERZ773235 (study PRJEB29015, sample SAMEA2737797) | human gut metagenome | biome: human gut; feature: human-associated habitat; material: faeces | place: China | collected 2012 ...
AGGAAGACTCATACGATAGAGCAGTGCGAAACGCAAAGATGAACGGACTCGAGAGCAGAATCAGCTTCTATAACGGTGATGTTAAGACTGCAGTAAGGCATGAGCTCGCACATTTGTGCGGGCGGGTGGATATGGTAACTTCCAATCCACCGTATATGCCGGGCACAGGCGGCCTCAAGTGTGCAAATAGAGCCAAGAGCATAGCACGGCATGAGACAACGGCGGGACTTGTTGACTTTTTTTTGTGTGCGGCGGCGTTGCTGAAGCCGAAGGGTGATTTGTTCATGGTACACCGGCCCTCAAGGCTTGCGGATTTATGCTGTTTTGCGCGTGATAACGGACTGGAACCGAAGGAAATCTGCTTTGTAAGTCCGAATCTCAGGAAGGCGCCGAACATCGTCCTGATACACTATGTCAAAGGCGGCGGCAGACAGCTTCGCTTCCTGGATCCGCTTTATGTTTACAAGGAGGACGGAACCTACACGGAAAGTCTGAGGGAATGCTACAAATAATCAGATATAATTGCATATAATAAGAGATACGATGATTCCGGTCATATATCCGATGAGGCCGCCTACGAGGGCATGCCTCAATTTTTTTGCTTTCGTGACTCCGAAGTACAGTGCCAAAACATAGATTACGGTTTCGCAGCCACCGGACATCACACATGCCACACGCCCGGTGTAGGAATCCGGGTTTGTGAGTTCCAGAATGTCCTGAACGATGATAAAGGAACCGCTTCCGGAAATTGCACGCAGAAACATAAGCGGAAGAAGCTCCACGGGGACACCGAAAAAATTGAAGAAAGGACGGAGCGCAAGGTAAATGAAATTGATAAGTCCCGAGGCGGTAAGACCGTTTACAGCCAGATAAATTCCAATCATAAACGGGAGAATGTCAACTGCTGTTTTAAGCCCCTCTTTGGCTCCGTCTATAAAATAGTCGTACACAGGGGCCTTTTTTGCAAGGCCGTATGCTATGATTACGGCAGCCATCACCGGAAGAAAACCGACCGAGATTGCGGAAAAAACGGAACTCATCGTGAGGATCCCTTCCTTTCAAGTATTTTGCAGACGAAAACGGAAACCAGAATCGTTACGGCTGCCGTGATGATGGACGGCAGAACGATGGAGTAGGGGTCCGACGAGCCCAAATCTTCACGCATCTGAATGGTTACAACGGGGATCAAAGGGGCAAATGCCATGTTCACAACCGCAAAGGTACACATATCGTTACTCGCAAATTCACGATGGGAGTTCTGCTCATCGAGTTTCTCCATGGTTCGTAGGGCGAAAACGGTGGAACTGTTACCGGCACCGAAGATGTTGGACATGAAGCTCATGATTATGTAAGACAATGTTTCAGGATCTTTTTGCTTGGGAAAGAGCAGGGAAGTGAAGGGGAGAAGCACCTTTGAAAGTTTGTTGATCAGTCCTGTTTTTTCGGCGATTTTCATAAGACCGCTCCACATTGCCATGATGCCCGCAAGGCTGAGTATGAAGGTCACTGCGTTTTGTGAACTTTCCATCAGTGCGGCACCGAAAGCGGAGAGATTGCCGGCAAAACAGGCATAAACAAACGAGGCGAGGAACAAAATCGCCCAAATATAATTCATCATAAAAACATCCTCCGATTATTTACAAAAAATATATGCAAAAAATCAAAAAAGATGTTGCAGTTATTTCCATTTTTGGGCTATAATAATATCTAGGCAAGAGAAAGCCTATTTTAGAAAAAGGAGGTATGTATGACAGTAACAATAACATTAAAAGGCGTATTGCTTACGGTAATTGCTTTGTTGGTCATTGTCCTGCTTATTTACATCATAGTGCTTATCAGAAAACTGATAGACAGCCTTAAGCGGATGGATGCGATTTTGGGTGACACCAAAACTATGACTAAGGTTGCTGCTGATCGAGTTCAACAGGTAGACGGAATTGTAGACGGAATCGGCGATACGGTAGGACAAGTGGTTGACGCAATGAGGGGGAACCAGAGCAGCATAGCAGCTGCGACGCATATTATCGATGCAGGCTCGTCTTTGCTCGGAATTTTAAAAAAGAAAAAGAGCGGCGACGAATCAGAAACAAAAAAAGCTAAGCAAAAGAAAAAAAAATAAATTTTTAAGAACTTGGAGGTATTTAATTATGAAGGCAACAGGAATCGTAAGACCGGTAGATCCATTGGGAAGAGTTGTTATCCCGGTAGAACTGAGAAGAAGCTTAAACATCAAGACAGACGATGCGTTGGAAGTTTACGTAGACGGAGATTACATCATGCTTAAGAAATATGAGCCTGCATGCATTTTCTGCGGAGACGCAAAGGATGTTGTTAACGTAAAAGGCAAAAAGGTATGCAAGGCATGTCTGCAGGAAATGAAAAATCTCTAGGCTGACGGAGGCTGAAATTGGCTAAATATGTTGTTAAACAAAGCGGACCTCTGAGAGGAGAAGTCTTTATCAGCGGTGCAAAAAACGCCGTACTGCCTTTAATGGCTGCGGCACTGCTGGCTGAGGAAGAGTGCATCATCAGAGATGTTCCGATGCTTCGTGATGTGGCATTTATGAAGGAAATACTCGCATCGCACGGAGCAGAAGTTACGGAGCTTGAAGAAAATGTTTTGGCCATAGAAACCAATGATATCACCTCAACGGAAGCAAAATTTGAACTTGTGAACAAGATGAGGGCTTCCATTTTGATAATGGGGCCTCTCCTCGCAAGAAAGGGAAAAGCACGCATTCCGCTGCCGGGAGGATGTGCAATCGGAGCAAGACCGATTGATCTGCATCTGAAAGGACTTGAAGCACTCGGTGCAGTGATAACTGTGAACAATGAAGAGGGATATGTGGAAGCCGTTGCCGGACCGCAGGGTCTTATCGGTGATATGATCTATCTTGACTTTCCGAGTGTGGGAGCAACCGAAAATATCATGATGGCGGCAGTCCTCGCACAGGGAACCACCTATCTTGAAAACGCGGCGGAGGAACCGGAAATCGTTGATTTAGCAAACTTTTTGAACAAAATGGGAGCCAAGATTAAAGGGGCCGGAACCGATACCATTAAGATTGAAGGTGTGGACAAGCTTCACGGAGCCAAGCACACGGTAATTCCTGACCGTATCGAGGCAGGAACATTCATGCTTGCGGCGGCTATCACAAGAGGCGCAATTCACATCACAAATGTTGTACCGGATCATCTGAAACCTATCATTGCCAAGCTGCGCGAATGCGGCGTACGCATAGAGGTGGGGGACGAAGAGATGATTGTAAGGGGAGATTTGGGACCGCATACGGCGACCGACATCAAAACTCTTCCTTATCCGGGATTTCCGACCGATATTCAATCACCGTTCATGACCTATCTTGCTACGGTTGAGGGGTCAAGTACCGTAATCGAAACCGTATTTGAAAACCGATTTATGCATGTTGCTCAGCTTAATAAGATGGGAGCAAGCATAGAGGCAATGGGAAACAAGGCTGTGATCCGCGGAAACGCAAAACTGCGGGGCTGTCAGGTTATGGCAACCGACCTCAGAGCCGGAGCGGCACTTGTTTTGGCAGGGCTTGTTGCGGAGGGAGAAACGGAGATTTCCGAAGTTTATCATATCGAAAGAGGCTATGAGAAATTTATAGAGAAATTCGAGAAACTCGGCGCAAGCATCACAAAAATATAATTTCAAGTACCAAAAGACGGGGAATCATACCCCGTCTTTTTGCATAGAATTTTCATAGTGTGACATAGAAAGAAAGGAAGCAGGGAAGATGAAAATTCTGGTACAAACCCTTGCCGTGTGTTTGATTTTTTTTATAGCCATCCCGCTCGGTGCTGTCCTTGCATTCGGCAGTCTGCCGGATACACAGGATGAAATCGGCGACATCAAAAGCAGGGACATCGCCTATCTCCAAAATAAAATCAAACTTCCGAAGAAGATAAGAGTCTGGAAGGAAAACGAGGAGAAGACGGTCAGTGTGGATTTTGAGGAATACGTGGCATGCGTGACAGCAAGTGAAATGCCGAACACCTTCGAGAGTGAAGCGTTAAAAGCACAGTCGGTTGCTGCAAGAACCTTTGCGGTTGCAAAGATAGAAAAATACGAGCAGAAGAAGCCGGCTTCGCATCCGTCTGCGCCAATCTGTTCGTCAACCCACTGCCAGGTGTATAAGACCGAGAAGGAGCTTAAGGACTGCCATCCGGAAGGCTGGGCGAGTTCAGAGGAGGGCTTTAAGAAGATTCAGGCAGCATGTGAGGCGACAGAGGGGGAAATTCTCTACTACGACGGAAAACCGGTTATGCAGCCGCTGTTTTTCTCTTCAAGCGGGGGACAAACCGAAAATTCGGAAGATGTATTTGTGAGTGCACTGCCATATCTTGTAAGTGTATCAAGTCCGTACGAAAGCGAAGCAACGCATCGAAACGAGGAAAAATCGTTTACGCTGGAAGAATTCAAATCCGCACTTGTCAAGGCCTACCCTGCAAAGAATTTTGGGGAAGTCAAGCAGACAAACATCAAAATCCTGTCAAGAACCGCCGGAGGAAGGGTCGACAAAATGCAGGCGGGAAGTGCTGTTTTAAAGGGGACGGAAGTCAGAAACGCCTTGGGACTGAGTTCGGCACTTTTTTCGATCGGTTTCGGAAAGACAAAGGGCGGTGATACCGCGATTACCTTTACATCGAACGGGTCAGGCCATGGCGTGGGAATGAGCCAGTACGGGGCGAACGGAATGGCAAAGGAGGGGTTCGGTTACAAAGAAATCTTGAAGCATTACTACTCAGGGACGGAAGTTTATTAGATTAGTTCTTGATTTCGTGAGGTCGGCATTGTATTATAGTAATGGCAATAAAACAGCACATATTTTTTATAGCGGGAAAGGAACCATAATGGCAGATTTAAAGTATTTAAGAAGATTATCAAAGGACTATCCGAATATCATGGCAGCTTCCGCCGAGATCATAAACCTCAAGGCGATACTGGCTTTGCCGAAGGGCACGGAGTATTTCCTCAGCGACCTTCACGGAGAACACGAAGCATTTATACATATGCTTAAGAGTGCATCGGGAACGATCAAGGCAAAAATCGACGAGCACTACGGAAGCGTCCTCAGCGAAAGCGACAGGGACGACCTGGCAGCTTTGATATATAATGCTGAGGCGGAAATCGCCAGAAGGAAAAAAAGCGAGAGAAACTTTGATGATTGGTGCAGCACAGCACTGTATCGTTTAATTACGATATGCAAATCGGTATCGACAAAATACACGCGTTCAAGGGTACGTGGACGTCTGCCAAAATACATGGATTACAGTATAGATGAACTTCTGCATGCTGACGATGAAGAAAACAAGGCGCATTATTACAGCCAGATTATCAGTTCCATCGTGGAATGCGGAATTGCGGAGAAATACATCATTCAGCTTACAGAGGCGATCAGCAGCCTTGCGGTGGATAAGCTCCATATTATAGGAGACATTTTTGACAGAGGTGCACATCCGGATGAAATCATGGACTTCCTCATGGGATATCACGATGTTGATTTCCAGTGGGGCAACCACGACATCGTATGGATGGGAGCAGCAACGGGGAACTGGGCATGCATAACGAACCTGCTTCGTATGAACATAAGCTACAATAACTTCGATATGCTTGAGGTTGGATACGGAATCAACCTGAGACCGCTTGCGTCTTTTGCGGAGAAGGTTTACGGCGATGACCCGTGTGAATTTTTCAGACCGCATATTCTGGATACAAACAAGTTTGACCCGGTGGACGAGGATCTTGCGGCAAGAATGCATAAGGCAATCGCAATCTGCCAGTTCAAGGTTGAAGGGCAGAGAATCAAGGCACATCCGGAATACAAGATGGAAAAACGCCTTTTGCTTGATAAGATTGACTTTGAAACGGGCACGGTTGAGATAGAGGGAAAGGCATGGCCTCTGCGCGATACGAATTTCCCGACGCTGAATCCGGAGAATCCGTACGAACTTACGGCTGAAGAAAAGGAAATGCTCAAGGCTTTGGAAGCATCTTTCCTCAATTCCGAGAAACTTCAAAGACATATAAAATTCCTTTACAGCCACGGGGCATTGTACACAAAGATAAACGGAAACCTTCTGTATCACGGATGCATCCCGACGGATGAGAACGGTGAGTTTGAAGAGGTGGAACTCAACGGCGTGAAACTTGCAGGAAAAGCCTTGATGGATTATCTCGATGACGAGGTGAGAAAGGCATATTTCGCACCGAACAAATCCGGAGAAATCGGAAGATCCGGCGATATTATGTGGTATTTATGGCTCGGAAGCAGTTCACCGCTTTTCGGAAAAGAGAAGATGACGACCTTCGAAAGACTTTTTATTGCGGACAAAACTTCCCACAAGGAATACACCAAGCCGTATTACACATACATTAAAGAAAAATCCTACTGCGAGAAGATTATCAGAGAGTTCGGACTCGACCCGCATACCGCGAAAATTCTCAACGGTCATGTTCCGGTTAAGATTAAGGACGGAGAATCCCCGATCAAGGGAGGAGGGCTTCTTTATGTAATCGACGGCGGAATTTCAAAGGCGTATCAGAAGCAGACGGGAATTGCAGGATATACTTTCATCTTCAATTCGAGATTCATGGCGCTTGCAGAGCATAAGCCTTACAGCCCGCTCATGCCGGACGGAACCCAGATCTTCCACTCGCCGGTCATGAAGACCGTCGAAACGATGCCGGAGCGGCTTCTGATCATCGACACAGACCAAGGCAGGGACTTCGTCGAGAGAATCGGAGATCTTAACGATTTGGTTGAAGCGTTTAAGACAGGTCGAATCAAAGAAATTTATTAACGAATAAAACCATCCTTTACGAAATACTATAAAACAATTATAGCTTTAAAATGTTTTATGCGTGGTAAATTCTATGTTTATTATGTAGAATTTCTATAAAAGATGGTACAAAATAAATGTCAGAAGATTTTGGTAAAAGAGTAAAGAAAGCTAGAAAGAAGGCTGGTTATACACAGAGTCAGCTGGCAGAGATGGTGGATGTTTCCGTAAACCACATTTCTGCGATAGAAAGAGGTGTTTACGAAACGCGAATTGACACCCTCAAGAAACTTTCGATTGTTTTGGGAGCGAGCACAGATTACCTGATTTTCGGGACTCCGGATGAACAGGGACCGCTCTCGAAAGCATTTTCAAAGGCAAACCGATTGTCTGAGAATGATAAGGCATGGGTTGCCGACTATCTTGAAGCAATTCTGAAAGTCAGAAACAACAGCAAATAAAAACAGAGGATTTCTCCTCTGTTTTTTATTTGCTATTCGATCGATTTGAGCGATTCGGCCATATTGATTTTTTCCAGCCTGAAGTACATTGCAAAATTAACAATGAGTGCAAACAGGAAGGTTAAGGCTACAGCCATGAGATAGCTCGCAGGCTCTATATGAATGTCGAAACTGAGCAAATCAACTTTGATCTGGTCCATGACGAAGCTGTGGAACCATTTGCCGACCGGAATGCCCACGAGTGCGGATATTGCCGTAAGCACAAAGTTTTCTCTGAAAACATAGGCATTGGTTTCACCCGGATAGAAGCCGAGCACTTTGATTGTCGCGATTTCTCTGATTCGCTCCGTAATGTTTATGTTTGTAAGATTGTACAGCACGATGAACGCAAGTGCTCCGGCACAAGCCATGACAAGAGCGATGATATAGTCAAGACTCTTCATCATATTGTTGACGCGGTCTCTCATATCCTGCGTGATGCTTACGGAAGCAACATGGGAAGCATCCATAAGTTTAGCACCCTGTTCATGAGGATTTGCAAGCGTTCCGTCTTCCGAATGCGGTCCTATTACGAATGCTGTGTTGATTTCCGGATTGCCCCAGACTTTGCGATATGTATCAAAGGTAACATATACATAGTTATAAACATGGTTCTCGCACATCGCATCGATAACAAGATCCATCTCCCGCATATCGCTGTCAAACACCGTCAGCACATCTCCGACCCCAAGTCCCAGAGTCTGCCCCAAATTATCATTAATCACGCAATGCCCATCGCCGGGATAAGCAATTTCCCCCTCCTCGTTTTTGAGGGTGATAAAGTCCGAAACAGGATCGGACGGGTCTGCGACCACCATGTTGATGGATTTGACCTGTGAACCGACATGCGCATCCACGGACAAAGTATTCAGGAAAAGGGCTTTGTCAATGTATTCGCTGTTGTCATCAAGGAATTTGCCTTCTTCTTTTGCGCTGATTCCGCGATCAAAAGTCACGGTGTAGTCATTGTGAAAAATCTCGTCGTATTGAACCGAAATGATGTTCTTAATGGAGTCGGAAAGCCCCATCGCCGTAATCAGCAGAGCCGTGCAGCCGCAGATTCCGAGAACCATCATGAAAAATCTTTTCTTGTAACGGAAAATGTTTCTAAGGCAGACCTTGTGCAGAAATTTCAGCTTGTTCCAGATAAACGGAACTCTTTCCAGCAGAATACGCTTTCCGAGTGCCGGAGCCTTCGGCCGGATGAGTTCAGCAGGAACATTTACAAGTTCCGCATAGCAGCAGTAAATCGTCGTGCCCGCACAGCAAGCAACTGCTGCGAGAATGGATAATGTACCGAGGAGCGGATTGATTACATAAATCAAATCCGCAAAATCGTACATCATGCCGTAAGCTGTCCATATTACGCCCGGGAAGAGGAAAGATCCTCCGAAAAATCCCAAAAGCCCGCCTATGAGCGAAGCACTTGCAGAGTAAAACACATACTTGCCGAGTATTTTGCCTCTGCTGTATCCAAGAGCCTTCAAAACGCCTATCTGCGTTCTCTGCTCATCAATCATTCTCGTCATCGTGGTCATGCATACGAGTGCAGCCACAAGGAAGAAGAAGACCGGAAAGACCTTTGCTATGGAGTTTACGATGCTCGTATCATTGTCGAAGCATACATATCCGATATTGGTATCGCGGCCGAGAACATAGGTCTTCGGATTCTCGATGTCATCAACCTTGTTTTCGGCTTTCGTCAGTTCTTTCTGCCCATCTGCAACCTGTTTCCTGCCGTCGGCAAGTTCTTTGCGTCCGTCGGCAAGTTCCTGCTTGGAGGTTTCCAGCTCCCTGCGCCCGTCGGCAAGCTTGGCATAACCGGATTTTACATCCTTCTCGCCGGCAGTGAGCTTTGCGTCCGCTGCGGCAAGTTCTTTCGCAGCTGCGTCGAATTTCGCGTCGGCTTCCGCCTTTGCCGCATTGTACTGTGACAGATACTGCTCGTAGTAAGGTGTGCCGGCAGCCGCATCAATCTGCTCCTTTTGTGCCGCAAGCTGTGCATAGGCGTCATCCTTTTGCTTGTTGTAATCGGCAAGGGACTTTTCGTACTCCCGGCGCGATTTCTTGAGCTCGGCGTCGGAATCGTCAAGTTTTTTCTTGTTGCTGTCGAGTTCTTTTTGACCGTCATTTATTTTTTTCTGCCCGTCCGCCAGCTTGTCTTCTGCTTTCTTCAGTTCCGCTTTTGCATCGGCAAGTTCCTTGCGTGCATCGTCGAGCTTTCCGTTTGCCTCATCGAGGATCTCGTCATATCGGCTGCTTGCACATGTTTCCAGTGCGGACTCGAGAGGTTTTTCCATCGCTTTGGCGTTTTTCTTATATTCGTCGCTGTATATGACGCCTTGATTTTCGAGAGTCACATATATTTCCGTATAAACTTCGCTGTCCCAGCCGTCTGCCGGCACATAAAGATAAGTTGCCACGCTTCCGTTTCCCAGCGATGTCGAGCCGCGTTCAAAGTTCAAATAAAGCGGGGACTCGCAAAGCCCGACGATTTCGTAAGTATCATAGGCAAACAAATCTTTCGTGTCTTTGTCGTTATTCTTGCTGATAGTGATTTTTTTGCCGATGTCGGATTCAAGAAAATACCTTGCATCGCCGACGCATTCGTTCGGCTTTTCCGGGAGCCTGCCGTATGAGAGCGCAGGCGTATTCATATCGTTGATGAGTGCGTGAAATTTGGCGACACGTTCACCGACATCTTCATCGTAACCGTCCGCAGCATCCTTGTCTTTGGAAATCAGAAAGAGCGCATCGGAGGAGTAACTCCCGCGGGCTTTTGAAATGCCTTCAAGATCTTGAAATTTCGCAACATCCTTTTCTTCAAGCCCCAGCGTCGAAATCAATTCGTAATCATAGAAGCAGTTGTCGCTTAGGAAGGTATCACCGGTGAGGATGAATGCCTCCTTGCAGACCTTCAGTCCGCAGAAAAAACCGACACCGAGCATGCAAATCGCAAGGATTGCAATCCAGCGGCTGAAGCTTCCTTTGATTTCGCGAAGTGTAGTTTTTCTCATGGCGTTTTTCATATGTGCATGCACCGCCTTTCTACCATTCGATTGTTTCCACGGGAACTTTGTTCTCGTTCAGTTCGACGGACGAAACCATGCCGTTCTTGACACGGATGATTCTGTCAGCCATCGGAGTGATAGCCGTATTATGCGTGATTATGACAACCGTCATGCCGGTTTCATGCGCGGTATCCTGAAGCAGCTTGAGAATGGCCTTGCCGGTATTGTAGTCGAGTGCACCGGTAGGCTCATCGCACAGAAGCAGTTTCGGATTCTTCGCCAGTGCACGGGCAATCGCAACCCTCTGCTGCTCACCGCCGGAGAGCTGTGCAGGGAAGTTGTCAAGTCTTTCGGCAAGCCCGACTTTAATCAGAGCCTCCTTGGCATCCATGGGCTCCTTGCAAATCTGTGCGGCGAGGGAAACGTTTTCGAGTGCCGTCAGGTTCTGAATCAGATTATAGAACTGGAAAACGAAACCGATTTCGTACCGCCGGTAGGTGGTCAGTTCCCTTGCGTTGTATTTTGAAATCTCTGCACCGTCCAGAAAAACATGACCTTCCGTAAGAGAATCCATCCCGCCCAGAATATTGAGCAGCGTAGTCTTGCCCGCCCCTGACGGACCGACGATAACGCAGATTTCCCCTTTTTCAATTTCAAAAGAAGCATCCCGCAGAGCTTCAATCGTGACCTCTCCCATTTTATAGGTCTTTTTGACATGTTCAAATGTAACAAAAGCTGACATAATGATTCCACGATTCCTTTCTGTATATTTTAATATTCATTTTTCTGCATATTTTGATAAAATATTATATCACATTTCGTGGTATTTAGTATAGATGAAAAATGTGTTTAAAATATGCAAAGAATATGATAAAATAGGAAGCAAAGGTCAATCAAAATGGGGCAAGAAAGGATGGCAGCATGGAACAAAACGAATTAGTCAAAAAAATGAAAAGAAAGCGGTTTCGCAAATACGCACTCATCGCGCTTGTCTGCGTGATTGCGGTTTCTACAATTGTTGGACTCAGCATAGAAAATAAGGACGCCAAGCTCACCGACGGACAGGGCAACACCGTCATCGGCACAGGCGAGGATGTTTACGAAAACGACGGCAAAGAGGATGCGGAGGAAGAAAAGCCGGACGACAAGGCACAGGCCGAAAAGGACAAGGATTCCAATAAAGGCAAGAAGGCATCGGATTTGAAGTTCACAGAAGAAGAAAAAAAAGACCTTGATGCCGAAGACATTAAGGTTGACAACAGTGACGATCCGACCGCATCAAACGGAGGTAATGCAGCACTGAGACCGGAGAAGGAAGAACCGGTAACGGTTACGCTCGAAATCCGCTGCGACACATTGTCAAACGATATGGACAGACTAGAAAATCCGGCAATCAAGGACTACATACCGAAGGACGGAGTCATCCTTGAACGGACGACTTACAAGGGCACGACGAACAACACAGTTTTCGATGCACTGAACACGCTTTGCAGAAACAACGATATTCAGCTTGAATTCAGCTATACACCGCTGTACGCTTCCTACTACATAGAAGGAATCAATTATCTCTACGAGTTTGACGGCGGCCCGCAGAGCGGCTGGATGTATAAGGTCAACGACTGGTTCCCGAATTACGGCTGTTCTTCTTATTACCTTAAGGACGGCGATACGATCGTATGGTGCTACACCTGCGAAGGACTCGGAACGGATGTGGGAGCTGACGAGTGGATGGGATAAAATAACAGAAAAAATTCAGGAGCGGCACTTGCGCCGCTCCTTCTGCCGCGGAGTCTTTGTAGTTTTCATCGTCGGCATATCTTAAATAAACCGCAAGCCGTTCTATTTGGCTCATCTCTTCAATTGGCTTATTTGGGTCGACTTTGCCAAGCTCAAGGAAATGAAATTCAAGCCGGCAAATCGGGTCATCCGTTCGCTCAAGGATAATATTAAGCAGACCGATGAGTGCCGCGTATCGAGCATAATACCGGAAAATCACAAAAACAAGTGATTCATCCGGATGCGTTAATCACTCTGAGAGAGGCTGCTAATGATTTTGATGATTATGCCTCAATGACAAAAGAGCAGCTAATCGAAGAACTTATGAAAGCAAGAATTCGAGAAAGCAGATTAAAAAAGGTTACATGGTGAAAGGAGTTGGTGCAGCGAAGGAGTATGTTCCTATCGGCAAAGAGAGTACCATGAAAAATATCTATCGCACGGGTATCGTTGGCTGAATGCCAATTACAAGTACAAGAAAGCCGGAACACCATGCAAGGTTTATCCAAATCTTCTTTTGTCAGAATAAAATGTCACCGGACCTATGCAATGTGTTGTCAGCGATATGACAGCCTTTTATGTAAAAGGAATCTATTACGAATTAACCATTTACATGGATTTATGGAACAATGAAATCTTAAGCCATTCTTTACCATCAAAGCGTGGCGATCGGATGACATATATCAGCGGGTTGGAAAGTCTCATCGAACTGAAGAAGCAATATCCGGAGTTTTTCACAATCCTTCATTCTGATCAAGGTTCCGTTTATACATCAAAAGCCTTTAATGAACTGTTACCTGCATACAACATTATCCGATCCATGTCCAGAGCCGGAACCCCTACAGATAATGGAGCAATGGAGGCGATTAACGGGTGGATAAAGGCGGAATTATTTACAGACCTGCATACTCTCTGAACTACTTAACGCCTAAACAGTTCAGAGAAGCATATATGCAGGTCTAGAAAAAAAATAAAAAGTACAATTTTTTATCTATGCGTGTCCAAAATATGTTGACTAGTGCACCCACGGGCAGACCCCATTAAAGTTTGGGAAACCCCACGAAAGTTTGGTTATCCGGTTTTTGCTATAAATCTATTTCAACGGCAAGGACCTGTGCTGCTTCCAGCTCGTCCAAGTGCTTGTTCCGGATTGTCAGGGCTAAATCGATGGATACGACGATCAGATTGATGAAATAGAGCGCGAGCACAAAATTTACGGCACCGGAGAGAAATTTTCCTGCGATGCCAAACAAATATCCTATGATGATTATAACCTCAAAGAATATGCTCTTGCCTTTTGCGGAACGCGCACGAAGTGATTTTGCGACGTTAATCGGCCATGAAATCCCAAAACAAGCAAGCATAAACCCTTCACATAAAGCTGTCAATTTCAAACACCTCCAAACTTCAATGTCTATATATAGACAATAACACGAAAATATGATAATGTAAAATATATAAAAATATATAAATTTATAATATATATATTATAAGATGGTGCACCGAAAGCATCGGGAGGAAAGGGGCAGAAATGGAATTATTGCAGCTCAGATATTTTGTTGCAGCAGCAAGAGAAGAAAATGTGACAAGGGCAGCACAGAAGCTGCATATCGCCCAGCCGGCACTCAGTCAGTCGATTGCAAGGCTGGAAGAGGAGATGGGAGTCCGGCTTTTTGACAGAATCGGAAAGCGAATCCGGCTCAACGCAGCCGGCAGGGAGCTTCTGCGGACGGTGGAGCCGATACTTGCAAGCCTTGCGGCGATGCCGGAGAAACTGCAGGCAATTGCGGACGAGGAGGCGGAGATCATTTCGCTGAATGTGCTGGCAGCCTCCCACTTGATTACGGATCTGATAATATCTTATCGAACGACACATCCGAAGATAAATTTTAAGATGAGCCGGAATGTCGATTCGCTGGACTGGGATTTCAGAATATCGTCATACCCCGGCGGCGGAGAGGCGAAACTGCCAGGCGGGCAGGGGGGCAGAAATAAGGCGGAGCCGCAAGTAGGAAATGATGAGACGAAACTCCTTGAGGAAGAAATTTTTCTTGCGGTTTCGATCAAATCAAAGTATGCAGACCGAACGGAGATTGAACTGGAAGAAGTGAGCGATGAGCCGTTTTTGACTTTTCCGCAGAATATGCCTTATCACGAACTATGCAATCGCATTTGGACAGAGACGGGGATCAGTCCGAGAGTAGGGCTTGAAAGCGACAATCCGCAGTCCCTCAAGGAACTTCTTTCGGCGGGCATGGGGGTCGCATTCTGGCCGCAGTTTTCATGGGGCAGCCCCGAGACAGAGCATGTGAAACTGCTGCATATAGCAAGACCGAAGGTAAGCAGGGCAGTAACCGTAACGAAGAATGTGAAGCGCAGATTCACCGGGTCAATGGAAGAGTTTTATCAATATATGCTTGAATATTTCAATGCCATCGCAGCCTCGGAAAAAAGAATTTGACAATATGATATTAAAACGACACATAATATTGCTGTAAAAGAAACTTTTCGCTCCATAAACGGACAGATCGAGTACCTTCTCACAGAGTGCGTAAGACAGCGGAAGAAGAATGGGAAGTATGTAAGCGAAGAAATCGACAAACCTTTGGAAATTGGTATTTAACATATTGACAAATCATAATTTTTTTGTAAAATATGAGTAAGGGAAGAAATTCCGAAAAACAAAAATATTGGAAATACGATATTTCTAAAAGGAGGACGTTATGATTACTCAGAAAGACTTTTTAAAATTCGCTTTTGAAGAAGCAATTAACGAGGTAAACCCAAACTCTGTTGACAAAGATGTTGCAAAAGCAACAATTGCAACAGGAATGAAAGCTTATGCTGACAGAGAAGGCTGCAAGTTCACTGACGAAGAGATTGCAGAAACAATTGAAGCAGGACTGAAAGAACTTGATAAAGCAAACGAAGATTATGAGCACTAATCGATAACGTGATACATGATTTTCTATAGTTGAAATGCAATAGCTTTGCCTTGGCAAAGCTATTCTTATTATAATGCAGGGGGATGGCGGATGAAAATTCTGATTGTCGAGGATGACAGAACTTTGAACGACGGCATAGCACTTTCTTTGGGGAGAGAAAATGTCAGGCAGGCATAGCGGCAGACAAGATGGAAATATCCGATGGAGATTTTTACTTCACATTGCCGGCTTCCGAGTTTGTCAAGCAGACAGGCGAAAATTCGGCGATGAGCGCCGCATTCAATCTGCAGAAGGATAAGGAACAGAATGCCGAGGAGTGGGCAGAAGCTTACTGCAATACGGCTCACAAGGAACGAGCTCGCGGTGCTGCAGAATACTGATGAAGAGGAGCATTGTCGAGAGAATCCGAACAGAATAAAGAATCGGAGAGAAGAAAATGAAAGAAATAAAACTCATTCCCGATGCGCCGTTTTACAACAGCGTGGATGTGCATGTGATGGATTTTCCTCACGGCAGAGACGGCGAAGAAAGGCAGAGATGCAAAATTACGGTTGAATTCGCAAAGACGGATGTTGACGACCTCAGAAAAAGAGGGATGGGACTTACCGAGGCGATGGAATATTATCGCGGCTGGATTTATGACATTGTAAAGGTGCATATTTCACAGGATTGGGAATGCATAAGCGGCATGGAAGAAACGCTTGCCATAGTAGAGGAGCGTGTGAAAACCTTTTTTTAACAGGACTGAAATTTGAACAAACGGGCAAAACTGTCCATATATGATTTTAGAATTTGGTGGTATGATACCTTAATAAAGGTTAGATTTGACTGAATTTGAGAAAGGGGAAACATATATGGCAAAAAGTTTAGCACACATTGCAGAAAGAAAAGCGTTTGAAATGACGCTCAATTCAATCATCAAGAAGAGCCGGAATCAGGATCTTGCATCTGTTATGCTTCCGCTTGTTGACAAGGTGGAGAAAATCATGGGAGATGACTGGGAAGCATCGTCCTTTGAAATGCTGCGAAACCTTGCAAATGACCCTGACAGCAAATGGACGCATTATACAGAAAGAATCTTAAGAGAGGTTGACCCACACATTCTGAAAACATTTCTGCTCAATGCAGGTTACGAGGCCGGATTCAGAGGGTACAAAACTTCATGTGAAATGAAGAAAAAATACGGCTGCAACATTCCGTGGATTATCCTTATGGATCCTACGACCGCATGCAATCTGCATTGCACCGGATGCTGGGCAGCCGAATACGGCAACCGACTGAATCTTTCCTTCGAGGAAATGGACAAAGTCATAACCGAAGGCAAGGAACTCGGTATTTATGCCTATCTTTTTACGGGAGGCGAACCGCTCATCCGAAAAGATGACATCATCCGCCTCTGCGAGAAACATAAGGATGTTGCGTTCCATGCATTCACAAACGGAACGCTTATCGACGAAAAATTCTGTGAAGATCTGCTCCGCGTGGGGAATTTCTTTGTATCGGTCAGCATCGAAGGTTTCGAAGAAAGCAATGACGGCAGACGAGGAGAAGGACACTATCACAAGGCATTGGCGGCGATGGACCTTATGCATAAGCATCGCATTCCGTTCGGCGTATCCATTTGCTACACAAGCCGCAACTACCTCACGGTAACCAGCGACGAATTTCTCGGCATGCTGATTGACAAAGGCTGCGTTTTCGCATGGTTCTTCCACTATATGCCGGTCGGAAACAACGCAAGCACAGACCTTCTGCTCAGCCCGGAACAGAGAAAATACATGTATCACAAAATTCGTGAAATAAGGGGAATCGAGGGCGGCAAAGAGCTGTTTGCAATCGACTTCCAAAACGACGGAGAATTCGTGCACGGCTGCGTGGCAGGCGGCGAAAGGTACTGTCACATCAACGCAAACGGTGATGTCGAGCCATGTGTTTTCATACACTATTCAGGTGCAAACATCAAGGAAAAATCGCTCCTCGAATGTCTCAAGCAGCCGCTGTTCATGGCATACAAGGAGGGACAGCCGTTTAATGATAATTTCCTGAAACCGTGTCCGATGCTTGAGAATCCGGAGATTCTGCAGCAGCTTGTAAACAAGACCGGTGCGAGGTCAACCGACCTCGAGGCACCGGAAAGCTGCGAGCACCTCTGCGGTAAGTGCACAGAGTATGCAAAGGCATGGGCACCGGTCGCAGATGAACTCTGGGCGGCGGGACACACACCGGCAGCGGACAAACCGCGCAAGGTGTAAATGCCAGGCCGGCAATCCCGCTTCGAACCAATGCTTGGCAGGCAATCCTGCTTCGAACAACAAAAAAACATTTAAAAACTATTGAAATAATGAAAAGAATGTAGTACAATGTGAGAGGTGTATGGCTCTATGGTCAAGCGGTTAAGACTCCGCCCTCTCACGGCGGCTACCCGGGTTCGAATCCCGGTAGAGTCACCAAAGTATCAATACCCCCTTTGACAGCATAAACTGTTAAGGGGGTATTTTTTTATGCTTGGAATGAAAGTGAGAATTTATGCGTAGAATTGCGGTTGTGCTGATCGGCATCGGCCTTGTCATCCTCGGCGGACTGTGGATTTTTAAGGATATATACGGTGAAAACATAGCAGGTGCGGCAGAGGACATCGCTGTAAACATGGTTGCCATCAAAATAAATGAAAGTTTAAAGACAGGATTTTACAACAAAAAACTCGACGGCGCGCTTTTGCAGATTGAACGCGACAAAGACGGCAATATTAAGTACATAGAACCCGACACGAGGCTCATAAATAAGCTTGTGCTGGAGTTTGCAACGGGGGTCAGGGAAAATTACGACTCGGAGGAAATCCAGGTCTCTGAAATGAATCTGGGCGTCATGACCGGCAGCAAGTTTCTTTCTCAGCTCCCACTGCGGGTCAAGGTGAAGGTGCAGCCGCTGAGCCTGACCAAAATCACAAGCAGCACCGGATTCGAGACGCAGGGTATCAACCAGACCCGCTACTATGTGCACTGCAATGTCAGGAGCCAGGTGCGGATTTTGGCACCCTTTACGAACAAAACCGCCGAAATCAGCAGGGACTACCAGCTCGCCGAGGCCATCATAGTGGGCCAGGTGCCGAGCAGCTATGTCTTCGTGCCTGAGGGAAGCATCCTCGACGCCGCCGAGTTCTAGCCGCCCGGCCCGGCCCGGCACGATTGCCCTTGCGGGCCTCAGGCCGGGGATGTGGTCCCCGGGCATCCTCACGACCGGCCTAGGTGGCCGGGTGGCCGGCGTGTTCTTGCGTCCGGGGGCGCCTGCCGTGGGCCCGATGCATAAAATGCCTGATTCTTCTATTTTTTTTGGCATTATACCGACAAAAATAGAAGAATCTCTTCGGTTTGCGTGTCGAAAAGGTGCTCTCCAAAAGTTGTGCAAAATCGTCCTCAAGACGCAAACCGTCTAAACGTTGAAATTTCAACATATGATTTTCCCGGGTGAAACTTCACATTTTTTCCCATAAGGAAACTTTTCGCTTTTCGCAGGCCGGAAGGCACGAAAAGAGCATTCCGCGTCTATCTTTTTCGCTCATATTGCCAAAAAGATAGACTTTTGGGGCGTTTTATGCACACATCGAAATCCGGGGAGGGCTCGGCGCCCGCTCCGCCCAGACCCCCGTGCGGCCCGGCCGGCCCGGCACACCGGTTCCGTCGCCCTGGCGGCCGCAAGGCACGGCCCGATGACTCTCGGCTCCGCCCGGTGCTCCGCGGTCCCGCACTCTTGCGTCGGCGGGCGGCATATGGTATACTCTAGACTATGCTTAGATTTAACGAAAACAATGAAGTGATAAGAGAAGACGAATATAAGGCGATTTTAGTC
>ERZ773235.1977-NODE-1977-length-18872-cov-3.802253_pt1 | contig 18872 bp, 14 predicted proteins | sample MGYA00580522_ERZ773235 | MGnify/ENA primary metagenome ERZ773235 (study PRJEB29015, sample SAMEA2737797) | human gut metagenome | biome: human gut; feature: human-associated habitat; material: faeces | place: China | collected 2012 ...
CTTAGTTATTTTGCAGAATCATTTGCTATTTTTTCATTTTTACTTAACAGTGCCTTTTATCTGCTTTATTTTTTATTATAACATAAACCTTTATTTATTGTACACCGGTATGAAGTAAAATATGAGTAAAACTTCAAGTTAAAAAGGCGCGGCATACATTAATGATGTATGCCGCACCTTTTTAATCATTGTTTTTCAACCAACTGCAAAGTTCTTATTTGCTTTTCGGAAAAGTTTCATACTTTGAAAATGGAATTCTGCCCGAAAGTGCTGACAAAAGATCATTCATTGCAGTCATCTTCGCAATCGATGTCATCCTGATCAGACATAAATTCTCTGCTGGTAACCCGCTTTAATGTTCGTTGCTGTTCAATCATATCCGACAGCATATTTTTGATTTCCCCGGATCTCTTAATTCTCAGAATATCAAATTCAGGCGTTGAACGATCGGCAGAGCAGCAATGAATGGTACCCAATCCGAAGATTCGTTCGCCAAACGAACGCTTGAGAGTCACATCCATAATACGATAAAGTCGTATTTCTTCTTCTTTTTTATTCAAAAAACCCGTTTCAACCAACAACTTTTCTTCAGTCAGCGAATATTTTGTAAAAGACCACGGCAAGCCAAACAAAGTTCGTTTACGATCCTGCCAAACCACATTTATTTCCGCCATCAGAAACACCTCCTTGAAATATTAAAACATCTTTGTATTTTAGTATAACAGATTTTTTACCGAATTTCCACTATTTTACAAAAAGAGCTATCTACCGCAATTTTCTGAAACAAGCCATTCTTTTGCCTTTTCAAAATCATAAATAAATTCTATTTCAAACCCATGGTTATACAGACTTCTTTTCAGTACTTTCTTTGATTTTTTGTCAACACCAACAAAGCAAACGCGTGTAAAGTGTTTGTCTGTTTTTGTCAATGCTTCAATTACCGACAATCGGATATTTTCTGTAATTACCGTTTCGTCAAAATCAAAGCAAATTAAAGATGTTGTGGAAGGTTTCGTAAACATCGGAAGATCGTTGCGCAACTTTTCTAAAACAAGCGCCTCATATTCATATATCCCATCCAAATGCTCAAACCATATCTCTCCACCTCTGAAATACATGGCAAAAGATTTCTTGCGAAAGCCCGGCAAATCTCGAGGATTTTGAATTAATTTGTAATTCATTTTCTTTCTCCGACAGCTTCAGCCTTGTTACTTTTAAAATAAATCTACCGAAAAGGATTAGATGCTCTTCGGTAGATTTTTCACTTTCTTATACAAACCTGCTCAATGGGGCTTCTTTTTTATTTTGACGCCAATAGTTTTTCTATTGTCGCAAGCTTTACGCAAATGCAGAAAAGCTGCATTGCCAGTTTCAATTCCTCAACCGGAGGGAAAGTAGGAGAAATCCGAATATTAGAATCTTTCGGATCTTTCCCATAAGGGAAAGTAGCTCCGACCTTAGTCAGTGTAACGCCGCCCTCTTTGCACAACTCATATGTACGAGTCGCACAACCCTCTAAAGAATTAAAAGACACAAAATATCCGCCGGATGGTTTTTTCCAGGAACCGATTTCCAACGGCGCAATCTCTTTATCCAGCATCTCCAACACAACATCAAATTTCGGCTTGATGATGGCAGCATGCTTTTCCATATGTGCGTTGATTCCATCCAGGTTTTTAAAATATTTTACATGCCGTAATTGATTGATTTTATCAAATCCGATGGTTTGATAAAAAAGCTGTTCTTTCAAAAATGCCATGTTCTTCTCACTGGAAGCCATGACTGCAACACCGGCACCCGGAAAACTGATTTTAGAAGTAGAGGCAAACATATACACCATATTCTCGGTTCCCTGCTTTTTGCACTCATCCATCAAATTCAGCAATGAATCATGCTCTTTCTGCAAATGATGTACGCAATAAGCATTATCCCAAAAAATTCGAAAATCCTTTGCTGCCGGCTTCAAAGCCGCAAAACGCCGTACTGTGTCATCAGAATATGTAATGCCGTCCGGGTTAGAGTACATTGGCACGCACCAAATACCTTTAATCGCATCGTCAGACGCAACCAACTTTTCTACCGTATCCATATCAGGACCGGTCGGAGTCATATTCACATTAATCATTTCTATCCCGAATTGCTCCGTTACAGCAAAATGCCGGTCATATCCCGGAACCGGACATAAAAACTTCACTTTGTCCGCTTTGCTCCAAGGAGCGCAATCTGCCTCCGTACCGAAAAACATTGCTTTTGCAACAGCATCATACATCAAGTTCAAACTGGAGTTTCCTCCGATAAACAATTCACTTGTTTTTACACCCAGCATCTCAGCAAACAGCGCTTTCGCTTCGGGGATTCCATCCAATCCGCCGTAATTTCGGCCATGCCGTCCGCCGTTTTCATCATATCATCGCTACTAAGACAATTCAAAATCTCCATCGACAAATCCAATTGATCTGCACCGGGTTTGCCGCGGGACATATCTAGCTTAAGGTTTTTTGCTTTAAATTCCGCATACTGCACTTCAAGAGCAGATTTTTCTTTCTGTAACTGCTCTTTCGACATTGATTGATATCCTGCCATCCATATATCCTCCCGAACAATTTCTCTATTGTTTATTATATGCGTTCCACTCGGATTTTGCAAGTGTTTTTTCAAAATCCTGCATAATTTATAAGAATCATTCTGTAATCAATCTGATTTCAGTGAGTTTTTTCATATTAATGAATTAAGATACAGCGTCATTATGCAAAAATCGTCAAACAGCTATGGCTGTTTGACGGTTTTTTTATCTGCCAAGGCGGATCATTTCGTCAATGGCGTGTTTTGCCTTTAACCGCACCTCTTCATCAAGACATATTTTCTGACCTCCCTGCCCAAGCATCGCATGGTAAACATCGGTTAAAGTGGTCATCCTCATATCAGGGCAAATGAGTCCTTTCGACAAAAGATAAAACTGCTTATCCGGGCGCATCTGAGCCAAATAATTTCTAACCGCATTCTCAGTGCCGATAATACAATCCTCTTCACTGTCTAACGCATACCGGATAATATCCGCAGTGGACCCAATCACATCAGCAAATTTCAGCACCTCAGCAGGTAATTCCGGATGCATCAGTACTTTGGCATTCGGATGCAGAGATATCGCTGCTTTACACTCGTCAATAGTAACCGCATTATGTACCGGACAGTATCCATCCCACAAAACAATATTTTTTTCGGGAAGTTGTTTTTGAATAAACGAACCAAGGTTTTTATCGGGAATAAACAGAATATTTTTTTCTTCCAGGTTACTCACAATTTTGAGCGCACTGGAGGAAGTGACGCAAACATCGGCAACTGCCTTTAATTCGGTGGTGGTATTGACATAAGCTACTACTTTATGATCGGGATGTTCTTTTTTATACGCTAAAACACGGGCAGGATCAATCTGCTCTGCCATCGGGCAGGTCGCTTCAGCCATTGGCAGAATCACTGTTTTTTCGGGAGATAAAATCTTGACCGTATCCGCCATAAAACGAACGCCGCATAAAACCACGGTGCTTTGCGGCATATCCTTTGCAACAACACTCAGCTTAAAGGAATCCCCTGTCTGGTCAGCGATTTCCAAAATATCAACCGACTGATAACTATGTGCCAATATGGCAATATCCTTTTCCTGTTTTAATTGTTGAATCTTTTGCTGAAGCTCTTTTTTCATCTTTATGAACATTCCTCTCTGAACTTTGATACATGATGCGGCATGAATATAGAAACAAAATAAATCTGTTGTCAAATTCAGTAAATGAATGCAATGTTAAACAAGTAATAAGCAAATGATGTTCCTTGCTTATCTCATCTCCCCAGCCACAAAAACTATCTGACAACTTTTGATACTATTATACCGTATTTTCAATAAAAAGCAAGCCATATGTACCTGAAAAAGTCTTATACTCTGATCTAGGCCATCAAAAAATCAGCTACAAAGCAAACCTGCTTTGTAGCTGATTTTTTTGTCACTGTGCCTGCTTGTCATTTGTTTGAAGCCCCAGACGGTCGACATCCACATGAATTTCATATTTCATTAAAACTTCGGCAATACGTTCCGGCCAATGATCCTGTATCTTTTTCCACTGCTCCCCGCTTTTTTGCCTGATCCTTGCTCCAAAATTCAAAACATCAGCATGATAATTTAATGCAACACGGGAAAAGGCAGACTCACACTGATTTTGTATCGTTCTTTCCGCTGCTTGCTCTATTTGAATCAAATCATCCTCATAAAAAGAAAACTGTGTGTTTAAACTCATCTCATTTATTTTTCCGACAGCATGAACGGTCACCCGGAAAAGCATTTTTCCGTTTCTGATTTCCGGAGTGATTTTTGTTCTGCTGTTGTAAATATTAAGAGACACCTGCTCGGTTTCCTTATTCTTGCTTTTTCGATAAGGAATTACCAACAAAGTTTCTTTTACATTGTCAGACATCCACACCAATCCGCGCGTCTGATCTTCATCTAAATTCCCTGCCCATATTCCATTTTTAAGGACCACAGAGCCTTTTATCATGACTAAATGACTTTTTTCAATCTGCTGATCATCTCCTTCGGAAGAGTCTTTGTCTGTATTTGCTCCGGTCAACGCAACTTTAGGGAGTGTAACGCATCGGGACTCATTATAAAACGATGTAATGACATCCATTAATTTTGTTTGCATTACACTGCCGTTTTCACTGTAATTTTCCACCATTTTTTCCAAGGACTCCGCCGGTATAATTCCCTGTTGAATATTTGCGCTTAGAATGCCTTCCGCCGTTCCCTCCGCTGCCATGACATTAATACTCGGACGTGACTGATAGCCCGAATTAAAGAAAGGAAGAATGTTGGAAATTCCTTTTTTTACCGTTGATTCTCCAATTACCAAAAGGCGGTTATGCCCATAGAATATCTGTCTTCCCTGTTCTAGCGTCGCCTGCTGAATTGCATCCGAAATAGTTTTTCCTTCCGCCGTGATCATTTTTGCATTTTGCTGACCGGCATCAATTTCAGTCGGACCGTCTCCTCCGCCGGGAGAAAAAATTTGCAAGGAAACACGATATCCGCCTTTAACGGAATCCACACCGATTGCCTGAACAATAGCCCGCTCATTCAGCTCTACTGAAGGAACGCATCCGCTACACAAAAAAAGCAAGGCAATTACCAAAAACAATCCCATTTTTTTGCCCATCTAACCATCATTCCTTTTTAAGGTTTGTTTCTTTTTCAGTATATAAAGCCTCCATAAAACAAGGATTGGGATAATAACCCCCAAAAGAATGACCGGGACACCGCTATATAATATCCGATATAAGATTCGCAGCCACTCAATATGATAGCAGGCAGGGACAGCAAACACCAATACCAAAACCGAAGTAATCAGCAGGCTTATCCGATGACGCCGATTCCCGCCCTTGTCTTTCGGAGTAATAAACTTCAAAATTTCCGTTGCCAAAAAAATCAATAAGGATAATTTTATAAACGCCACAAATACCCAAATACCCATGTGCAGCGCATCCAGCCTCTGAAAAATAGAAAGCTCTGACATAGATGCAAGCGCATAGAACGGAAAAGTCTGAGATGCTGCAAAATCTCCAAGCACTGATACAATAAAAAAAGTAATCAGTTCAGTCAGCACCGTCAAGCTGATCACCAGCCCGAATACTCCCTGTTTGATTTTACTTTTGCAATACGGAAGCAGTAAATAAAACAGCAGTATCTCCATCGTATTGGACACCACACCGTAAGCACTTAAAGCAATTTCCCGAAATCTTCCGTTAACGGGGAGTTTTACATTCACCATTTCCACATTAGGTATCGATGAAAACAAAATAAACAAAAAAGCGATCATAAAGCCAACCATCACTAAAAAACCGGATCGTGAAATTCCTTCAATACCAATATGAGCGGCATAAGTGGCTACCGCCATAATCGGTAAAACAATTACCCATACATTTGCTTCGGTAAATACTGCATTTACCATAAAAAATTGAAAATGCGCAAGTGTATTGGAGGCAAGCAAGACAATGAAAAGATAATAGATTATACTAATAAAGGGACCTAAACGGCAAAACGCATAGCTTAAATTCATTACCAACGAGCGTTCCGGATATTTTTTCGCCATCACAATCAGAGGTACAAAAAATAAAAGAACAACAGCATAGCCGATAATATTTCCGAACAAAATAGACGCACCGCTTAAACTGTTTCCGATACCGGGCACATAAGTCAAAATAACAAATGCTCGTGATAAAAACAACAGCAGTACCAATTGTATGATACTGATTCGATTTTTTTCCAATGTCCATACCCCTTTTCATGCAGTGTCGGCGTTCAGCGTCAATCAATATCGACTCCTTTAAAGTCCTGTATTTTTGCATTTGATTTACTTAAGCGATGCCAACCGGCTCGAATTAAAACATCTTTCATTGCTTTTAAGCTGAAAGGAGATAACGGAGCCAAATAAGGTGCGCCGAAATTGTTTAGCTTACTGAGATTCACCGACAGAAAGGCAAGCCCCAGAGTGATTCCGTAAAGTCCCGATATTCCGCCGATAATAATAAATCCAAATCGAAGTATTGATACCGATTCATACAAGGACGGTACCACAAAGGAGCTGATAGCCGTCAAAGCAACAACCATAACCATCGGGGCTCCGATCAACCCTGCGGTCACCGCAGCATCGCCGATTACCAATCCGCCCACGATGCTTACTGCATGTCCGACCGGACGCGGCAGACGCAATCCTGCCTCGTGCATAATCTCATAGATAAAATGAATGACCAGTGCCTCTAAAACCAACGGCAGCGGCGTGGTTTCTTCTGCCGCCGCAATATTAAACAACAGTGCATGAGGAAATAGTTCAGGATGAAATGTGCCGACAGCAACATAAACGCCGGGAAGCAAAATGGTTGTAAAAAAGGAAATATACTTGATCCAGCGAATAAAAGTAGCAAAATATGGCTTGTGGCAATAATCATCAATACTCTGAAAATTCTCATTAAATAAATACGGAACGATCAACGCAAACGGCGTACCATCCACTAAAATCCCCACTCTGCCCTCACAGATTTTGGCGCAGAGAGTATCGGGACGCTCTGTTGTGCCTACATCAGAGAAAAAAGACCATGGGCTGCCCTGTAAAAAGGGTTGAATATACCCCGATTCCAAAATGATATCCATATCGATGTTCCTCAGTTTATGCCGAATTTCCCGAAGCAGTTTATCCGATACTTTACTATTCATATATACCATGCATACATCAGTATTACTGACCTTTCCGATTTTAAACAGCTCAAATTTCATATCCGGAGATTTGATACGGCGCCGAATCATAGTTAGATTAATTCGAATCGGCTCGGTAAATCCTTCGCGGGATCCACGCAGATTGATCTCACTCGACGGTTCTGAAATGGAACGGAATTGAAACCCTTGTACACCTACCGCAATCCCTTTGCACAAGCCGTCAATCAAAATGACAATAAATCCAGACATAATAAAGCTGAAAACACTTTCACAATCATAAACATCGGTTACATCGATACCGATGATAATTTTTTGCTCAATGTAATCATAGATATCCGTCGGCGTTGCTTGAGAAGAAAATTTTGCTTGCTGAAGCGGTTCAAATATCATCTCCGTCATGGTTTGCAGATCAATCATTCCCTCATCAGCCAATATTGCCACAGAATGACCGTCCAACAAAATTTCTCTTTTTAAAAAATCGGAAGAATTACGGTATTTCTCCATAATTGTAATCAGATTATCATTTAAGTTTTCCGTTAGCTTACTGCTTGTTTCGGGAAGTTCAGGCGATCGACTGAACTTCCGCTCTGTCTTCATGTACTGTAATTTATCTTTGAAAAATTGAAACATAATAATCTCATATCCTTCCGCGAAACAGTTCTAAGCATCCATATCTAATACTTACGAAGCCATGCACAAGCAATATCTATATTCATTGTTACCACTATTGCTCTGATAATTCAGAGTAAAAAGGAAATACTGAAAATATCATGCACAAAACCGAAGGAAAAGAGGAATATCCACCATGTTAGTAGTGTTTATCAGGGCTGTATTGCTTTATTTTCTTGTTATTTTTTGTATGAGACTCATGGGAAAACGACAACTGGGAGAATTGCAGCCATCTGAACTTGTCACAACCATTCTCATTTCCAATATTGCAGCGCTTCCCATCGAAGACACGAATATTCCGATGATACTGGGAGCAGTTCCCATTTTGGCACTTGTTATGTTTGAATTTGTCGTCTCCGCTTTGTCACTGAAAAGTAAACGATTTCGAGGTTTTTTCTCCGGAAATCCTGTGGTTATCATAAAAGACGGTATTATCAATCAAAAACAGCTGAAAAAACTTCGATTTTCCATCGATGATTTAATGGAAGCGCTGCGGGAAAATGGAATATTTGATATCAAAGACGTCAATTATGCTATTGTAGAAACAACGGGAAAGGTCAGCGTGCTGCAAAAATATACAGCACAGACCATTACCCCGGAAATGCTGGGTATAAACGGTGCCGACAAAAAGCCGCCTCTCGTTGTAATCAGCGACGGTACAGTCATTTCTTCTGCTTTGGAAATATTCGGCTTTTCAATGGATTGGCTTAACAGAAAATTAAAAGCGAAAAATCTAAATGTAAAAGATGTTTTTTTAATGACCATTAATGAGTCCGGTGAAGAATACGTTGTCACAAAATCAATATAATAAAAAAGGAATATTATTGCCATGAATCGTGCCGTAATCATATCTGTTCTGTTTATTTTAGTTGCAATGCTCAGTACAATGGGCATTATGAATACCTATCATATGAAAACCCAGATGAAAGAATATCTAATGGCCGCCGAACAAGCCGCAATACAAGGAGACATCGAAAAAGCGGTAAAAGAATCAGAAAATATTCAAAAAAAATGGGATGAGAAAGAAAAGTGGCTTTTGCTTTATGTCAAGCACAATGAAATTGACACCATTAATCAATCCATCTCTGAATTAAAATTTTTGATACAATATCAAGATACCGCAGAATTTTGTTCAAAAATAAATGAAACAATTACCATGATTGAGCACGTTTGGGAATCCGAACTGCCGATCTTTAAAAATATTTTATAAAACGACGGCTTTCCTGCAAAGTTCTTTTCGTTGTTTCCTGAAAACAGTTATGAATATTTTATATTTGTGTATTGTTATTCTCAGCAAAATACGTTATAATAACCTTGGAACGTGACCGAAATCATAGATTTCGAACGTTCTCAAGAACATTGTTACACTGCTCGCTTCACAGCGCAAGTAGTATGTGTTATAATAAAAAGCAAAGCAGAGGCTGTTGCCTCTGCGTGCCGCATAAAATGCAATCTAAAGCGATGTATCATAACACTTGCTGTGCAGGTGATTTTTTCAAGAAAGGAATGAACGATTGATATGCTCAATGAACTTGCCACCCAAATATATGATTATGTTGCAGAGAGAATTCAAGATAATTATTCTCCCACCGTTCGTGAAATCTGTACCGATTTGGGAATCAAGTCGACATCAACCGTACATAAATATCTGAATATGCTGATCGAAGAAGGTCTGCTGGAAAAGGACAGCGGTCTGAACCGAGCTATCCGCCTGCCTAACAGCGGGCATTCCGCGCAGGTTCCGATATTGGGCAAAGTAGCCGCAGGTGTGCCGATTACTGCCATTGAAAATATCGAAGGATATCTCCCATTTTCGGGATTGCATTCAAATGTGAAAGATTTTTTCGCACTGCGGGTGCAGGGAGAAAGTATGATAAACGCCGGTATATTAGACGGTGATTATATTATTGCTAAGCGAACCTCCTATGCAGAAAACGGACAAATGGTCATTGCAATGATCGAGGACGAAGCAACTGTTAAAACCTTTTACAAAGAAAACGGACATTTTAGATTGCAGCCGGAAAACGATACCATGCAACCGATCATCAGCGAACAAGTCGTGATTTTAGGACGAGTGATCGGATTGGTTCGTAATTATGAATAACTAACAACAATCCGCGTTGCGACGCGGATTGTTGATGGTCGTTCGTCTTGACGAGCAAGACGCGATGCACATATCCTCGGTTTCTCCATTATAAAGGGCTACAATTTATAGTTTTTCGACAGACTGAACAAGCCGCCGGATTCACCGGCGGCTTGTTTTGTGCATCACTCAAACAATGCAGGTTTTGAGAGGAATCAACATTCTACTATAACATGGTGTTTTTGTCCGTCCAACACAACATATTCACAGGTGATTCCATTGTCATTTAAAGCAGAAGATCCTGTATTTTTTACTTCTATTTCCAACTGGGTGTCCTGTATTTTCATCGATGCGGTAAATCCGTCCCAGGATTTAGGAATCATAGGGTGAAGGTATAGTCTCCCGAACCGCAATTGTATTCCCAAAAAATATTCCAATACCGTTTTAAAATACCAACCTGCCGCACCGGTGTAAATGCTCCATCCCCCTCGCCCGTACGCGCCCGGATTCGTATAAATATCCGCCACCATATAATATGGCTCTGCCAGATATTTTTCAAACAGTTCCTTACTTTCACACCGGTGTGCAGGATTCAGCATTTGCAGTAATTCATAGCCTCGCTGTATATTCCCTGATTGTAAAGTTGCCATTGCATACCAAACCGCACTGTGCGTATACTGACCGCCGTTTTCGCGAATACCGATGGGATAAGCTTTTACATAGCCCGGATTTTGCTCCGAAATATCATACGCCGGAGCAAATAATGCAATGAGTTGGTTATCCTGATCAACCAACTGTGTATATACGCTGTCAAGAGCAGAAGAAATCCGTTCCCGATTCGCCATACCGGATAAAATACTAAAGCTTTGGGGCAGTGAATCAATTTTGCACTCTTTTGATTGATTCGAGCCCATCTTATCCCCGTCATCAAAAAAGGCACGCAGATACCATTCTCCATCCCATGCTGACTCTTCCACCGCTTCCAATAATTTTTGAGCGGTATCCACAAGCTGCACAGAATAATCATGATCTCCGTATTGCTCGGCAATGGGTGCAAATTGCTTCATGACAAGCGCCAAAAACTGAGTCAGCCAAACGCTTTCCCCCTCACCGCTGGCTCCTACCCGGTTATATCCGTCGTTCCAATCTCCCGATCCCATTAAAACCAGTCTATGCCTTCCCAGACGATATGCTTTGTCAATCGCGCGAATACAGTGCCGAAAAACGCTTTCTTTTATCTCCGACGTTTCAACGGTCACATATCTGTCCTGCTCCTGTTGTCCAAGCAGCGGTGCTTCCGCATAACAAACCGGCACATCCAGTACCGAATAATCATTTGTTTTTTCAATGTATTCGCAAACAGCATAAACCAGCCACAACAGATCATCAGAACAGCGGGTTCGAACTCCTTTTTTACCACCGCCGTTTTTCGGCAAATTGTGCCACCAATGCAAAACATCCCCCTCAATAAACTGACTGGCAGCAGCACGAATGATGTGTATTCGGGCAGTATGCGGTGCAAGCACCGAAAGGTTTGCTACATCTTGTAACTGATCACGGAATCCCCATGCACCGCCGCACTGGTAAAATCCTGTTCTGGAAAATACTCTGGATGTGATCGTTTGCCATGGCAACCAGGTATTCAACATATAATTTAATGATTTATCCGGTGTTTGAACGGTCAAACTGTTGGGAAAGCAAAACGCTTCCCCGTAGTTTTTCCGTAAGATTTGATGCAAACCTTCTTCAGACGCCGAAAAACCCAGCACAAAATTTATTTTTTCTTTTTTTCGGGGCGGCAATTCTTTTTTTACTATCAAAACGCCGCATGGATCATAATTCGGAGCATCCTCCGGTGTTTCCCAGTTTCCTGACCAAAATCCCGACCGTCCGCAAGTATATTTGCATTCACTGTCTGTATAGATTCCCATATATGCTTTCATCGGTTGTTCGAAACTGTTGCGAAAAATCAAAGAACGATCATCATACTGTGCAGTAATAAACTTCACATTTTGTCGGTCCACACCCAATGTTGGCTCGGTATAATACGCACACTCCAATGTTATCGGGCGATCGGTTTGATTGTAAAACTCCACATAGATGTTTTTAGATAAATCTTTTTGATGTACCGATACCCAAACATCTGAGTGAATATTCTGAAAACTTCCGCTGTACCGTACTCCTCTCGGAGAAAATTCTGTTTTTGCGCCGTTTGTTAAATTATAATATGCACCATCTGATCTCACAATCAACATCTCCCCTTGATTATCGGTCATCGTGTCATTACTCCAGGGCGTTAACTTATTTTCCCGCGCATTGACTGCCCATGTATAGCCAAGGCTTTTGTCAGACACTAAAGTACCAAAAGCTGGATTAGCAAGAAGATGGCACCACGGCAAATGAGGGGACTGCTCAACAACAAACCGATCCTCCGTAAAAGCACCTGATTCCACCTGATATTTTGTACCTTGCAGTTCTATTCCAAAAGGTGAAACACAATTCAGTTTGATAGGTGTATAAAGCTCAATCGGTTTATTTATCCGCACCATAGATCTCGGTGCAATGTGACATGCCGCAGCTCGCAGCAGATGCACAACACTATCGTCCCCGCTGATATTGACCAGGTGTATTCCTCCGCTCGCATCTAACATTCCTGCTTGATCCAGTTTATCAATCTGATTGCCAATCATATTCAAAACAGGCTTAATATACTCTCCGTCATCGCGGTAAGACAAAACCAGATCATATTCTACATGGCACATGTTCATTCTTTTATGGCAGGAAAGATATGTTTTAACCCGTTCAATGTCTTTCTCATTTAACACCTCAAGCAGCACAATCGGCAAGTCTCCCGATATTCCAAAGCGCCACAATGCCGTTTTATGCTGTTCCGTTTTTCTCACCGATTCCAAACTGAGATCGGTGTCCGGTTTGCGAAACACAATTTGCGGAAGAAGAACAGAACGAAGTCTTCCTTCCAGTGAATCATTGGGCATCAGTGAGCCTGCGGCTGTTTCGTCGGTCATCGCACCCTCGGCGCGAACGGCAATAATTCCGTTAATTGCCTGTTCTCTTGTTCTGCCCGAGGACAACAGCAAAGTATATTCCCGTTGACTTTTCGGCAAAATTGTTGTCTGAAATTTAATCGCAATACAAGGATCAGGAGTGCCCTTACCTCTGCCGAATTTTTTTTCAAATGCGTGCGAAAGCGAAAAAATGCCCTCCGGTCGTTCCAGAATATTTTCACGGTTCGCTTCATATTCAAACCGAACTTCCTCCAAAAAACCAACTGCCAAAAATACCGGTTCTTCCTCTCCCCTTAACTTTCTGGAAGCAAGCAGAACATTTGAAACTTTATCGTACTGTATCTGAACAAACATCTTTGAAAAAGCAGGATGGGATATATCATCCCGATATGCAATCAAGGATGGTTCCAAATAAAACAGCAGTTGACTGTCCTTTTTCTCAGCAGAATCATTTCGCACCACAAACTGACGTTGTTCACAAGGCAGGGTGTTGTGTAGCAATATTTTCATTCCGGTTTGCATTTCATTCAGGCTGGAAAGATAATACATGCTGTTTTCAGACACCGTCACACGATATTCCATACTGTTGTCATAAAAAGGAGCATAGGTGAAGGGCAATATCTGCTCCCCTGTTTTGGCCAAAGCAAAAATACCCATCGGGCGGCGGAGAAGATCAATCGAGCGCCTGGTCATATCCTTTCCCTGATACTGCAAAAAGGATACACCACAATCGGTCAGCACAGAAGTAATCTCCCCGTTTGAAAGAAAATGTGCACGCGGACTTTGCGGATAAATATTGCTGTATTCTAAATCCATCGAACTCTCCTTTCCTGCCTTTCTGTTAAATTCCCGCGCATAAATATCCTCAAAAACAACACTGCCTGCAATGACCTTCTCCTGTAACAATTCGTTTGCCCTATTCATCATTTTATCTCGCATGAATCTTTGCTGCATCACATTTGCATTCAATGCATTATTTGCGGCTATCATGCTCATACCGATATGATGTGCCATATAGCTTTTAATAATCTGATAATGGTTTTCCTGCACCCGCTCCGGTGTAAAATCAATCGCCTCGTAATGCCCGTACTTTCCATATAATCCGATTCTTTTCAGCCATGCCAAATTATTGTAGGAGGCTTCAAAATCATAGGGTAAAGTTAAAAAACTGGAATAAGGAGATACTACGGTGTTTCGATTTTGACCTTTTTTCAGCGCAAGCTTTTGCACACCGAAGGCTTTATATTGATATCTCAACCGGGTATCAAAAGCATAATACCCACTTTCCGATATTCCGAAGGGTACCCCTTTTTGTTTTGCACGCCTTTTTTGGCAGTACAGACAAAAGCGGAGTCCTTCATAACCCATTGAGCCGTCAATACAGTTGAGCAGCAGCTCCGGCATAAAGTATTCGAACATCGTGCCGGTCCACGACAGCGGTCCCGTATAGAAATTCATTCTAGCCAGTGTTCGCCCCAAAGCCGACCAATGCTTAACCGGCACCTGCCTTTTGGCAATGGCAAAATAACTGGTCATCCTCGCCTCACTCATCAGCATATCATAACTGGACGGACTCAGCTTTTCCGCCTTGCTGTCATATCCGATACTGAAAAGCTTTTTGCTTTGATCGTAAAATACGCTTAAATCAGTCTTCTCAATTAACGCTTCTATTCGTTCTGTCAGCAGCGTAATTTGCTCGTTTTCTCCCCGGTATTCCAATAATCCTTCCTTCAGTGCAACGAAACAGCAGACCAAATTACCGCTGTCCACTGTTGAAACATACTGTGGTTCCAACACCTCCAATGTTTTGGTATGATACCAATTGTAAAGATTTCCATGAAACTTTTTCATTTTTTCTACGGTATCTATGGAATGCGATATTTTCTCTGTCATAGTCTGTGTATCTATAAACCGCATATCTCTTGCCGAGAGCACCGAAAGCAAATACATACCGATATTGGTAGGAGAGGTACGGTGTGCCAGCTGATAAATCGGCGCTTCCTGAACGTTATCGGGCGGCAAATAGTTTTCTGCCGCAGTGACATAATCATTATAAAACCCCCACATTGACGCAGTATAAGAGAGGATTGTATCGCTCTGTTCTTCGGTAATCATATGATTTTCTTCGAGATACTTTTTCTGAGAATAAAGGACCAACGGGATGCCGGAAAGAAACAGCAAACCCAACAAACGAGTAAAGCCATACCCCATCACGAGAAATAGAATACCGATCGGAACGGAATACCAATAAGAACGGATCGTTTGCCAAAATCCGTGTTTTCCCTTTTCTGTCTGCGCAGCGGTCGTCCATTCCATTAATTTTTTATGAGAGATAAATCTTCGGTACAGCGCTCTGATAGCCGCATCTATCCCGCATACTGCGCTTTTTGGAAGTAAAATCAACTCATAGGAGCATTGCGCCAGAAGTTCAAAAGTTATGGGCAGCGTTTTGGAATAATATTTTCTTGATAACGTAAAAAATCCCCCGGTTAACAACGTCCAAAGCAAATTAAACAAAAAGCCGGACGCTACCGCCAAAACCGAAACCGAAGCGAGCAATGCGCTTACTTTGGCCGGAAGAAACAATGCAAGCATCATACACCGTAAAATCAACCATGGAGTCAGCTCTCTGCGCAAATTATCAAACAGTTTAAAACGGCTTAATCCACTCAGCGGATTTCTGATTTTATCGTGCGCCGTTTCTATGTTGGAAAATAGATACGGCAAATTCTGATAATCTCCTCTGATCCAACGATGCAGACGTTTAAAATAAGAACCTGCTGACTGTGGAAATCCGTCCAGCAATTCCACATCTGAAACAAATGCCGTCCGCAAAAAACTGCCCTCCAAGATATCATGGCTTAAAACAACCTCGTCGGGGAAGCGATCTTTTAGCACTTTATAAAACAATGCAACGTCAATGAGTCCTTTGCCGGCAAAAATGCCCTCTCTGAACAGATCCTGATACAAATCTCCGCAACTCTTGTCGTAAGCGGAAATTCCGCCCAGTCCGCCCATGATTTTAGAAAAAGGAGTTTTCAGCGAGTCCTTCAAATCGATTCCTACCCGTGGAGCCAGAATTCCATACCCTCCTGTCACAATCCCCTTTTCAGAATCTATCACAGGACGGTTTAATGGGTGCAGTGCAACTGATACCAGTTGTTCTGCGGTGTCCATCAACGCCTTGGTGTCATAATCGAGCACATAAAGATATTTTACCTGTTCCAAATAGCCGCGGTTGCCCTCAAAAGCTTCCAAATCCACCTGCTGTCCCATGATCATATCAACCAAGGTTTCAATCGCTCCGCGCTTACGTTCCTGCCCCGTAAAAACCTGCTGTGTCTTGCTGAAGCTCCGCTTTCTGACAATTAGGATAAAACTATTGTCATATTGTTTATTTAAATCCCAAACCAGCTTTTTCACCAGACGAACCAATAAGTCATCCTCATTGGTAGTCGGGTATTCGCTTTCCTTCAAATCCGCAAGAAGAGCGATTTTTACATCACCGGTTTTGTTGGTCATATACAGTTTTTCCAACTTACGTTTTAATCGACTGAGTTCCTTGGTGTTCGGCAGCAGTGTTGCAATCGTAATTAACGTTCTTCCCCGGGACGGTATTTTTCCGTTTAACTCCATTCGCGGCAGATATTCAGGCTCTGTCTGTAACAAACAAAAATAGTCTACAAAGGGCTTGATAATCGCCCATAGCGGAAAATAAAGCAGCAGCGGCAGATAATAATGACGAAATAATATTGCAAACACAAGGGAGATGACTGCGGGAAGTAGAAACATGAACGGAATGTAAATCTTTGCCGCCAGCTTTTTTTGAAACAAATCCTCGTAATCTTCATAAATAAAAAAGCCGATATGTTTGTTATCTTCTTTTTGGCTTTTTTCAATATAGTCTTTTGCCAGCTTTAATTCGTCTTCCTTTTTCTTAATCGCTGTCATACAGAGCTTATATCGGTAAAGATTTCTGGTGACATCATTCATTTTCGGATAGTATCCGGATGGATCTGTCTCTAAAATCTTATCCAGAAGATTTTTGCTTTGAGCAATTTGCATCGTATCGATTGATTTAACATCAAATAATAATTCAATCGCTTTTTGTACCAAACGTTCCTCCTGCTCTCCACCGAACAGACAATTCCTAATTTTATTGATAGCAGAGATTTTCATTGCATGGATTAAAAACTCTATTTCAAAATTTTTCATAGGACGGCGCTGTTCAAATACCGAAACTGCATTAATTAATGATTCGGTGGTAAAGGAAAACTCCATATCCTCCAGACAAAGATCAATGAAAGAGATCACGTCGGTTTGACTATTTTTTTTATCAAACGGCAAAATAATCGCATCAAGATCTTTCAACAAAATTTTGCCTTCTTTTTCGATCAAATAAAAATGATCAATTACCCAATTATCAATACAATTTTTGCTTCCCTGAAAAACCAGATCTTTATAATGCCTGCGAATAGAGCGCAAGCTATCTGCCAGCTCCCGTTTTATAATAGACGCTTTCTGAAATATCAAGCGTTCTTTCGGCGTAACGGCATGAAGAATATTTTGCTCCAGTTGCTCGCTTATCTGTTGATTTTCCATTCCGGTTCATGCCTTTCTGTATCAAAGTATATAGCCAATCAACCTGAAAAATGTTTCATCTTGCAGTTTATTTACTGTTTGTCTTTGTTATACTCCTCACGGGCGGCAGCCCGCTTTGGTCGTCTGTCTTGACAGACAGTAAATATTCTCGTTAACCACAAGTCACTTTTCAAATCAATTGACTATAAATCATAAGTATTATTTACATAAAGGCATAAAAAAATACAGGATATCAACTATTTGCTGATATCCTGTATTTTTATCTGATTTTTGCATATGTCTTTTCCAAAAAACGCTCCGCTGCCACAATCGCTCTTTTGTGAATGCAATGACCAATTTCACCTGCATCATCATACGCAGTTGCACAAAACGTAATGATTTTATTATCCACTGCGGTTAATTCCGCTTTTACTGACACCGTTGCGCCAACCGGTGTAGCCGAGATATGTTCGGTCTCCAGATAGATTCCTACCGAAGTCAATCCGTCATCCAAAAATTTTTTCAAACATTCCGCACTGCACTGTTCAAACCATGTTATCATCATCGGTGTTGCCAAGACCGGCAAATCCCCGCTTCCGAAATGTTCTGCTGTCATTTCTGCGCTAACTTGTTTGGTCATTTCCTGTTTGCTGCCTATTGTAATTTCCATTTTATGCTTTCAACCTTCCTTGGTTCAACACAATAAAAAATAGTCAAATCTAAAAAACTAAAATTCATTTTTGTTATTTCACAACGGATTTGCTTTTCCAAATCCTGTTCCATAATAAAAAACACCTGTCATTTTTCAACAACAGGTGTCCGTTTCCTATCTGGAACGTTTATTGTCCATAAATCTTCTTAAATCGGACATTTTTTCTTCACTGCTTTGCTTATACTTGCTCATCATTTCTTCAAATGAAAGCGGTTCTTTTTTCTGAGGCGGTCTATCATTATCAAAACGAGTATTTTTTCGCGGCTGCGGAGGAGGATTTTTTGCTTCGTTTGCACGCTTAATTGATAAACTGATTTTTCCGTCTTCACCAATGCTTAATACTTTCACCTTAACTACTTGATTTTGCTGTAAGTGTTCACTGATATCTTTTACAAACGTAGAAGATACCTCCGAAATGTGAACCATTCCTGTCGTTCCAGGCTCCAGTTCCACAAAAGCACCAAATTTTGTAATTCCTGTAACCTTACCCTCTAAAATATTCCCCACCTCAAGCTGCATAAAAAAACTTTTTTCCTCCTTCAATAA
>ERZ773235.1981-NODE-1981-length-18787-cov-4.790412_pt1 | contig 18787 bp, 16 predicted proteins | sample MGYA00580522_ERZ773235 | MGnify/ENA primary metagenome ERZ773235 (study PRJEB29015, sample SAMEA2737797) | human gut metagenome | biome: human gut; feature: human-associated habitat; material: faeces | place: China | collected 2012 ...
TCACAGGCAAGACCTCCCCCCTGCTGGGCGCGTCGGCGGCACTGCTGCTCAACGCTCTGAAGCACATGGCGGGCATCGACCACAAGCTGGACCTGATCCCCTCCTCCGTCATCGAGCCCATCAGCGCCATGAAGACCGGCTATCTGGGCCACCACAACCCTCGCCTGCACTCCGACGAGGTGCTGATCGCGCTGGCCATCTCGGGCCTGACCAACCCGCTGGCCACCATGGTGCAGGAGCAGCTCAAGACCCTGCGGGGCTGCGACGCCCACTTCTCCGTCATTATCTCGGAGGAGGATGCCAAGCTCTATAAGCGGCTGGGCATCAACGTCAGCTGCCAGCCCAAGTATGAGGTCAAGTCCCTGTACCACAAAAAGTGACCCCCCCTTTGCCCGCGCTGTGCGCGGGCAAAGTCATTCCCGTACCGACACCCGCGTATTCTGAAAGGAGCCTTCATGCAGACCATTCCCCAGATACTGGCCAAGGAGCTGGACAAGCCCCAGCAGGCCGTGGAAAACGTCATCGCCCTGCTGGATCAGGGCAACACCATCCCCTTCATTGCCCGCTACCGCAAGGAGCAGCACGGCTCCATGGACGACACCGCCCTGCGGAAGCTGGAGGACCGGCTGCGCTATCTGCGGAATCTGGAGACGCGGCGGCAGGAGGTAAAGTCCGCCATCGACGGGCAGGGCAAGCTGACGGAGGAGCTGTCCGCCTCCATCGACAACGCCGCCACGCTGGCGGAGGTAGAGGATCTGTACCGCCCCTATAAGCAGAAGCGGCGCACCCGCGCCACTGCCGCCCGTGAGAAGGGGCTGGAGCCCCTGGCGCTGCTGCTGTTGGCCCAGGCGAAGAACGGCCCCGCACCGGAGGAGGCCGCCCAAGCCTACCTCGACCCGGAAAAGGGCGTGGAGACCGTGGCCGATGCCCTGCAGGGCGCCAACGACATCATCGCCGAGCTGCTCAGCGACGACGCCGACCTGCGCAAGGCGCTGCGCGGCCTCCTGTCGCGGCAGGGACACCTGCGCAGCGTGGCTGTCAAGGAGGAGGACAGCGTGTACCGGCTGTACTACGACTTCGATCAGCCGCTGCCCAGGCTGGCGGGGCACCAGATCCTGGCCGTCAACCGGGGCGAAAAGGAGGGCTTCCTCTCCGTGACGGTGCTGCTGGATCGGGAGGCGGCGCTGTACGCGCTGCGCACGGCAGTGGTCAAGCCCCGCACACCGGCGGCGGCGTTCGTCAGCGCCGCCTGCGAGGACGCCTACGACCGGCTCATCTACCCCTCGCTGGAGCGGGAGGCCCGCTCTACCCTGACCGATACCGCCAGCGAGGGCGCTATCGGCCAGTTTGCCCTGAACCTGAAGCCCCTTCTGATGCAGCCGCCGGTGAAGGGCCACATCACCATGGGCCTGGACCCCGGCTATGCCCACGGCTGCAAGGTGGCGGTCATCGACGGCACCGGCAAGGTGCTGGACACCACCGTGGTCTATCCCACCTACGGTGAGCGCCAGAAAAAGGACGCCATCGCCAAGCTGACGGCCCTGTGCAAAAAGCACGGCGTCACCCACATCGCCATCGGCAACGGCACCGCCAGCCGCGAGACGGAGCAGATGACGGTGGAGATGCTCCGCGGCCTGCCCGGGGTCAGCTATATGATCGTCAACGAGGCGGGAGCCTCCGTGTACTCCGCCAGCAAGCTGGCAGCGGAGGAGTTCCCCGACTACGATGTGAACCTGCGCAGCGCCGTATCTATCGCGCGGCGGATGCAGGACCCGCTGGCGGAGCTGGTGAAGATCGATCCCAAGGCCATCGGCGTGGGCCAGTACCAGCACGATATGCCCCAGAAGCGGCTGGACGAGGCGCTGTCCGGCGTGGTGGAGGACTGCGTCAACGCCGTGGGTGTGGACGTGAACACCGCGTCCGCCAGTCTTTTGAGCCGTGTGTCCGGTCTTACCGCCGCCACGGCGAAGAATATTGTGAAGTACCGCGAGGAGAACGGCGCATTCCCCGACCGGAAGCGGCTTTTGAAGGTGCCGAAGCTGGGGCCCAAGGCCTTTGAGCAGTGCGCCGGCTTCCTGCGGGTGCCGGAGAGCAGATCCATACTGGACAACACCGGCGTCCATCCCGAGAGCTACGGTGCGGCGCAGCAGCTGCTGGCCCTGTGCGGCTACACGCTGGAGGACGTGAAGAACGGCGACATTCCCCTGCTGGCCCAGAAAGTAAAGCTGCTGGGCGAGGAGAAGGCGGCGCAGCAGCTGGGCGTGGGCCTGCCCACCCTGCATGACACGGTGAAGGAGCTGATGAAGCCCGGACGGGACGTGCGCGACGATCTGCCGGCCCCTATCCTGCGCACTGACGTGCTGGAGCTGAAGGACCTGAAGGCGGGCATGGTGCTCACCGGCACCGTCCGCAATGTCATCGATTTCGGCGTGTTCGTGGACATCGGCGTCCATCAGGACGGTCTGGTCCACATCTCTCAGGTGTGCAGCAGGTTCATCAAGCACCCCTCGGAGATCGTGGCCGTGGGTGACGTGGTGAAGGTGGTGGTACTGGACGTGGACGAGAAGAAAAAACGCATCAGCCTGTCCATGAAGCAGGTGCCCAAGGACGCATAAAGATAGGGAGGCTCCCCATCCGGTACGCCGGACGGGGAGTCCCTTTTTACGCGCCCTTGTATTTCTTCCGCGTAGCCAGACCGCCGCGGATGTGGCGCTGGGCCTTGTTCTCCTCCATTACCGCCTTGACCTGCAGGTACAGCGGGCGGTCATACAGCGGCAGCCGCTCCGACAGGTCCTTGTGGACGGTGGACTTGCTGACGCCGAACTTCTTGGCGGCGGCGCGGACCGTGGTCCGGTTTTCTATGAGGTAATGGGCCAGCTCCACGGCCCGCTGCTCCAGATTGTTGCGAATAGAGCACCACTCCTATACACGTTTGCTGCTGGTCTATGTCTATGCGGCGGCAGGGGCGGTTATGCAGTATGGATGCATAAAAAGGGGCGGTCTGCCCCCCCTTTATCCGCCGTGCCGGGTGGAAACCCGACTGTCCGGCGGTCAGGGCGGCAGCCAGGCGCACCGCCTCCGCCTGCTCTGTTGTGAAATTGCACGACAGGTCGGCTCCGCGCAGGGGCGAGTGTAAGTATATCCGACAAAAACGCTATTTTATGAATATTTATTCATATTGTCCCTTGACTTTGTGCATAATCAGTGGTAGAGTATGCAGCATCAACGAAAGAGACAAGCTCCCGCATCCCGAAAGCTGCTGCGGGGACGGCAATACAGGAAGGATGGACAGACCCATGAAAAGGAATTGGCCCAGAGCGGTATGACCATGGTGGTGGTGACCCATGAGATGGCCTTTGCCCGCGAGGTGGGCAGCCGCGTACTGTTCATGGACGCCGGTAAGATCGGCGAGCAGGGCACGCCGGAGGAGATATTCGATCACCCCCAGAGCGTCAGATTGCAGGATTTCCTGAAAAAAGTGCTATAAAAAAAGGAGCTGGCTATGGATAACGCAAAAAAGGCGGCACTGGCTGCCATTGATGAAAAGAACGAGCTGATCGCGGAGGTGGCAGATTCCATCTGGGACTACGCGGAGCTGTCCATGCAGGAGATAAAGTCCGCCGCCCTGTTCGTCAAGGTCCTGAAGGAGGAGGGCTTTCAGGTGGAGGAGGGCATCTGCGGCATCCCCACCGCCTTCTCCGCGTCCTACGGCAGCGGCAAGCCGGTCATCGGCTTTCTGGCGGAGTATGACGCCCTGTCGGGCCTGTCCCAGGAGGCGGGCAGCACCGAGTACCACGAGCTGGTGAAGGGAGGGAGCGGTCACGGCTGCGGCCACAATCTGCTGGGCGCCGGCGCCATGGCCGCCGCCATTGGCCTGAAGCACTACCTCGCCGGGACCGGCAAAAGCGGCACCGTCATTCTGTACGGCTGCCCCGGCGAGGAGGGCGTCGCCTCCAAGGCCTACATGGCCCGCGAGGGCTTGTGGTACAATCTGGATGCGGCCCTGACCTGGCACGCCGGCGACTGCAACGAGGTGGCCACCGGCTCCACCAACTCCTGCATCCAGATGCTGTATACCTTCCACGGTCTGGCCTCTCAGGCGTCTACTGCCCCGGAGCGGGGGCGCAGCGCTCTGGACGCCGTGGAGCTGATGAACGTAGGCGTGCAGTTCCTGCGGGAGCACATGCCCCGGGACGCCCGGATACACTACTCCATTCTGGACGCCGGCGGCGCCAGCCCCAATGTGGTGCAGCATCAGGCCAGTGTCCTGTATATGATCCGGTCCAACTTCGTGAAGGACTGCATCACCCTGCACCAGCGGGTGGACAAGATCGCCCAGGGCGCGGCGCTGATGACGGACACCACCATCGAGCGGCGGTTCGTGGACGGCCTGTCCGACACCGTGTGCAACCACGCGCTGGAAAAGGTGCTGTACGACAACTTCGCGGAGCTGGGCGTACCGGCGTGTACGCCGGAGGAGCACGCCTTCATGGAGAAGCTGTCCGCCACCTACGCCGGCAGCGACATCCCCAGCGGCGTAGGCGCGGAGAACGATCCCGCCTTTGCCGAGAAGGTGCAGGCTCTGCGGACCGGCCACTTCAACGACTTTCTGGTGCCGCTGTACCAGGGTCCCGCCTTCAACGCCGGCTCCACCGACGTGGGCGACGTCAGCTACCAGTGCCCCACGGCCCAGATCCATCTGGCGGTGTGGCCCAACCACGTGCCCTGCCACAGCTGGCAGGTGGTGTCCTGCAACAAGACGCCGCTGGCCCATCGGGCCACCGTCCATGCAGGCAAGGTGCTGTGCGCCGCGGCCATTGACCTCATTGAGCAGCCGGAGCTGCTGGAGCAGGCCAAGGCGGAGTTCCGGAAGCGCACTGCCGGAGGCTACACCTGTCCCATCCCTGCCGACGCCGTACCGGCGCCGTTGGACTGAGCGCGACAGCAAAAAAGAGCCGTATCCTTTCGGATACGGCTCTTTTCTGCTTATTTCTCCTGAGCTGCGGTCTGGTACTGACGCTTCAGGAAGGCCAGGAACAGCCGTGCCGGCGAGTTGGCTGCGGGCATGGACTTCACCGCCACGCCCAAACGGCGGGACAGGGGCCGGTCCAGCGGGATGACCCGCACCCGGTTCTCGTACCCCGCCAGAGAGAAGGCGGACAGCACCGACACGCCCAGTCCGCCGGCTACCATGGACAAAATGGCGCCATCGTCGGAGGCCGCTACCTCCAGACGCGGCGTGTCCGCCGGAAGATACTGTTCCACATACTGCTCAGGGCAGGAGAGGAACGGCTCTTGCAGCAAGCGGGCCAGAGAGATGGTGCTCTCCGTCCACGGGAAGTCCTTGGGCGTCACCGCCACCAGAGGCGCGTCCGTCAGCGGGGTCCACTGGAAACCGCGGGCGCAGTTCTCGTCCACGATGGCCAGCTGGATACGGTCCTCCTCCAGGGCGGCGGCCAGCTCGCTGCCCTGCACCAGCACGTCCACCTTGATCTCGGGGTGGAGCTTCCGGAACTTCCGCAGCAGCTCCGGCAGGCTGGCCCTTGCGATGCTGGCAAAGCACCCGATGCGCAGGGCGCGGCCATAGACCTCTCCCTGTTCCTCTGCCTCCTGCCGCAGGGCGTCGCAGGCATTGATGACGCCGTGGATATAGGGCAGCAGGTGCTCCCCCTCCTCCGACAGGCAGACGCCCTTGCTGCTGCGCAGCAGCAGCGTACAGCCCAGCTCTGCCTCCAGCTTGCTGACCAGATGGGTCATGGCCGACTGGGTATACCCCAGCTGAACGGCAGCTTTGCCAAAGCTGCCGCACTGCACCGCGGTCAGCAGCGCCCGCAGCTTGCTATCATCCATAGGAACCTCGCTTTCGACGTTTTGCACAATTATTTCAAATTTATTTTTCAATATATCACAAAGTGCGTTGCTTTTCAATGGGATTTTTGTGAATTCCCCGTCAATTCTATGATATTTTCTGTCAATCCTCTTTCTACCATCACTTTTTTTAATGGGGTCATCAATAAGGGTCATTTCCGGAGTCATGAAAAAAATGATACCCTATATTTAAGTTTTGCATGACTTGCAAAATTCGGGAACAAAAGAGGAGAAAAGGAATTATGCAGAAAAAAACCAGTCTCGTCCGAGACATCATCGTGGTTGGCTTCGCGCTGTTTTCCATGTTTTTCGGCGCGGGCAACGTGATTTTCCCGCCCTTTCTGGGCCTGGAGTCCGGTTCCCAGTGGGTGTCGGGCTTCGCTGCCTATTTCATTGCCGACATCGGCCTGGCCATGCTGGCCATGTTCGCCCTGCTGCGGGTCGGCAGCAGTGAGGCTGTGGTCAGCCGCGTGGGCCAGATACCCGCAGCGGTACTGATGTCCGCCATTATCCTGTGCGTGGGTCCCATGGTGGCCATCCCCCGCACCTCCGCCACTACCTATGAGATGGCCATCGTGCCCAACCTGTCCGGCGTAAGCCCCGTGGTGTTTTCCATCCTGTTCTTCGCGCTGATCCTGGCGCTGTGCATCAAGGAATCCGCCGTGGTGGACATCGTGGGCAAGATCCTGACGCCGCTGCTGCTGCTGGGCCTGTTTGCCATCATCATCAAGGGCGTCATCACTCCGCTGGGTGAGCCCTCCGCCCTGCCCCAGATCGCCAACGTGGCCGTCACCGGCATCAAGGCCGGCTATCAGACCATGGATGCGCTGGCCGCCCTGCCCTTCGGCATCATCGTGCTGCAGAGCGTCACCGCCAAGGGCTATGACAGCGGCAGAAAGCAGTTCCGCGTGGTGGGCGGCTCCGCCGTGCTGGCGGGTATCCTGCTGCTGGCCGTGTACATGGGGCTGGCCTATCTGGGCGCCACCGTGTCCACCCAGTATACCAACGACATCGGCCGTGCCCAGCTGATCATGGCCATCATTGAGGCCCTGATGGGCAAGGTGGGCATGGTGCTGTTCGGTGTGGTGGTAGGTCTGGCCTGCGTCACCACCGCCGTGGCCCTGACCAGCTCCGCCGCCGCCTATTTCACCGAGCTGTGCCGCGGCAAGGTGAGCTACAAGGTGTTCGTCATCGCCATCTGCGTGTTCAGCGCCGTGGTGTCCAATCTGGGTCTGGACCGCATCGTGGCCGTGGCCGCGCCGGTGCTGGATGTCATCTATCCTCCCACGCTGGTGCTGATCTTCATCTCCCTGCTGGCGCCCCATCTGCCGGACCGCATCAGCCGCGGCGCCGCCATCGGCGCCCTGCTGACCAGCGTACTGTGTACCCTTACCGCCAACGGCGTGGCCATCCCCCTGGTGGAGAGCCTGCCCCTGTACGATCTGGGCCTGAGCTGGCTGATCCCCGCCGCCGTGTTCGGTCTGGCCGCCTCCCTGCTGCGGGGCCATGCCCGTAAAGCGGAGAAGGTCTTTTCCAAGCCCAACGAAGAGCTTTGATCCGGCGCGAGCCGTCTCTCCTGAAGCAGGGGACCGTCCATCAGACGGTCCCCTGCTTTTCCGCGCTTTCCCGCATCCTTAACGCTCTTTTAACGCCCGTCTGGCATATAATCAGGGCATCAAAACGGTGAAATGGGGCGAACGCATGGATATTTGGAAGGAATTGCAGGACGAGGGTATAGACGCGGCGCTGCTGGAGGAGATACGGCACTTCCGTGAGGCCCACCCTGTGCCGCCGGAGGCGCAGCCGCGCATCCCCGCACCCCAGTGTCTCTACTACGGCAAGGAGGTCTGGGAGAGCGCGGCGGCGGCCCTGCTGTGCGGACAGCACCTGCTGCTGGCGGGGCCAAAGGCCACCGGCAAAAACGTGCTGGCGGAGAACCTGGCCGCCGTGTTCGGCCGCCCCGTGTGGGATGTGTCCATGTACGTCAACGTGGACGCCGCCGCCCTCATCGGCGCGGATACCCTGCAAAAGGGTGAGGTGGTGTTCCGCGAGGGTCCCATCTGCCGCTGTGCGCGGCTGGGCGGCTTCGGTGTGCTGGACGAGGTGAACATGGCCAAGAACGAGGCACTGGCCGTGCTCCACGCCACGCTGGACCACCGCCGCGTCATCGACGTGCCCGGATATGAACGCATCACGCTGGACGATGCCGCCCGCTTTATCGGCACCATGAATTACGGCTACGCGGGGACCCGCGAGCTCAACGAAGCGCTGGTGTCCCGCTTCGTGGTGCTGGACATGCCGGTGATCTCCGATGCGGATCTGCAGAAGCTGCTGCGCCGCACGTTCCCCGACCTGACGCCCAAGTGGGCCGAGCAGTTCGCCCTGCTGTTTCACGACCTGCGGCAGAAGTGCGACAGCGGCGAGATCTCCACCAAGACGCTGGACCTGCGGGGCCTGCTGGCGGCGCTGCGGCTGATACGGGAGGGTATCCCCACGGGGCAGGCCCTGAAGCTGGGTATCATCAACAAGGCCTTCGAGCCCTTTGAGCGGCAGCTGGCGGCGGATACGGTGTGGGCCCGCATCCCCCAGGACGCCGGACGCAGCCAGCTGTTCGGAGTCTGATATGGACCGGCAGGAATTGCAGAGCCGCCGCGCCGCCAACCAGATCTGGAACGGTGCGGGCCGCTACGACGTGCCGCCGGAGCAGGCCGCCTTCGACGCCGACGGCGACCCCCGCCTGTATATGAACACCATCATCGGCCTTGCCAGCCGTGACTACGACTTCACCCGTTTCCAGCCCATGCTCCACACCTTTGAACAGCAGCCGCAGGGCGGCGTGTACGCCGATGTGTTCTGGATGGGTCTGGAAAACGCGCTGTATGAAAAGGAAGCGCCCCGACGTCCCGTGCTGACGGCCCTGCGGCAGGAGTACGCCCGCGCCCTGCTGGCGGAGGGCGGCGAGGGCGGGCCTCCCCTATCGCCGGAGGCGGTGCGCCGCGGTTGGGCCCAGCGGGTGCTGGGTCTGCCCCAGGACGGAGACGCGTCGCTTCGCGCCCTGCTGGACGGGCTGGCCTTCTCCCCCGACTGGGATGAGCAGGCCGTGACCCGCCGGACGGAGGAGCTGCTGTACCAATACTTCCATCGGGCGCGGCGCAGCATCACCGACCGCCAGTGGGCGGCATTTGCAGGCCGCTCCCTGACCAAGGGCGGCGGCATCCGGTTCGTGAAGCCCAACGCCCTGCGGGCCCTGTCCCATACCGAGGGCGGCGGCACAGGCGGCGTCCAGACGCCCCGCATCCTGTCGTTTCTGCAGGGCCGCACGCCGGAGCCTATCCTGCGGCGCTACGTGGAGGACTGCTTCGGCGTGTCCATGCTGACGCCATCGGAGCTGGCGGAGGCGGAGCGCCTATTGTGTACCGGCCCCCACCGGAACTGCCGCCTGCACTTCACCCGGGGCACGCCGCCGGACCGTCCCCCCAGCCCCGCCGCCGCGTGGGACGCGGAGCACTTCCGGCAGCAGCGGGCCAAAAACCGCGCCTACTACCAGGCCCATCTGGCTCAGAATCAGATGACGCTACACCAGCTGACTCAGAAGCTCCAGAACGTCCTGCTGCTGCGGCAGGACGAGGATGGCGCAGCCGCCCGCAGCGGCCGCCTGCGGCCGGAGCTGACGTGGCGGGCCGCGGCGCTGGACGATGAGCAGGTGTTCCTGCGCCGCCAGCCGGACCAGCCGGACGAGCTGTCAGTGGACATCCTGCTGGACGCCTCCGCGTCCCAGAATCTCCAGCAGGAGAAGCTGGCCACCCAGGCATACCTCATCGCGGAGAGCCTGACGCGATGCCATATCCCCGTGCGGGTCAGCTTTTTCTGCTCCGTCAGCGGCTGCACCGTGCTGCGCATCCTGCGGGACTTCGGGCATCCCGAGGAGAACGACGCCTGCTTCGACTACACCGCCGCCGGATGGAACCGCGACGGACTGGCCCTGCGGGCCATGGGATGGCTCATGCGGCGCAGCACCGTGGAAAACCGGCTGCTTCTGCTGCTGTCCGATGCCAGCCCCAACGATGACCAGCGCATCCCCATGGGCGCCCTGCCGCTGGGCGGGTACAGTTACAGCGGCAAGCGGGGTGTGGAGGACACCGCCGGCGAGGCGGCGGTGCTGCGGCGGCAGGGTATCCGCCCTGTCTGCATCTTCACCGGCTCCGATCAGGAGCTGGACAGTGCCCGCCGGATCTACGGCGCGGCGGTGGAGCGCATTCCCACCGCCGGATGGCTGGCCGACGCTGTCAGCCGCCTGCTGTGCGCCCAGCTGACACGCACGTAAAAACAGGACCTCCGGCAGTGCCGGAGGTCCTGTTTTTCGCTCTTTTCAGTTTTCCCAGCGCACCTGCATCTCCGTCACCAGCGGATAGCTCACCGGTGCGTCGCCGTCCAGATCGGCGCGGTGCATGTCCACGGCGGTGATCTGCCCGTTGTCGTAGGTGGTGTAGTAGTACACGCCGCGGTCGGCATTGCAGCAGCCGGTGTACAGCGTCAGCTCGCAGGCCCCATCGGCCAAGCGGCAGCAGCCCCGCTGCTGCTCCACGGAGCCCAGGATGTGGAACAGCTGGCTCAGGCTCTCCGCCTCGCCGTCGCCGGACACGGAATTGGCCCGCACGAAGGCAGCCCGCACAAAACGGGACTGGGATGACAGGTCCCCGGGCAGGCCCATGGCCCCCATGCCGCGGCTGTATGTCTCCAGCGGCAGCTCCGGCGCGAAGCGGTTCACCGGCGGCTCCGGCGAGAGCTGTGCGTAGTTGTTCAGGGCGAACAGCTGCATGGGAAACGGCGGGTTGTTGGTCAGCACCCCCGCCGGATCGTCGTAGACACGGACGCCGTCGGCCACCGACTCCACCACGAGGCAGCCGGTCCGGTCCGCCACCATCCAGTGGAGCTGGGCGGCAGGCAGTCCGGCGCAGAAGGGCGTGTCGGTGATGTTCACCCGCTCCAGCAGCTGCCGCGCCTCCGCCAGCGTGGCGCAGCGCCCCAGCAGCCACGGGATCAGCTCGAACTGGGCCACATTCTCCCGCTCCGCCACAGGCGGATGGTATACCGCGTTGCCCACGAAGTTCAGTCCCGCGATGCACAGGCCCTTCTCGTTCACCGCATCGTAGTACAGCGGGAAGCCATCCTGCATGTGGGCCATGCCGATCATGGCGTAGTGGGTCTTCAGCGCCGCGCCGTGCCGCAGGGGCAGGGGCCGGTTCCGGGGCGTGATGACCACACTCTCCCCGTAGGATCGCTCATAGTCCAGGTTCCGCCCGAAGTAAAAATCCCTTGTCTGATATGTCGCTGCCGTACACATGGCGCCGCCTCCTTTGTTTTTTCACAGTATGCCCCGCGGCGAGGGAAAAACTCGCCGTTGGGCTTTTTCCTCACATTCGTTTGTCCTTGTCCAGCACGGCCTGCACCGCCCCGTGGACTGCGGGCTCGAAGCCGCCCTGCTGGAGCGCCAGTAACCCCTCCACCGTGGTGCCGCCCGGAGACGTGACCCGGTCGATCAGCGCCCACGGGTGCTGACCGGACAGACGTACCATGCGGCCGCTGCCCTCCGCCATGGCCGCGGCGATCTCCACCGCCATGCCCTTGGGCATACCGGCCTGCACCGCCGCCTCCGCCAGTGCGTTGATGTAGAGGTATGTATAGGCCGGTGCGGCGCCGCCGATGGCGCCCACGATACCCATAAACTTCTCCGGCACCTCCACCGCCGTGCCGAAGGTGCCCAGCAGCCGCGCCGCCAGCGCCTTCTGCTCCTCCGTCACCTGTTCGCCGGCGCACCAGCCGGTGACGGATGCGCCTACCACGGCGTTGATGTTGGGCATGGCGCGGACGATACACCCATGGCCCAGCCGGGCCGACAGCCATGCCAGCTCCTTCCCCGCCGCCACGGACAGGAACAGCTTCCCCGCCGCCAGCGGCGCGATCTCCTCCAGCACCCCCTCCAATATCTGAGGCTTCACCGCCAGCACCACCACGTCGCTGCGCTCCAGCACCTCCCGATTGGACGCGCACAGCCGCAGGCCGCAGCTCTCCGCCAGCGCCTTTGCCTTTTCGGGATGGGGGTTGTGGCCGCAGAGGGCCACGCCCTCCAGCTGCGCCGCCGCGATGCCCCGCACCATGGCGGACGCCATGCTGCCAAGACCGATAAATCCGATGACCATATGCGTTCCCTCCTTAGTGCGGCATGACCTGCACGATGCCCCGTGCGCAGTCCACGGACACCTGCACGCCATCGCTGAGACGGCGGGTAGCGTGTACCGCGCCGATGATCACCGGCTTGTGCAGCAGCAGGCCCACCGTGGCCGTGTGGCCCTCGGGACTGATCTCCTCGCTGATAACGGCCGCCGCCTCCTTCATATAGGGCAGCAGGTCGTTGTTGGTATAGGGCACCACCAGCACGTCACCGGCGCGGAACTTGTGGGGCACCTCCTCCGGTGTGCGGCAGACGCACAGGGGGCCGGACACCGTACCGTCGCCGATACCGGTGCCGTTGACCAGCGCGCCGCCCACCTGCTCAATACGGATCATATTGGTGGTGCCGGACACGCCCACCGGCACGCCGGCGGTGATGACCACCAGATCGCCGTGCTTCACAAGGCCGGCCCGCTGCGCCGTCTCCACGGCGGAGTGTACCAGCTCATCGCTGTTCTCGGCCCGCTTCATCATGATGGGCACCAGGCCCCAGTACAACGCCATCTGACGCTGGATCTGGGGGTCCAGCAGCAGGGCCACCACCGTGGCCTCCGGCCGGAAGCGGCTGACCATCTGGGCCGTGATGCCCCCCTGGCTGACGGTGAGGATGGCATCGGCGCCGATGTCCTCCGCCGTGGTACAGGCGGCATGGGCCGTGGCCGCCGTCACAGACAGGTGGGTATGGGCGGGCAGCACCGCCACGCGGGAACAGTCGATGCTGCTCTCGGTCTTGCGGGCGATGGCGTCCATGGTCTTGACGGCCTCCACCGGATACCTGCCCGCCGCCGTCTCGCCGGAGAGCATGATAGCGCTGGTGCCGTCATAGATGGCGTTGGCCACGTCGGTGATCTCGGCACGGGTGGGACGGGGATTTTCGATCATGGAGTCCAGCATCTGGGTGGCGGTGATGACCGGCTTGCCGCAGGCCACACACTGGGCGATCATGTCCTTCTGGATGGCGGGGATCTCCGTAAAGTCGATCTCCACGCCCATGTCGCCGCGGGCCACCATGACGCCGTCCGCCTCCGCCAGGATCTCCCGCAGGTTGCTGACGCCCTCCTGGTTCTCGATCTTGGCGATGATGCGGATGTGAGAGTGTACGCTGTCCAGCACCCGCCGGATCTCGCGGATGTCCGCGGCGCAGCGGACGAAGCTGGCGGCGATGAAGTCGAAGCCCTGCTCCACGCCGAACAGGATGTCGTCCCTGTCCTGCTGGCTCATGTAGGGCATGGACAGCGACACACCGGGCACGTTGACGCCCTTGTGGTCCTTCATGGTGCCGTCGTTCTCCACGCGGCAGCGGATGGTCTTACTGGTGGTCTCCAGCACCGTCAGCCGCACCAGTCCGTCGTCCAGCAGGATGGTGTCGCCTACGGTGACATCTTGGGGCAGCGCGGCGTAGCTGATGGCGCAGCGGGTCTCGTCGCCCTCCACGTCCTCATCGGTGGTCAGGGTGAACTCCTGCCCCGCCGTCAGCTCCACGGAGCCGTTTTTGAAGTTGCGCAGCCGCACCTCCGGCCCCTTGGTGTCCAGCATGGCCGCCACCGGCAGGTCCAGCTCCTCCCGCAGGGCCTTGACGGCGTCCAGCCGCACCTTGTGCTCGGGGTGGGTGCCGTGGGAGAAGTTGAAGCGGGCCACGTTCATACCGGCCAGCATCATCTCCCGCAGCACGCCCTCCCTGTCCGTGGCCGGGCCCAGCGTACATACGATCTTGGTCTTTCTCATGTTTTATGTGCTCCTTTCCAACGCGGGAAAGCGTTTGGTCATGTGATCGTTCCCATTCTCTTTTTCCTGCTGCCTATTTTAACAGTATCTGCCGCTGTGGGCAAGAGGATTCCTGACAGACAAAAGGCGACATTTGTCCGCCCCCAGCGTCTGCTCCACCGTCCGGCGGAACATCTCGCGGCGGTCATCCGGCACGAAGGCCAGCGCCGTACCGGCGAAGCCGCCGCCGTGTACACGGACGGCACCCTGTCCGCCCAGGGCATGGCGGCACACAGCCAGCGTCACCGCCAGCGCCTGCTGCCGCGGGTCCCCCGATGTCACGTTCTGGAGATACTGCCATGACGACGCGCCGGAGGCGTTGACCAGCGCCAGAAACGCCGGAAAATCCCGTTTTCGCAGTGCCTCCGCCTCTGCGGCGGCGCGGCGGTTCTCGTCAAACACGTGGATGGCACGCAGCACCGCCCGGTCTCCCGCGGCGGCCCGCACCTCCGGCAGGCGGCGGTAAAATTCCGTCTCGTCCACCTGCCGCAGCACCTCCGCGCCAAAGACGCGGCACACCTGCTCCAGCTCCGCGGGAATGGCGGCGTAGTCCGCCGTCAGATCCGCGTGGTCTGCGCCGCTGTCCACGATGAACAGGCCGTATCCGCTGGCGCCGAGATCGCAGTCGATACGCTCCGTCGCCGGATGGACAGGGTCCGCAAAGTCCATATACACCAGCCCGCCCACGCTGGAGGCCATCTGGTCCATCAGGCCGCAGGGCTTGCCGAAATAGTCTCTCTCCGCCGTCTGGCCCATGCGGGCGATGTCCTCCGGTGATACGCTCCCGCCGCAGCACAGGCCGCTGAACACCCTGCCCAGCAGCACCTCAAAGGCGGCGGAGCTGGAGAGCCCCGATCCCACCGGTACCTGAGACGTGACACGCATGTCCAGCCCCGTCAGGGCCGCGCCCCGCCGGATGAACTGGGCCGCCATGCCCCGCACCAGCGCCGCCGTGGTGTTCCGCTCCTCCGGCCGGGGCGTCCAGTCCCCCAGCGCCACCTCCACCGGTGCAAAGCCTTGGGAAAAGACGCGGATCACACCGTCATGGTTGGGCGTCACCGCCGCCCGCATCTCCAGATCCACGGCGGCGGCCAGCACGCAGCCGTGCTGGTGGTCGGTGTGGTTGCCGCCCAGCTCCACCCGTCCGGGTGCGGAAAAATACTGCTCCATCTCGGTCCCTCCCGTCTCGTTCTCCCTGCATCATAGCCCGCCGTTCCGCCGCTGTCAACCGCTCTTGCATTTCCTACCATATCGGTATATAATAGGGGTATCTTATGACAAGGGGGCGTTCCCATGATCTCCACCAAGGGCCGCTACTCCGTCCGCATCCTGCTGGATCTGGCGGAGCACCACAACGGCGGCTATATTCCCATGAAGGAGGTGGCCGCGCGGCAGGACATCTCCCTGAAATACATTGAGCGCCTGATGCCCGCCCTGAAATCGGCAGGGCTCATCGACAGCGTCCACGGCGCAGGCGGCGGCTACCGCCTGACCCGCCCGCCGGAGGAGTACAGCCTCTGGGAAATTCTGACGCTGGCGGAAGGCGACCTGGCGCCGGTGTCCTGTCTCCAGCGGAACGCCGCACCCTGCCGGCAGGCGGCGGAGTGCCGCACCCTGCCGGTGTGGCGGGGATACTACGACATGACGCGGCAGTACTTCTCCGGCATCACGCTGGCGGACCTGATGAACGCGCCTCGGGGCGACAACTACGTCATCTGAAAAAACCTCCCACGGCGGGGCCGTGGGAGGTTTTTTGCGCCTTTCTATATCGCCGCGTTATCAGTCCGCGAACAGCGGCGTGGACAGGTAGCGGTCGCCGGTATCCGGCAGCAGGGCCACGATGGTCTTACCCTCGTTCTCGGGGCGCTTGGCCAGCTCGATGGCCGCCCACAGCGCCGCGCCGGAGGAGATACCCACCAGCACGCCCTCGCTGTGACCTACCTCCTTACCCAGCTTGAAGGCATCGTCGTTGTCCACAGGGATGATCTCGTCATACACCTTGGTATCCAGCACGTCGGGCACGAAGCCGGCGCCGATGCCCTGGATCTTGTGGGAACCGGCCACGCCGGTGGACAGCACGGCGGAGGACTTGGGCTCCACCGCCACCACCTTTACGGCGGGGTTCCGGGACTTCAGGTACTGGCCCACGCCGGTGACGGTGCCGCCGGTGCCGACGCCGGCCACGAAGTAGTCCACCTTGCCGTCGGTATCGGCCCAGATCTCGGGGCCGGTGGTCTCAAAATGGGCCTTGGGGTTGGCGGGGTTCACGAACTGGCCGGGCACGAAGCTGTCGGGGATCTCCCTGGCCAGCTCGTCGGCCTTGGCGATAGCGCCCTTCATGCCCTTGGCGCCCTCGGTGAGCACCAGCTCCGCGCCGTAGGCCTTCATCAACTGGCGACGCTCTACGCTCATGGTCTCAGGCATGACGATGATAATCCGATAGCCCCGGGCAGCCGCCACAGAGGCCAGGCCAATGCCTGTATTGCCGGAGGTAGGCTCGATGATGACGGAGCCGGGCTTCAGGGCTCCCTTGGCCTCGGCGTCGTCGATCATAGCCTTGGCGATCCGATCCTTTACGGAACCGGCAGGGTTAAAGTACTCCAGCTTTGCCAGAATCCTGGCCTCCAGCTTCAGTTCCTTTTCCAGGTGGGTCAGCTCCAGCAGGGGGGTCTTTCCGATCAGCTGATCAGCGGAAGTATAAATTTTAGACATAACGGATTCCTCCCAAAGAATATTTGATAGTAATAGACATAGATATCAGAATATGGGCAATTGCATACAGACTTTCTTATGCGCCGGGGCAACATCGAAAGGCCGCCGGGTAATTTTTCATTTTAATCCCTACCTTCTCGCTAGGTTTGTCTGGATTATACATCGCCGGTTTCCGTTTGTCAATAGAAATTTTGCTTGATTTCCCACAAACCTTGCTGTATAATAGGATTTAAGATTTCAACAGGAGGAATCGGTATTATGTTAATTTCCACTAAGGGGCGTTACGCCCTGCGGGTGATGATTGACCTTGCGGAGCATCAATCAGAAGAATTTATTTCCCTGAAGGAGATCGCCCAGCGGCAGGAAATCTCCGAAAAGTATTTGGAAAGCATTATCCGGATACTGGTCAAGGCCAAGGTGGTGGAAAGCCTCCGGGGCAAGGGCGGCGGCTATCGGCTGCGCAAGGCTCCGGAGCAGTACACAGTGGACAGCATTCTGCGGCTGACGGAGGAATCCCTGGCTCCGGTAACCTGTCTGGAAAGCAATGCCGAGGCCTGTTCCCGTTCCGGCGGGTGCCGAACCCTGGCTCTGTGGCAGGGCCTGGACAAGGTGATCCGGGAGTATCTGGAAAGCGTCACCATTGCCGACCTGGTGGAGCAGGGGACTGCCGGGGACGACTATGTGATTTGAGACAGTTCTTCCAGAAAGCCGTGCCTATATCCCACACTCCATAAATGTTTCGGTGCTGGTTCCTCCGGAGGCAATGTTCTTGTCCAGGCAAGAACACTGACCGGGCCAAGGCCTTCCTCAAGTCCTTCGACTACGACGAATAAGCAAAGCCCCCGGCATCGCCGGGGGCTTTCCCTATTTAACCCATAACCTCTGCCAGCTTTTGCAGCACCCGGCTGTTGACCTCCAGGTAGTAGGCCGCCTCCGCGGTGCTCATATCCGCATCGTTCCACTTTTCAAAGGCCGCGTCAATTTCTGTCATTTTCGAGAGCATATTCCCATACTTTGTCAGCAGGGAGAAATCCGTAGGATTCTTGGTGTACTGAGCCATCAGGTCGCAGTATTCGTCGTAGAATTCCTCGTAGGCATCCATGGCCTTCTTGAATTCGGGACGAATGGTGCTCTCCGAGACAGAAGTAGTTTCCGGAACCGTAGAAACTTCCGGCTCGGTAGTTTCTTCCAGAGTGGTTTCCGGCGCGGTCTTCTGGCCTGATTCCCCCATCTCCGTATCGGCAATCACCGGAACCTGCCCGCCGGTCTGTCTGCTCTGCCCATGGTATTCACTGAGCGGAACTACAGAAAGGTCGATTTCCTCGATGCTTTGCGCGTGGATCTCATCGATTGCTTCCTTTCCTTGGCTGTCCTTCTCAAAGGTCATTTTTAATTCGGTATTGGGAGCAATGCTCTGCCGGGTCACCACATAGTTTTTGAGGCTATCCTCATCCTTAACATCGACAAAGCTGCCATCTTCCGCATTTACAGCCAGGTCAATATAGGCAGTACCATACTGTTGTGTCAAATCTCCAAACACATCTACATAGCCGCATTGTGAAAGATTGCGGCCTACATAGTCTCGGACATAGTTAATATGCGGATTGGGAGACGGATCGATCGGTGTCAGTTCCAATGGCTTTGCAGCTTTTCCCACAGGTGCAAGTGCCAACACAACCTCTTCCACGTTCTGGTAGGCAACCCAGTCCGATTCTGTGCCATTCTCTTCGCGTTCAAATATATACTTGATTTCCGTATTCGGTGCAACATTCTGACCGATTACCCGCCAATTTTTCAAATCGTTCTCATCCCGAATATCCACGAACTCCCCGTTGGGAGTCAAGAAGGAAAGACGCACATATCCGTCCCCGTAATCGTCTGACCGGAAGCCGCCCATAGTGGTATGGCCAAACGATGCCAGATTCTTCCCATAATAGTCTTTTAAGTACCATGTATACTTATCCGGTGAAAGATTGATTTCCACGAACTCATGAGCTTCGGTTTCATAGGTGGGTTCCGGTTCTGTGGATTCCGGTTCCGTTTTCCTCTCGATTGTCTGCTCCGTGGTAACAGGGATTGTACTTCCCGGTGCAGCCGGTTTTTTCCCGCATGCGACCAGAGTAATCAAAATAATAATCAGGGCTGGAATAAGTTTTTTCATTTGAAGATTCCTTTCTGCATTTCTTCCTGCTTAGTGCTCTTCTTTTGTCAG
>ERZ773235.1987-NODE-1987-length-18759-cov-13.063355_pt1 | contig 18759 bp, 15 predicted proteins | sample MGYA00580522_ERZ773235 | MGnify/ENA primary metagenome ERZ773235 (study PRJEB29015, sample SAMEA2737797) | human gut metagenome | biome: human gut; feature: human-associated habitat; material: faeces | place: China | collected 2012 ...
CACTTAATGTGCTTTCCGTCTTGCGCAGGACTGTAGAGCAGCAAACTTAACCCGCGCCAGCCGGCCCCGGAGACCCTCCCGGAGGGCCAAAAAATTATTTTCAAAAAAGTTGTTGCGCACCGGACAGACTTCTGTGTATACTAATTCCCGCAGCGCACGCGAGCGGAAACAAACGCGAACGACTGCCTGGGGAGTTAGCTCAGTTTGGTTAGAGCGCCGGCCTGTCACGTCGGAGGTCGCGGGTTCGAGCCCCGTACTTCCCGCCAACGCAATTAAAGCCACGTCTTCGGACGTGGCTTTTTGCGTTTGATAGGACCTTGACCCCATCGGTACCTTTCGCCCAAAACCAAATCCTTCCAATTCCCGGGCAAGCTCCGTTTGAGACATGTGCTCAAACAAGACGTTTGTTGCGCAACACCTGTTCAACGAAGCAGGGGGTTAGGTTATACTGAATTGCACTGTGGGCCGTTTTTGATGCAAGAGGCTTCAAACGCGGCATTCAGTGGACACCCGTTTTGCTATTTGGGCGTCCATACGGTCATTGACGTCTCGACGTAAGCTCGGCCCCGGAGCTCGTTCGAGCTGTTCCTATTCCTTGAAAGGAGAAAAATGGACATATCGAGGAAGACTGATTACGCCCTTCGCATGCTCGCGATGCTTGCCGAGGACCCGGAGCGTCTGCTTTCTGTTCGCACTGCCGCCGAAGAGGTCAATGTCCCGTATTCGTTTGCCCGTTCGATCCAGCATGGTTTGGTTCAGGCCGGTATTGTGGAGAGCCTGCGTGGTGTCCATGGCGGCATGCGCCTTAAGGTGAGCCCCGACGATGTCACGATCCGTCAGGTTGTAGAGGCCGTTCAGGGCCCCATGGTTATGAACGACTGCACCGCGCCCGATGGTGACTGTGCGCGCATGGGCACGTGCTGCTATCATCCCCTGTGGGCCGGAGCCCAGGCACTGATGCGCGACTATCTCGATTCCGTTTCGCTCGGCGATATCGTCGCCCATCGCCAGTTCCCGGCCGTCGATCCCAAGTTCGCCGACCGCGATGCGTTTCCCGAGTACGCCGCCTGCGCGTATGCTTGCCGGGAGGAATAGCGCCGCATAAGGAGCATTGTCATGATTCAGGACCCCTTTCGTTCGATGATTCGTTCGGAAGGGGTCCTGCGTTATCGCGACCTTCCGTGGCGCCGCACACGCGATCCGTACATCATTTGGCTTTCTGAGGTCATGCTGCAGCAAACGCAGGTGCCGCGCGTGGAGGCGCGCATGCCGGTGTGGCTCGATCGTTTTCCGACTGTTCAGGCGCTCGCTCAGGCTGTCCCTTCCGATGTCTTGGATGCGTGGCAGGGGATGGGCTATAATCGCCGCGCCTTGGCGCTTCACAGGGCTGCACAGCGCGTTGTAGAGGACTGGGATGGGGAGTTTCCGCGCGAGACGCGTGACTTGGTCGCTCTGCCCGGCATTGGCCCGGCAACGGCGCAGGGCATCCGTTCGTTTGCGTTTGATCTTCCGGGTGTGTATCTGGAGACCAACGTGCGCACGGTCTTTTTGCATCATTTCTTTCCCGATGTGCCGGCCGTTCCCGATCGCGAACTGGTGCCGCTGATCCAAGCTGCCTGTCCGGCGGCCCCCGGCGCGGCGGCGGACGAGATCGCGCCCTTTGCCGCGCCTCAAGACGATGCCGACACGCCGCGCGCGTGGTATTACGCATTGCTGGATTACGGCGCGTATCTTAAAAAGACACTGCCCAATCCGTCCAGGCGGTCGGCGGGCTATAGTCGTCAGTCCAAGTTTGAGGGCTCGCGTCGCCAAAAGCGCGCGCATATCGTGCGTATGTTGTTGGCAGCGCGCGATGGGCAGCCGGCGGGGATTGCGCTCGATGAGGCCGTTGCAGGCGTTAACGAGATGGAGGCGGCAGCTGGCCGAGAGCCGGTCGAGCGCGAGCTGGTCGCAAGCATTTTGGCCGACTTGGAGCGTGAGGGCTTTTGCCGCGTGGAGAGTGACCGCTGGCTAAGCGTGTAGCCAACCCGAATCTGAAGAACAGGATTGTAAGGTTTAAATTCTCGGCTTGAGGGCATCCTAAAGACAAGGCCGCTCGAAGCCTACGGGCGGCATGTGTTGAAGGGAAGTACACCTATGGATTTTGAGAACTCTCAGACCAAGAAGAACCTCGAGACCGCTTTTGCCGGTGAGTCCCAGGCGCACACCAAGTATCGCTACTACGCATCTAAGGCCAAGAAGGATGGCTACGTGCAGATCTCGAATATCTTTGCCGAGACCGCAGGCAACGAGTCCGAGCACGCCAAGCTGTGGTTTAAGTATCTGCACGACGGCGCCGTTCCCGATACCCTGGACAACTTGCGTGATGCCGCTGCGGGCGAGAACTACGAGTGGACCACGATGTACGATGAGTTTGCCAAGACCGCCGAGGAAGAGGGCTTTGCCGAGATTGCCGCAAAGTTCCGTGGCGTCGGTGCCGTCGAGAAGGCTCACGAGGAGCGCTACAACAAGCTTGTCGAGCGCATCGAGTCGGGCGAGGTGTTTGAGCGCGAGGGCGTAAAGGTGTGGAAGTGCCTGAACTGCGGGCACCTGCATGTGGGTGCCGAGGCGCCCGAGGTGTGCCCGGTTTGTAACCACCCCAAGGCGTACTTTGAGGAGCAGGTGGTGAACTACTAGCGCTTGGCGCTGGCTGCTGCGGAGCGCAGGGCGGGGAAATACCTTTCCCTCTCGCTCACGGCTCCGCAGGGTCGCGCGAGGCAAAGGTATTTCCCCGCCCTGCGCTCCAGCGTTGGGTCGTCGCGTGCTCGCTGCAGAAAAGCTGATATTAAAGTTTGTGTGCCGCCCCTTTTGGGGCGGCACGTTTTGTGTGGGTGCTAGTTGGGGCCGCACCATTGCTTAGGGGTACACTGGGTAGTGCTTTTGTTGAATTGGTGCCTGATATGGGGTGTTGGTTATGGGTAAAAAGTCTCGGGCTCGGGTTGCTGCGGCGGGGACTCGTCTTGATCCTGAGCGTCGGGTTGTTGAGCATGATAAAGACGAGCGCGCCAATAAGGAGAAAAAGGTCGGTGCACATGCTCATCCTGAGTGGGCGCCTCATTTGAATTCGGCGAGTGAGGACTTGACTGCCAAGCTGTTCACTATGGTCGAGGTTATCTTGGGCGTGGTGCCCGTGGTGGTCATTGGTCTGTTCCTGGCCTCTAAGGATGCGACGAGTGTGGATAAGCTCACCGATGTCTTTTCTCAGGACCCCTCGATGGTGGTTACGTTTATCTCTGCGTGCCTGCAGCCGTTTGTGGCGTACATGCTGTACATGATTTATCGCAAGTACTGCGAGGGCGATGCGGGCTTTGCCGCCGGCAACCTGATCGGCCTCTTGTGCTCCGAGATTTTGCTGCTCAATATTCCCGGCGTCATCGGCATAGGCATCTTGTTGTGGCGCGTGTGGCGCAATGTTGCTCCGCATTTCGAGAGCTGGCTGTTTGAGCGCCGCGCAATGGGCGTGCTGGTCGACATCGCGGGCTCGCTCGTGATTCTAGTCTTGGCATTTATGTGCGCCACCGCCGCCCGCGGTCTCGCGGGCATGTAGTCTGTCCTCACCGACCACGGAGCGCAGGGCGGGGAAACCTTTCCCTCTCGCTCACGGCTTCGCAGGGTCGCGCGAGGCAAAGGTTTCCCCGCCCTGCGCTCCGGCGTTGAGTCGTCGTGTGCTCGCTACAGAAAAGCAGATAAGAAGTTTGCGTGCCGCCTCTTTTGGGGCGGCACGTTTTTTGCGTGGGGTCCCTGTCTCCATACTTTTCGTCAAGCTTTTGGTTAGATTTTGGTCAGTTGGCGTAAGGGTGGAAGGCCAAAAGATTGCTGGCGAAAAAAGCTCAGAGAAAGTGCCGGTAGGGGAGTTGTTGAGGTTTTCGACAGCTTTTGCCAGCAAGAAACTTTGCAGCTATTGCTACGGATTGCGTTGCCGTGGCCTTGGCGGTGCGGGATGCTGGGCGCAAGCGTCGAATGCTCCGATTTTGGAGGCCAGCATGGATCTGTTTCTTGAGACCCCGCAGCAACAAGCCGAGCGCATGTTGCGCCAGCAGCAACGGCTTATGGAGATGCAAATGCAAGGGGCGGCCATCCAACCTCCTGCACAAAACGTTGCGCCCGCGATTTCGCCTGCGGGTGAGGCGACCCCAGAGACCTATTCCGTACAGCAAGATTCATATGCCCAGGAGCTCGCGTTCGATAAACGCCGTGCGCGCCGTCGCCGTTTGGGCCAGCGCCTGCGCACATTGGCGATGATCGTGCTCATCCCGCTGGGGCTTGCGGCCATCTTTCTGGTGTCGTATGCCCTCACGTGCATTCTCAACGGCGCATCGCCCAACGAGGTGCTCCAGCATCTAGCGGCCCTGGGTCAGCGCCTAGGTGACGTCATAACAACCATCCGCGCCGGCTGGGAGAGCTAGCGTTTGTCGCATTAGGACTTCTAGGGTGTAGGGATTATCGCCACGAGTGGAATCCTTGCATCCTGTGGGTCCTGTCGTGCGACTGAATAGTATTATTGAAGATGAATAATATTAGGATTTGCTATGTATAAGCAGGATTTAGAGCAGACTCTTTTGGATATTGACGAAGAGGCGGAGCTGGAAATAGGTCCAAGAGACGATAGGCCGAGCGTTGTATTGGTGGGAGGAAGCGCCTTCATGCTAAACGACGTGACGAATCGGGCGGTTACACATGACATTGATGTGTTTGAGGCAGACAGGTGCCTCCGCGAGATCATAGCTCGATACCCCGAGGTGAATGGTATGGCAGTGGCATATTGCAACCAGATGCCATTCAATTACGAAGATCGCCTGATCCCATTGGAGATTGGGGCGCATTTTATCAGGTACTTTACGCCATCTTTGGAGGATCTGGCGGTGATGAAGCTCTATGCTTATCGTCCGAACGACATCATCGACCTCCATAGTCGAACATTTATCGACCGACTTGATTGGGATCTGCTCGAGCGGCTTATATTCGACGATGGAGAGGCGCTGGCGTCGTCGCCTTCGGAGCGGAGTTATCAAGAGATGGTCTGCGCATACAGGCAATACAAAAAGGAGGTGCTCGGTTGAATCTGACTTTTGAGGGATTTTTGAAAGGCTATTGCCGGGAGCTATCCGGACAGCAGTCGCTGAGTTTTAGAAAACTGGTTGAGCAGGCGACGACGGTTGCGCCGCGCGTGGCGGAGCCTCTGTTTTTGCTCGCTTTGGCGCAAGGAAAAGCCGAATACGTTCTGGGTTTATCCGAGGGCTCGTGGATGGAAGAGGGCTATCGAGGTGTTTTGTCTCTGTATGGCCAAGCGAGTAGCCTGGCATCTCTATGCTCCGAGGATATGCTCCCCAATCGTTACGCCAACGTTTGGCGTGCGTATAGAGGGGTGAAAGAAAAGCCAGCGGCCGACAGAAGGGTGAACGCCCTGATGAGAAAGAGAACACTTAAAGCATTGGAGGAATCGGGTGTAACGCGCTACGGTCTCTGCCGCGATTTGAATCTGAATAAGGGAAACGTGTACGCATACTTAGCCGGTGATGACTCGAAGGTGAGCAGGAAGACAGCGCGTCGCATTATGGAATATGCGGAGGAGAGAAGCACCCAAGAAGGGGCCGGGCGCCCGGTGCGTGTGGCGGGGTAAGATTGGTCTCGGTTTTGATTGATATCGATTGGGTTTGTTGGGCGGAAGTCTATGTCTGCTATTGATATTGCGCTTGTTGTGATTGCCTTGGTGGCGGTGGGAGTTGCTGTGGTTTGCGCCCTGCAGCTTAAAGGCCTTCGTGCCGAGCTGCGGGAGCGTGGCGGCAACGACGCGGAGACGCTCGCGGCGCTCGAGCAGGCCAACAGCACGCTCGATGCCCTCAACGTCGCGCTGGCCGAAACCCGCCGTACGGCAAACGCCATTGCGCAGCAGCAGATGACCGATGCCGCTGTAGAGCAGCAGCGTTACCTGACCATCGCGCGCGAGTTCTCGCAGGCTGGCGACCGCATGGACGACTTGCGCCGCGAGACGGTCCAGCAGCTCGGTGTCAACCGCGAAGGCATCGAGCACCGCTTGGACAAGGTGCGCGAGACGGTCGATGCCCAACTGGGCGCCATCCGCAAGGACAACAGCGTGCAGCTCGATCAGATGCGCGCAACGGTGGACGAGAAACTCTCCCGCACGCTCAACGACCGCCTGTCTGCATCGTTTAAGCAGGTAAGCGACCAGCTCGAGGCCGTGTACAAGGGCCTGGGCGACATGCAATCTATCGCCACTGGCGTGGGCGACCTTAAGCGCGTGCTGGGTAACGTCAAGGCGCGCGGCATTTTGGGCGAGGTGCAGCTGGGCGCGATCCTGGCGGACATCCTTACGCCCGACCAGTATCTGGAAAACGTCGCCACCAAGCCCGGCGCCTCGGAGCGCGTTGAGTTTGCCGTCAAGCTGCCGGTAGACGAGGGAGACCCCGTGCTGCTGCCAATCGACTCCAAATTCCCGGGCGATGCGTATGAGCATCTGCTCGACGCCCAGGAGTCGGGCGACGCGGAGGCCGTCGCCGCCGCGCGCAAGACGCTCGACACCATGGTGAAGCGCGAGGCAAAGGACATCTGCGAAAAGTACCTGAGCGTGCCCGCGACCACCAACTTTGGCATCCTGTTCGTTCCGTTTGAGGGCCTGTACGCCGAGGTCGTCACGCGCCCTGGGCTTATCGAGACCCTGGGCCGCGACTATCACGTCAACGTTGCCGGCCCCAGCACCATGGCGGCCATCCTCAACAGCCTGCAGATGAGCTACCAGACGTTTAAGCTGCAAAAGCGCACCGACGACGTGCTACGCGTGCTTTCCGCCGTCAAGGCCGAGCTACCGCGCTATCAGGCGGCGCTGCGTCGCGCCCAGCAGCAGATCGAGACCGCGGGAAAGACGGTCGAGGGCATCATCACCACGCGTACCAACGTCATGGAGCGCAAGCTCAAGGATATCGACGCGCTGGAAGACGCCAAGGAGGCCGGCGAGGTCTTGGGGCTCACGTCTGCGGACCTGCTCGTAGACCAAGGAGACGAGGACTAGCGGCACTTGACGGCGGGGCGCCTGCGCAGGCGCAGGGCGCGGGCGCTTTTCGCGTCGCACTTGCCTAAAGCGCACTTTAATGTGCAACAATGGCCTTTCGCCCTATCAGACGCGAAAGGAAGCCCATGTCTCAGAGAAGCACCAGCCCGCTCAAACGCTCAACCGTGCGCCGCACGCTGCAGCGTTTTTGGGACGTTACGCGCACGCAGCCGCTAATCGTCTTTCTCTCGGTGTTCTCGTCGGCGGGCTACATCTTTTTGCTCACGTTTGCCAACACCTACGTTATGGCCCTCATCGTCGACCGCGTTCAGGCCGGCCCCGTGGCAGGCGATCAAGTATTCGAGGTCTTTGGCCCTTACATTCTGGCGCTCGTGCTCGTCAACCTGGTGGGCCAGATCCTCTCTAAGCTGCAGGACTACACCGTCTACAAGCTCGAGATCGCGGGCAACTATCACCTGGCGCGCCTGTGCTTCGACACACTCTCCAATCAATCCATGACGTTCCACACCAGTCGCTTTGGCGGATCGCTTGTGAGCCAGACAAGCCGTTTTATGAGCGGCTACACGGGTCTGGTGGACGTGACGGTGTATTCGCTCATTCCCACCATCACCTCGGTCGTCTGCACGGTGGCGGCACTCGCCCCGGTGGTGCCCACATTTACCGTGATCCTGGTGGGCATCATGGTCGTCTACATTGCGTTTGTCTGGCTTATGTACAAGCGCATCCTGCCGCTTTCGGCCGCGACGTCCGCCGCGCAGAACAAGCTCTCGGGCGTGTTGTCCGACGCGGTCACGAACATCCTGGCCGTCAAGACCTGCGGGCGCGAGGACTTTGAGCGCGACCTGTTCGATGCCGCCGACCGTACCGCGCGCGATGCCGAGACGGTCTCGATGCACGCCATGATGCAGCGCAACTTTACGACCTCAGGCCTTATCGTCATCACCATGGCCGTGGTGAGCGTGTTCGTCGCGGGCGGCAACGCGTGGTTTGGCATCTCGGCCGGCGCGCTCGTCACGATCTTTACCTATACGTACAACCTCACTATGCGTCTGAACTACGTGAGCTCCATGATGCAGCGCATCAACCGCGCGCTCGGTGATGCGGCCGAGATGACGCGTGTGCTGGACGAGCCGCGTCTGGTGGCAGACGACGAGAACGCCCCCGAGCTCAAGGTGGCCGAGGGTGCGATCGATTTTGAGCACTTGAGCTTTGCATACCGTGACGCCGCGGCGGGCGATAGCGTGTTCGACGACCTGACGCTCCATGTGCCGGCGGGCCAGCGCGTGGGCCTGGTGGGTAAATCGGGCTCGGGCAAGACGACGCTCACCAAGCTGCTGCTGCGCCTGGACGACGTGCAGGGCGGCCGCGTACTCGTGGACGGTCAGGATGTCTCGCGCTGCACGCAGCAGAGCCTGCGCCGCCAGGTTGCCTACGTGCCGCAGGAGGCGCTGCTGTTCCACCGCTCCATTCGCGAGAATATCGCCTACGGCCGCCCCGACGCCACCGACGAGCAAATTCGTGAGGCGGCGCGCCTGGCCAATGCCCTGGAGTTTATCGACCGCCTGCCCCATGGCTTTGACACCATGGTGGGCGAGCGCGGCGTCAAGCTTTCGGGCGGCCAGCGCCAGCGCGTGGCCATTGCCCGTGCCATCCTCACCGACGCGCCGATTCTGGTACTCGACGAGGCGACGTCTGCCCTCGATAGCGAGTCCGAGGCGTTGGTGCAGGAAGCTCTCGAGAACCTGATGCGCGGCCGCACCTCCATTGTGGTGGCGCATCGCCTGTCCACCGTGGCGGCGCTCGACCGCATCGTGGTGCTGGCGGATGGCGAGATCGTCGAGGACGGCACGCATGTGCAGCTCGTCGAGGCGGGCGGCGAGTACGCGAGCCTGTGGAGCCGTCAGACCGGCGCATTCTTGGAGGCGTAAACGTCTCGGACGTGGGACAATTGTGCCCATAAGTTTATTGTGCCGTTGAGCCGAGGAGTCGTTATGCCACGCGAGACCAATGCCGCCAAACGCGAACGCGCCATCGAGGTGTGCGAGCGCCTTAACCGTCGCTATGGCCCGGTCGAGTGCTTCTTGGACCACGAGAATCCCTTTAGGCTGCTCATCGCGGTACTGCTCTCGGCTCAGACGACCGACGCGCAGGTCAACAAGGTGACGCCCCAACTGTTTGCCCAGTGGCCCACGCCCGAGGCCATGGCGGGGGCAAGTGTGGCCGACGTGGCGGACACCATTAAGTCACTCGGCTTTTATAAGAGTAAGGCCAAGCATGCCGTGGAGGCCGCGCAGATGATCGTTGCCGACTACGGCGGCGAGGTACCGGCCGACATGAAGGAGCTCGTCAAGCTGCCGGGCGTGGGACGCAAGACGGCGAACATCGTGCTCAACGTGGGGTACGGCATCGTGGAAGGCATCGCGGTGGATACGCACGTCAACCGCATCGCGCACCGCCTGATGCTGAGCCCCAAGACGCACGCCAAAGAGCCGCTCAAGACCGAGCAGGATCTGCTCAAGATCTTGCCGCACGAGTATTGGGAGTCGGTCAATCACCAGTGGATCACCTTTGGCCGCGAGATTTGCGATGCCCGTAAGCCCAAGTGCGACGAGTGCCCGCTGGCAGATTTGTGCCCCAGCGTGCGCGTAGCGGGGTAGGGCGGAACGCATCTTCGTCTGGCGTTTTTTGCGGGGCTGGGTTTGCCCTTGAGCCGGAGTCCTCTCCATGCGCTACCATGACAGACAATGTATTTGACGTACGACCCGCCGAGCTTGCCTCGGCGGGCTTTTGGCGTTGCAATGCCGGAGGAACAGCATGCTCATTCACCGTATAGCCGCGCAGCTCTACACTGCCGAGGCACTGCAGACCGTCGAGGCCGGGCTCGATTCTGGCGAGGACGTGACGCTGGCCGTGTCTCAGTCGGGCCGAACGCTCATGGCGGCCGCCCAGTTTGCGCGTCGTCCGCGCCCCACGGTCTACATCGTGAGTGGCGAGGATGCGGCCGATCGCGCCGCACGTAGCCTGGCCGCCTATGTGGGCCTGGCGCACGTGTGCCGCTTTCCCGAGCGCAAGGACTACCCTTGGCGCGAGCAGGCGCCCGACGATGCCGTGGTGGCCCAGCGCTGCGAGGCGCTCGGGCGCATCGTGCGCGGGGACAACTGCATCATGGTCGCCTCGGCTCGCGCGCTGCTGCGCTGCGTGCCGCCGGTCGAGAGCCACTACTGGGAGTCCACTACTTTTGCGGTGGGCGAGGAGATTCCCTTTGACGAGGTGCCACAGCGCTTGGTGGGCATGGGCTACACCAATGCCGGCGCCGCCGACGCGCCCGGCCTGTTCCGCGTGCACGGCGACACCGTCGAGGTGTTCCCCGCGCAGGAAAAGGCGCCCGTGCGCATTGAGTTTTTCGGCGACGAGATCGATCGCATCCGCCGTATGGTGAGCTCAACGGGCCAGACCATCGGCAACGAAGACAGCATCGAGATCTTCCCCTGCCGTGAGCTGGCGCTTACCGACGAGGCCGTCCACAACATGCATGTGGCGCTCTATCGTGCCAGCCAGGACGACAGCAAGCTGGCGGCGCTGCTCGAGATGGTGGATGCGCGCATCGTCACGCCTGAGCTCGACCGCTTTTTGCCGGTGATGTACGGCCAGACCGTGAGCCCGCTGTCACACGTGAGTGGCAAGGCGCTCGTGGTGCTGTCCGAGCCGCGCTCGCTGTTCGACGATTGCCTGCGCGCCTACGAGGATATCGAGGCCCGTGCCGGCGAGGCGGGGGTCGATCGCCTGGACGGCTTGTATGTGCGCGCCCAGCAGCTCGACTTTGGTGCCCAGCAGCGCCTGAACTACGTGAGCCTCATCCGTGCCGGCGGTGCGGTGACGGCCGAGCTCAAGATTGAGCAGCCGGCCATCGCAGGCTCGGACAACCGTTTTATGACGCGCATCCAGGAGGTCATGGGCAAGCGCTATGCCTGCGTGTTTGCCATCCCCGACCGCGGTGCGCGCGAGTCGATGGAGCTCACCTTTGGCGACGAGGGCATTACCTTTGAGGAATCGCTGACCGCGGCGCCCGAAAACGCCGGCGCTATCGGCGACCGTGTGCGCGTGGCAACGGCGGATTCTGCCGATCGCGCCGCCCGCCAGGAGGCCCATGCTGCAATTCGCGAGCGCAAGGCAGATGCGCTCAACGCTCGCTCACTCGAGGCGGGTGCCGCCCAGGCTGCCGCCGGTGCCGCCGTGCCCACCATCTCGCACGGACGCGTAACCTTTGTCGATGCCGCCCTGCCGCAGGGCGTGGTGGTGCCCGATGCCAACCTGGCCGTGTTCTCAATCGCCGACCTCAACGCCCGCATGGACGCCAACCGCGCGCGCAGCCGCCGCAAGGTGGACATTACGCAGATCACCTTCCCGTTTAAGCCGGGTGACTACGTGGTGCACGCTACCCACGGCATCGCGCTCTTTAGCGAGATCGCGCGCCAGGAAGTGGGCGGCAAGGAGCGCGATTACTTTTTGCTGGAATATGCCGACGGCGACAAGCTCTACGTGCCGTTGGAGCAGGTCGACCGCATCACACGCTATGTTGGCCCCGACGGCGACAAGCCGCGCCTGACCAGGCTCAACACCGCCGACTGGACGCGGGCCACCAACAAGGCGCGCAAGAACGCCAAAAAGCTGGCGTTTGACCTGGTCGATCTGTATACGCGCCGCTCTTCGATTACCGGTATCGCCTGCCCGCCCGACACGCCCGAGCAGATCGAGATGGAGGAGAGCTTTCCTTACGACGAGACGCGCGACCAGCTGGAGGCCATCGCCGACATTAAGGCCGACATGGAGGCGCCCAAGCCCATGGACCGCCTGCTGTGCGGCGACGTGGGCTTCGGCAAGACCGAAGTCGCCCTACGCGCGGCCTTTAAGTGCGTGGACTCCGGTCGCCAGGTCATGGTGCTCTGCCCCACGACCATTCTGGCCCAGCAGCACTACGAGACGTTCTTTGAGCGCTTTGCCCCGTTTGGCCTCGAGGTCGAAGTGCTCAGCCGCTTCCGCGCCCCGGCGCAGCAAAAGCGCGCGCTCAAGGCGTTTGCCGAGGGCACGATCGACGTGCTGATCGGCACGCACCGCCTGCTTTCTGCCGACGTGAACCCCAAGAACCTGGGCATGGTGATCATCGACGAAGAGCAGCGCTTTGGTGTGCAGCACAAGGAGCAGCTCAAGAACCTGCGCGAGCAGATTGACGTGCTCACGCTTTCGGCAACGCCGATTCCGCGAACCATGCAGATGGCCACGAGCGGCGTGCGCGACATGAGCCTGATCACCACGCCGCCGACCGGGCGCCGCCCCGTGATCGTACACGTGGGGGAGTACGACCCCGACGTGGTGAGTGCGGCGATTCGCCTGGAGGTGGGCCGCGGCGGCCAGGTGTATTACGTGTCCAACCGCGTCAAGACCATCGACGACGCCGTGGCGCGCGTGCACGAGGCCGCGCCCGAGGCGCGCGTGGGCGTGGCGCACGGCAAGATGAGCCCGCGCGAGGTCGAGGACGTGATGATCGAGTTCGCGACCAAGAAGATTGACGTGCTCATCGCCACGACCATCGTGGAGAGCGGTATCGACAACGCGACCGCCAACACGCTCATCATCGAGGACTCGCAGCGCCTGGGCCTGGCACAGCTCTACCAGCTCAAGGGCCGCGTGGGCCGCTCAGCCACGCAGGCATACGCGTACTTTATGTTCCCAGGCGAGCTGCCGCTTACCGAGGAGGCCACGGCACGCCTGACCGCGCTTTCCGAGTTCCAGGACCTGGGCAGCGGCATGCGCATCGCCATGCGCGACCTGGAGATCCGCGGCGCCGGTTCGCTTATGGGTGCCGAACAGCACGGTAACCTGTCGAGCGTGGGCTTCGACCTGTTTACGCAGATGCTGGGACAGGCCGTGGCCGAGGCGCGCGGCGATGACGATGCCGGCGTGGAGGCGGCGAGCGTGGGCATCAACCTGCCGGCCGATTACTTCTTGTCCGAGGAGTACATGCCGGCGGTGGATCAGCGCGTGCTCGTGTACCGCAAACTTGCGGCGGCCGAGGACCTGGAGAGCATCGATGAGGTGCAGGAGGAGACCGAGGCCGCGCACGGTGAGCTGCCGTTGGCGGGGCTCAACCTGTTCAACCGCGCGCGCATCCGTATCCGCGGCGAGCGCCTGGGACTCGAGAGCGTCACACTCAGTGGCGGCCGCATCACGTTTTTGGGCGTCGACGTGCCCAAGAAGGTGGCTTTTGAACTAAAGACCCGCTATGGCGCGGTGAACTTTCCCAAGAGTCGCAAGCTCTCCGTGCCCTACAAGGCGGGCGCCGGCGCGGGCAGCGGCCTGGGTCGCGGCCTCGATGCCAACGACGGCACCGGCCCGGTGGCGGCTGCGCTCATGCTGCTGCAGCAGCTGGGCGCGAGCGACGATGACTAACGGGTCGACGCTGCAAACGCCCCATTTGGGCAATCTGACCCTCACTCGTCGGTCGCGTACGCAAGTACGCTTCCCTCCTCCTTCGGGTCACCTTGCCACAAATGGAACGTTTTCGCTTACTTATGCTCAACCTGTAAGGGTGTTTATGGGACAAAAACTACTGATAACTTTGTCCCACCACGTTGCGGGTCGACCCTTCGTCCGACCGAAAGGAAAGCATGTTTGGGTATATCTATAAGAAAGACGCTGCTGCTATCGCGGCCATCCTGGCCTTTTGTTTGCTCGTTGGGTCGTTTTTCGATTACCAAATCTCGAGTGCGCTGTTCAACTCGTCCAGCCTGTTCGGCCGCTTTGTCGAGGCGGCCGGCGAGCTACCGTTTGAGCTGACGGCGAGCATCGCGGGCGTTATGCTCGTGCGCTCGGCACGCCCCGATTCCAAGGCGAGCAAGTGGCTCGCCGCGCTGGGCATTCTGATCAACGTGGGCCTGGTCGGCTACGAGATTATCGGATCGCTGCGTGTCGGCGGCAAACTCATCGCGTTTCAGCTGGTGCTGACGTTTGCGTTGGTCATCGCGGTTAACGTCATCGCCTACCGCCTCACACGCGACACCGATCCCGACGAGCTCACGCGCTGGGCGTTGATGGTGCTTGCCGTGTGGGTCGCTCAAGCCATTATCCTCAACGTGATCGTCAAGCCGCTGTGGTCGCGCCCGCGCATGCGCGTGATCGAGGTGACGCAGGGGCTCGATTTTCAGCCGTGGTGGGTGATCGGCAACCCCGACAAGTGGGCCTATATCGCCGCCGGCGTGATCAAGGACGGCTTCAAGTCGTTTGCGAGCGGACACACGGCGCACGCGGCGATCGGTCTTATGCTCGCCGGGCTTCCCGCGGCGGCCTTTACGGAAAAGCCGCCGCGCCGCCGCGTGGTCTTTTGGGTCGCCGCTGTGGTTGCGGCGCTCGTCGCCTTTGGTCGCATCGTGATCGGCGCGCACTTTTTGAGTGACGTGAGCTGCGGCTTTGCCTTGGTGCTGGCGCTTGAGTGCCTTGCCGCGCGCATTGCCTATCCGGGCGGCGTACAATAGCCCCATCTGAATCATCGGGCTCGTGCCCGGCTAGAGAGGATTACCATGCTCGCGTTCAACAATGACTATTCCCACGGCGCACATCCGGCAGTGCTGCAGGCGCTCGTCGACACCAATATGGAGCCGCAGCCCGGCTACGGTACCGATGCACACACCGAGCGTGCCAAGCAGCTTATCCGTGAGGCCTGTCAGGCTCCCGATGCCGACGTGTTTTTTCTGGTGGGCGGCACACAGGCCAATGCGACGGTGATTGACATGCTGCTCGCGCCCTACGAGGGCGTTGTTGCCGCCGAGACCGGCCATGTCGCCTGCCACGAGGCGGGTGCCATCGAGTTTGGCGGGCACAAGGTGCTCACCATCCCCGGCTACGAGGGCAAGATGCATGCCGAGGATCTCGAGAACTATATCCAGGTGTTCTACGAAAACGAGAGCTACGAACACACGGTGTTTCCGGGCGCCGTGTATGTGAGCATGTCGACCGAGTACGGCACGCTGTACTCCAAGGCCGAGCTCGCGGCGATTCATGCGGTGTGCCAGAAGCGCGAGATTCCGCTGTTTGTGGATGGTGCTCGCCTGGCCTATGCGCTGGCGGCCGATGAGTGCGACATTACCCTGCCCGAGCTGGCGCAGCTGTGCGACGTGTTCTACATCGGCGGCACCAAGTGCGGCGCGCTCTGCGGCGAGGCCGTGGTGTTTTGCGGCATGCATGCTCCGGCGCATCCCATTCCGCGTATTAAGCAGCATGGCGCACTGCTTGCCAAGGGCCGCCTGACGGGCGTGCAGTTCGAGGCTCTTTTTACCGATGGCCTGTATTTTGAGATTGGTCGCCAGGCGATTGAGACCGCTCAGGCGCTGCGTCGCGTGCTGCATGAGCGCGGCTACCAGTTCTTCTTGGAGACGCCGACCAACCAGCAGTTCGTGATTCTGCCCAACGAGGACATGGCCCGCATTCGCGAGCATGCGGCGATCGAGTACTGGGAAAAGTACGACGATACCCACACGGTGGTGCGTTTTTGCACCAGCTGGGCCACGACGCAGGAGGACATCGACGCGTTGGCGGCGGTTCTGTAGCCTGATGTAATGACGAGGGGCCGCCTTGCGCTGGGTTTGGCGCAAGGCGGCCTTTGCTTTTGGGGGAGAAGGGTTGTATGACCGAGATGTCCGAGCCGACGATCCGCCTGGCGACGCCCGAAGACGCACCGGCGTTGCTTGCCATCTATGAGCCGTATGTGCGCCAGACGGCGATTACCTGCGAATACGAGGTGCCGAGCGTTGAGGAGTTCGCCGGGCGCATCGAGCGTACGCTCAAGCGCTATCCGTATCTGGTGATGGAGTTGGACGGGCGTCCGGTAGGCTATGCCTATGTGAGTCCGCTCAACAGCCGCGAGGCATACGACTGGTCGGTCGAGACGTCGATTTACCTGGCGCGCGATGCGCGCCATGGCGGGCTGGGTCGCAAGCTGCATGACGCGCTCAAGCAATGCCTGGTCGCGATGGGCATCACCAACATGTGCGCCCTCATCGCCGTGCCGCACGATAAGGACGATGAGTACCTGACGCACAACAGTCAGGATTTCCATGCCCATATGGGATATCGCCTGGTGGGCACCTTCGACCGCTGCGCCCAAAAGTTCGGCCGCTGGTACGACATGTGCTGGATGGAGCTGGTCCTAGCCGAGCGCGTCCCTAACCAACCCAAACCAACCTGGTTTCCCGACCTTCCCAAACCCACCATTTAGGGACAGGTTTATTTTGGCCGCTTTGTAGCGTCAATCCACCGCGAGAAGTACGGATTCACGCGTCTTTTGATGCGGATGGGCTTAATTTGGCTTCGATTTGGGTCCGTTTGGCTTCGATTCGAACTAAGTGAGTAGACTTTTTGGCGCAGGTCGAGCGCAAGGCGTATCTGCCTTAGTAAAACCGCAGGTCACAGAGGTGACAGTTTTTGGTGTGCTCGACAGGTCACGAAAAGTCTACTCACTTAGATTTGCGGTACTGGATATCCTGAGCAGGAACAGTTGAGCTTGGACGGCGCGTATTGCCAGGTGATGTTGGCATTTGTGCCATGCTGGCTTGAGATTTAATAATACCGCAGGTAAAACGTTCATTAGGTACAGTTTGCCTCGTTTGGTGCGCTAGCCGATGGGCTCGGTGTATTTGGCGCGGTCGGTGCGCTGGATGCGCTTGGAGACGTGGAGCGGGCGGCCGTCGGTGTCGTAGACGTAGTCAGTGATTAGGATCAGCGCCTGCCCGCGCTCAACGTTGAGCAAAAACGCTTCGTTTTGCGAGGCGTAGCACACCTCAAAGGTCTTATGCCCCTGTGCCGGCGCGCGATGGAACTCCTGTCGTAGCGTGGCGTAGAGTGAACCGTTAATATCGCGATCGATGAGCGACCCAAAGCTTGGCGGCAGATAGGTGGTCTCCAGGCACAGTGGCGCATCGTCCAGATAACGCAGGCGGACAAGTTTGACGAGCTTGCTGCCCACGGCGGCGTCAAAGAACTTGGCCACGCTGCCGGCCGCCTTGGCAAAGCCCGAGTCCACCGTGCGCGTGGTGGGCTTCATGCCCTGACCCTGAACCTGTGCCGTGTAGCTCGAAAACACCAGGTTGTTCTCGTGGAGCGCGGGCGTGTCGGCCACAAAGGCGCCGCGCCCGCGCTCGGTGCGCACCAGGCCCTCATCAACGAGCACCTTAAGGGCGTGGCGCACGGTGCTGCGCGACAGGCCCGATTCGTCCATGAGTTCCATCTCGGACGGCAGCTTGTCTCCGCGTGCGTAGATGCCGGCGGCGATGCGGTCGCGAAGCGTACCCGCCAAGCGTTCGTATTGGCTCAGTTTCTTTTTAGATGAGACGCTCATATTGCCAACCTATATCTAACTTGTATGCTTAACTAAGCAAGCATGTATTCAACACAACAATAAAATCGCTGGTAACGAGTAATCGAAAACCTTAGCAGCAGAATTTCTAAGTCAAATATAGCATACAACTAGTCGACATAACCAAAACATGTATGTAACTTGTATGCCATCAAGAGCATCAAACGAGAAGAAAGGCTGATGCACGATGACTACTCAGGAACAGGTTAAGGATGTCGTCTCCCAGGTTTTGGCTGACAAGGCAGACAAGGGCGGCATCAAGCGCGTCGTCTGGATTGGCGCCGGCGGATCCAACGGCGGTAACTATCCTGCTCAGTACTTTATGGAGCACGAGGCCACGCAGGTCGTGAGCTCCAGCTACACCAGCAACGAGTTCGTGCACGCCACGCCCGCCTATGTCAACGAGAACACCCTGGCCGTTGTCGTGTCCATGCGCGGCACCAAGGAGACCATCGTCGCCGCCCAGGTCGCCAAGGACCACGGTGCCAGCACCATCGCCATCTATGTTGACGAGTCCGCCCTTTCCGAGGTCTGCGACTACAAGATCAAGTACGACAGCCTGGCCGTCGACGAGTCCTGCATGGGACGCACCAACTCCGCCGTCGTGACCATGATCGCAATGGAGCTCACGCAGCAGACCGAGGGCTATGCCGAGTACGAGACCGCTATGGCCGCCTTCGACTTGGTTGACCCCATCTATCGCAAGGCCGTCGAGTACACCCGTCCGCTCGCTGCCAAGTGGGCCGAGCAGAACGCCGACAAGCCCTGCATCAACGTGATGGCTCAGGGTCCGCTCTTTGGTGCCGCCTACGTCTTTAGCATCTGCAACGTGCAGGAGATGCTGCAGATTGACTCCTGCACCATCAACACCTGTGACTTCTTCCATGGTCCCTTCGAGATCCTGGACAAGCGCACCTCGCTGTTCCAGCTCATCAGCGTCGGCCGCAGCCGCTGCAACGACGAGCGCGGCATCCGCTTCGTCAACCAGTACGGTGGCGAGCGCGTCTATCAGCTCGACGCCAAGGAGCTCGGCCTCAACGACATCAAGGACAGCGTGAGCGAGTACTTCAACCACCTGATCTTTGCCCCGATCCTCAACAACGTGTACATGCGCGCGCTCTCTGCCGTCACCCACAAGGACTACATGACGCGCCGCTACATGTGGAAGCTGGACTACTAAGAGTTACGCGGTTTTACCAAACCGCGTAACGGGCCGACGCTGCAAACCCACCTGAGCGGCAATCTGCCTTTCAGCTTCAGCGGCATGACCAGAAGGTCAATGCCGCTT
>ERZ773235.1989-NODE-1989-length-18745-cov-5.135313_pt1 | contig 18745 bp, 15 predicted proteins | sample MGYA00580522_ERZ773235 | MGnify/ENA primary metagenome ERZ773235 (study PRJEB29015, sample SAMEA2737797) | human gut metagenome | biome: human gut; feature: human-associated habitat; material: faeces | place: China | collected 2012 ...
ATCCAACAATAGCATTTATAAAAACTACAAAAAGTATGACAATAGTATCAGTATATTCATGAGAATAAAAATATCCATAAAAATATAAAAGTAATGCAACAATCAATAATATGATAATCATAGTATCATTAAATTGCTTTAAAAACCTTACAATCCATGGCGTTTTCTTTTTGTTTAGAATGATATTTTGTCCAAAATCATTTAATCTTTTCTTAGCTTCTTTACTATCTAATCCACGGGTATTACTATTTAAAATTTTAAATATTTCTTCTTCTCTTTTTGAATACACTTTTTCCTCATCTCCATTTTACTATTTTTTTAACTTCTAACTTCTTTAAATTTTAAGTATTGTCTTCAACATATATCATAATTTGATTATATAAAATAGCATAAACCAGTATAGATAATATTCCTACAATTATTACAATAATATATATATCAACATTTTAAAGTTTAAAGATAAGTCAACTTATAAAAGAAAAAATTATTTTACATATAAGTTCTTTTTTTCTTATAAAATATCTCACTATTATTTAAGACTGCTTATCATTTTCATTGCTACAAAAATATATATAAGCTAAATATAATATGTTTCATATTACAATTAATAATGTTCATGTTTTTAACTTTTTCATAAAAATACCTTAATTTTTAGTCATGTTAAATTAATCATTTTCAGTTTAACATTTCCATATGTAATTATAGCATGTATACTTTAAGATGTAAATTTTATTACTAACTCCAAACAGCCAAGTTTCATCCAAAATTGTATAACTATAATCTAATACATAATTTTAATTTGCATCTACTTTTCTTTATTTATATGATCTTATAGAGAAATATGGTACAGTTCTTACATATTTTAAACTTAAATCTGCAAATAGCCCATGGTATTCACCAATTTAAATACATTTTCTAAATAATATTTATTTTTTAAAATAATAAAATGGGCTACTATAATTTTTTTCTGTAGCCCATTATAAATTAACATTTTCCTCCATTATCCTCAAAATAAGATTCAATATATTTTACTAAGGCTTTAGCTTTGATAAAGTTTTTATCTTTAACAATACTTATAATATAATCACTACCGCTTGCATCAACAATACTATCATCTTTATCATATTCTATTAGATAAGAATATTTTTCATCATTAAGTTGACAATTAAGAAGTACAGTTTGATTTTCTTTTATAGTCATTGAATCTTTTTTAGAACCAAACATAATATTTAAGAAAATAATAATAGCAAAACCAATAATAAAAATTATTCCCAATACTTTTAGTATTTTAATTATTAATCCAGCAAGCTTTTCAGTATTGGTTACTTTTTCCTCTAAAACATGTTTAATATCATTATTTAAAAGTTCATCAATACTAACATTTAATGCTTTAGATAATAATTTTAACTGTTCAGGATTTGGAGAAGTTTCGCCAAGCTCCCAATTTGATATTGTTTGTCTAGTAACATTAACTTTTTCTGCTAATTGTTCCTGTGAAAGTTTGCAATCTTTTCTTAATTTTAAAATATTATCTCCCAACTTCACTTTTATTCCTCCTTTCACTAACAATTATATATAAAGTAATATTTGCATTCTACCAAAAGTCTTTGGAACTTTGTCAAAGAGTTTTAACATTTATTAAACATTTTAGTTTTATAATTAATATCACTATTATGTTTCTTTAGTCTTAAAAATCTAAATATTATATAAAATAGCCCTAATAATAAAGTTCTAATAATTTTTAAAATTATAATTATCTTATTATAGTACCAGTTTACTCTTATAAAGATAATTCATTTTTAGTTTTTGTTAATACTATTTTTTTTATAAAATTCAAATAATTTTTAATGACAATTTCACTACAATTTACAGATTTACAAATACACTTAGGACTATTTAAAAATTCTATATTTTTTATTAATACGTTCCATCTACATTATATATCGCATTCAAATATTTTTACAATAATATTTTTACATTATTTATACAAAACTTTACAATGGTTTTACATTCTAAGTGTTCTTTTACAACCATTATTCTGTAAACTATAATAAGCAAGTTTATTTAAACTACCACACATAATATTATTATTAAGTAAATATTTTAGTTCTTCTTCAGTAAATATTCCATATGTCAAGTTTTCATTGGGATTTACATTAAATGCTTTAACACAGTTTTTCATTCGTACAATACAGCAAACCGAGTTATCTATACCTACAGAATAATAAGATTCATCAAGTAGTGTTACATTATCTGAAACATATCCAGTTTCCTCTTTTAACTCTCTTTTGGCAGTTTCAATAACATCTTCTCCATTTTCAATATAACCCGAAGGAAATTCAGCAATTATTTTATCATTAATTCTTGTTTGAAAGGTTAATATATAATCACCATTACTATCTGTTGCAACAATTATAACTGAATCTTTACCACCATTTTTAACTATTTTTTCTCTTGTGATAGTTTTATTATTAGGAAGACTGTAAAACCCTCTTATAAGTTTAATAAAATCCCCTCTATATAATATTTCCTCTTTAGTAAGTTTTCCTTTAACCTTTTCATAAATATTAGTTATTTTTTCTAACAACATTTTTTCTTTGTACTCTGGACTTCTTAAATAATTTAACTTATTTACCCTAATTATTGTACTATTAGCACAGTCCTCTAAAGTTTTATTATTTTCATTTAATAGCTCTTCTCTAAATATTTCTCTTACTTCAACCTCATCAACGTATGAAGTAACTCTTATAATAATTTTACCTTTTTCAAAATCATATATTTTCTTTATTGAAATTTCTTTTTTATCTCCATAAACTAAATTTATATAAATTCCGGTAGTATAATCAACTAAATTCGAATCACTAGGTAATAAACATTCGTCAGAGTGATCATCATAATATAAAAATATATAAATTGGCTTTTCAAATAGTTCTTGCTTATTAAATAAATAATCAAAATCTGTATAACGATATTTAGTATAATTTCCATTAATAATATTCTTAACTGTTAATATATAACTATTAGTATCTAAATTAATATTATATCTTTTTAAAACTAAATATTTATATTTATCAAATGTATCTCCTACCTTATTAAAAAAGTCGTCTTTTAATTTAATTTCAATAAGTACTTTGTCCATATTTTTTTCTTTACTTTCATATAAAATATCAGAAAGCAATTTATAGAATCTAGCATTTTCATTTTCATAAAATTTTAACTTTCGATAAATATTTAATTTCTCCTCTTGGGAAAAAGTTTTTTGATAACCTAGTTTTGCTATATTATCAAGATACTCTAGTTCCTCACTTTTAAGTTTAATAAACTCTTTTTTTAACTTTTCAATATCCATAAAAATTTCTCCTTTTCAATAATATTTTATTCCTTATTTATTGATAAGTAAAATATATTTATGTTATAGTATATATAAGGAGGAGTTATAATGAATATTGACCTAGAATTATATAAAGTATTTTATGTTGTTGCTAAAAATAAACATATGACTAAAGCAAGTGAAGAACTTCATATATCACAACCAGCAATATCACAATCAATAAAAAAACTTGAAAACCAACTCGGAGGAACACTTTTCTTAAGAAGTAATAAAGGAATGCATCTTACTAATGAAGGAAAAATGTTTTATGAATATGTTAAAGGAGCTTTAGAACTTATCAGTAATGCTGAAAATGAGTTTACCTCTTTTAAAGATTTATCTAAAGGTGAAATTAAAATTGGCTGTTCAACAACACTCACAAAAATAATTTTATTAGATGTAATAAAAAGATTTCATCAAGACTACCCTAACATTTCAATAAACATTACCAATGATTTAACAAGTAATTTAATTAACGATTTAAAATTAGGAAAGCTAGATTTTGTAATATTTAATGAAAGTAATATCAAAGAAACAAACCTACATTTAGAAAAAATAACCGAGCTAAAACAAGGATTCATTTATAATCCAGACTATTTCAAAGATGATATAAATAATTTTGAAGATTTAAATAATTACCCTCTTATATTGCAAAAAGAAAGTTCTAACAGTAGGAAACTATTAAATAGTATTGCTTCAAAAAATAATACTATTTTAATACCTAAAATGGAAGTTGTAAGTCAAGAACTAGTTACAGAATTTACTAATACTGGACTAGGCATTGGTTTTACAATAATTGACTTAGTAAAAAAAAATTTCAACAATTTAAAAGAATTAAAAATTAACAAAGATATTCCAAAAATAAATGTTTATTTAGGTACTAACAAATCAATCTTACCTACTTTCGCAAGTTCTACTTTTATAAAATATTTAAAAAAATGATTAAAAAAATCATCTTTTACTTATCTCTCTAATATATTTAGGCCTATCTATTTTGGATGTTAACATTCTTACTTCGTTTAACATAGTTATTTCAAAACCAACATATTCACTTAATTTTCTTTTTAATTCATTAAGAAGTTCTAAAGCATTTGCATCTTTTGAATCATATAAATCTCTCAAAAAAGAATTACTATTTACAAAGTTATTAAATAGATTGTCCACTAAAAAGTATTTTAACTCTAAATTAAATCCTTCAGAGTTTTCTTTTAATGTTACATTTCTTTTTGAATATTCCATTGTATCTATTATATTAATCTTACCTTTTGAATATAAAATATTATACATAATATCATAAATCTTTATATCATTATTTGTTAATAATTCAATATCTTTATAACTTTTTTTTATAGCATTTGCAAATGAGTTTAAATTTACATATAATGGATTTATTTCATATAAACTTTTTGACTTAACGAACTTCATAGTATAACCTATAACAAAACTTTTATATTCTATAGTTTCTATCGGCCATATAAAAGTTGAGTTTGTTATATTACTAAACTGGGTTAAATCTTCGGATATAACATCATCATAATCATCATCAAAAAATATGTGGAATACTTTTAAAACTTGATTAGTTTTAGGATCATAATAACAAGCTCCTTGTGAACCAACACCTAAAAATCTAAGACTATTTAAATAATTCAAAAAATTATCTTTATTAGTTATTTTCATATCACAAAACTCCCCTTGTGTACGATAATTATATCATTTTTAAGGGGCTGTGTCAAATTAGTGTAAAGTAGAGATTATATAAATTATTTAATATTCTAATTTTTATTAATTTCATTAATTATATATTCTCCATGTGTTTTTATTTTAACTGGACTCAATATATTTAATTTTTTAAGTTCATCAATTGATGATGGCTTTAATTCTAATAATTTTTCTAGTTCAACATTTGTAAATACATAATATGCAGGTATTTTCATTTGTGATGCTCTTGTTTTTCTTAACTCCACTAGTCTTTCTTTCAAATTATCTGAAATATCATTATTACAAAATTTATCTTTATAGTACTTGTAATAATCAATATTTTCATTTACGCATAAATTAGCATAACTTTGAGCTGCTAATTCCATATTCTTTTTTGAAGAATAACTATCATCACTGCTTATATGACTTAAATCATATTGTATTTTTCTTACTAATGCATCTGCTCTTAAAACTTTAGATTTAATATCTTTAGGTGCTTTACTTGTATTTAAAATAGTTTCTTGATTTGCTACTACCACTAATACTTTTCGATAATAGTCAAAATTTTTTGAACCAAATAATTTAACTAATCCTGAAGCTTTACTTTCCCATATTTTTCTTATCACTTCTCTTTGTGCTTCAACCTGTCTAAGTGGTGAGTACATTCCCTTTTTAATTTTCTTTCCATTAAAAGTATATTCTCTAATAAAGTCACCATTTTCATTAACAGTAATATTACCTATTAAATTTTTGCACTCAATAAAATATATAAAAACTGATGTAATTACAATATAATCAATTTGGGCAGTTAAATCACCATATTTTACTTTTACATCATGTAGAACATACATTCCAATATTTGCTTTTTGTAATTGATAAGAAATTTCTTTTTCACCCTCTAAGCCTTTTTTAACAATATAAAGTTCACTTAAAACATCATTATTATTTGGATATTCTTTATTAAGTTTTGTTAATGCATCAAATCTTTCTTGTAAATCACTATCAGATTTATAAAATATTGTATCCTTAAATCTAAAAGAGTTAAATATATCATTTACTATACCCATTTATCATCACCAATTTAATTTTAACAAAATATTAGTGATTTGTACATTAAAGGTTATCATAATTATTACAACTTAAAATGACATGGAAATTAAAAAAAACTAACCATTTCATTAAAAGATACTTATAATTGCTATAAATATAATAAAATGAATGGTATAATAATTTTAAAGAAGAATATGAGTTTTCTTTGAAACCAGACTTTGATAAGTCTACTTTAATATTAAAAAAAATTACGATATAGAATTCGAAACTAAGTTAAGAGTTATTAATTAATAGTTATTATCTAAATATTTAATGCTTTCAAATAATTAATTAATATCATATGATATATGATGAAATGGGATGGGAATATGAAAGAGAAAAAAGAAATAAAAATTGAAGGATTTGATGATAGAAATATCAAAATGCAGATGGAAATAATCTTGAAAAAAAGCAGAGAGAAAAGAAAATTAAATACTGATTTTTTAAATTTACTTGTTAACAGAATTAATAATGGACTAAGTAGCTTTGAAAATGAATTAAATTCTATTCCTAAAGAATATAGAAAGCAATTTATAGAATTGTATGAAAAAAGCAAAAAAACTCGTAATGACTAAGTTGATAAGAATATCCCTTTTTTCATGTAACATAGAACTAAAACCATTGATGAACTTAACTTTTTTATATAACCGTTTTAATACCATTTAAGATGACATAGATAGTTAAAATAAAGGATTACCTAAATACTCATTATGTGATGAGAGGCTGCTTAGGCTAGCCCTTTTTTTATGTCTTCTATTCACAATTTAATTGTATTAAATAATTAACTTTATGTCTACTTAATTTATTTGAATTATTAAAAAATTATTTTATTTAATTTATATTTTTATAAAGCAAATAAAAAGTACTATTTTGTTTAGTACTCTTTAATTTTTAACCATATTACTTTTCATTATTCCATATATTTCTGATATAAATTCACTATCTTTTTTTAAATTTTTATCACATAGTAAATAAACATGATTTTTAGTTCTTGTAAGAGCAACATAAAATAATCTTCTTTCTTCAGCAAAAGGAATACCTTCATCAATAACTTCATTTCGATACAATTTTTCTATCCAAGTCATACCTGTTTTAACAGATGGAAATGAAGTATTTAATCCAATAATAATTACATCATCAAAAGTAAGACCTTTAGATTTATGCATAGTCATTGCTTCAATATCTATATCTTCATAATTTTTGAATACTAAACTAGATTCTATTCCATCAAAGAAACTTTCATCATCATATAAATTATCTATAATCCTATTTGTTCTACCTAATATTAAAATTCTATGATCTGGATTATCACCATATATTTCTAAAATAGTATTTTTAAGTAAATTAATTTCCTCTTTATCAGATTTAGTTCCATCAAAAGTCTTAATAATAATTGGTTTATCTATATGTTTATCAGATACTAAGTCTTTTTTTATTTGACTATTATTTTTCATAACAAACTGTCCAGATAAGTTGATAAGTTCTTGACTATTTCTATACGTCTTATTAATTTTAAATAGTTTTGCACCCTTAAAATAGTTAGTAAAATTATAAATATACTCTATTCTTGAGCCACTAAAGGAGTAAATACTTTGCCAATCATCTCCAACCGCAAATACTTTAGCATCATTTCTTTTAGCGGTCTTCATAGTAAGTTCATACTTAATATTAGATATATCTTGATATTCATCAATAATTATATAATCAAATAATAAATGAGTTTCACTTGTTAATTTTTCAATATACTTAACTGCATAGTATAATAAATCATCAAAATCAAAGTAATAATATTCTCCACCATAAAGCTTATTTGAATAATAATTATAAAAGTCTAAGAAGTATTTTGCCTCAATCATAACATTTTGTTTTTCTTCACCTTTTAAAGTCATAATATATTTTTTTATAACTGTTTTATCCTCTCTATAAGCAGATGATTTTAAATATTTAATACTTGAGTACATAAAATATTCAAATGGATATACTTGTGAAAGTGGGTTTAAACGAAGAATATGTTCATATATTTCTTCATTAGTTCTTTCATTATATTCAACATTTAACTCTCTTAATTTGTTATCTAAAATACTAACAATATTTGAAAGTGATGTTCTTTCAATTTCAATAAATTTATTATTATGCTCTTTATGGTATTTTTCTTTTTCTAATTTTATTTTATTATAGTTTTCATTCTCTAAGCCAAAGTATTCAATATATATTTTTTCACCAGCATAATCAATTGTAAAATCAGGTTTATATATTATATTATTTTCCATTAGTTCTGGATAAGCTTCTTCATAAGAATATGAAAGACCTCTTTTATAAAGAAAGTTTGCTATTACTGCTTCACCAGCTGATTTAACATAGTCTCCATTTATAGATATAATATTTTCATCTTTTTGAAGTTGCCTTTCAATCCATGATTTAATTAAATTTATAGTTCCTACAGTTTTGGCTTCCTTAAGTTTAACACTTACATAGTATTCTATAAGCTCATCATAAGTATTAAATTTTTGATAGTTATCAATAAAGAATTTGCTAAATACAAAGTTTTTCATTTGTTTAACAGTATCAAAATTATTAATTATTTCAGTAATTTTATTTTTATCTAAATATAAGTTTTTAAAGTACTCTAAAAAGATTTCTCTTTTTTTATTTCTATCAAGTATAACGCATTTTCGATTATTAAATATTTCTCTAATGTATTCATAACCAAGTGAATGAAATGTTGTTACGTGTGCTGGGATATTAAAATCTAAGCAAATTCTTTTATCTAGTTCTTCAGTAGCTTTTCTTGTATAACTTAATACTAAAATTTTTTCTGGTAAGATATTTTTCTTTTCCACTAAATATTTTACTTTTGATGCCATAGTGGTAGTTTTACCTGTACCTGCTCCAGCAATGATAAGACTATATTTTTCATCACTTAATATGGCTTTACACTGCTCTTTATCAAGTTTTATATTAGGATCAATATCTTTATAGAAATTATCAAAGTAATCTTTATTTAATAAATATAATTTTTCTAATACAATGTCATTATAAGTATCAATATTAAAGTTAGATGGCACAGCACCACTATAATTTGCTAACACATTTAAATATAAATCATTTGAAATATATTCATGATTATTATATTTTTTTATAAACTCCTCTTTCACACTGCCACCTACTATAATAGTATTATAACAAAAATCAATTATTTTTTATAGTAAGTTTTATTTAGTTTAAATTTTTTGTAAGTATTTCATAGTCTTATATTAAAAAAATAGGATATTTCTCCTATCTAATAAATTATATAGCAAATGCCAACCAAGGAATTATTAACATTAAACTTATTAATAAACACACTTTATAATCTTTTTTAAATAAGTTAATTATATCTAATGAAGAAAGTGTTGAAATAATAACTAATATCATTTGAACAAAAGTTATTATAGCGGATATTATATGTGAATCATTAAAACCCTCGATGCAAAATATTCCATATATAAAGAATAAAATAATACTAATAATTCTAACTACTTTTTTACTTTTTTCTTCTTTGCTTATTAATAATTTACCATTATTTTCAAAATATTTCTCTTCCATTTTGTTTTTATGTTTTAACTCTATTATTTCTTTTTTGTTTTTAGTTTTAGATTCTAATTTTTCTTTCCAATCATTTTCATGTGCATTTATGCCCTTTTCAATAAGGCTTTCTGCATCAGCCTCAACTTCAACTCCAATTTTTTTAAAATTAACTTTCATAAACTATTTCACCTCATTAAATACAATGTTTTTCTCGCAAACTTACATCATACTAATTATATCACGTATAATGTTAAACATAAAAATTTTATAACTATGCCTAAAGGTGTATCAAAAATTGCCTAATAGTTCTAAAACCCTTTAATATAAACAAAAATGAAAGTTTTAGTTCTCTTCAGGGGCCGCTAAAATATGTTTTAAGAACTGTTAAATCATTTATAAATATTGATAAATCCTAGTAAATACTAGGTTTTATTTTTGTAATATTTTAAAAATTATTAATACATTTTAAATATTATGGTATGTAGTTTGGTATGTAAAATTTTAATTATGTTCTTTTAGGTATGTAAAAATTATTACACTATGACACTTATATTTAGGTGCCAACTTGGCACACAAAATTATCTTCCGTATTATTCTTAATTGTATTAAATAATGTAGTAAATATTATAGATATTTTTAAAAATAAAAATCGAGATTTAATTTTCTCGATTATTTATTTGAATTACGAGAGATTATAAGTTCATAATTTATGTCTTACATAATTCTCAGCTGGATTCTTTGGTGCACCATCATAATATCTGTTACATTGTCTTTTAAAATATTTAGTCATAGTTTTTATACTTTTAAATATCTTATTTCATTAAATATTCAATGTTGCCTTTATGAACTTCAAAAAATGCATTTTCTAATTTTTGATAAGCAATATTAAATATATCTTCATCACTCATAAAATCTAATATTCTTACACTTCCATACAATGATAATGCTTTTCTTAAATAAGTATATATATTATAACTTCCAATTCCAGATTCACACTTTTTAAATGTTTCCATATATTCTGGATCATTAGCATATTTATCATATAGCATTTTTTCTGCTTTTAAACTGTTAAATACAATATTTCTATATTTACTATCAAATGTTAAGTGACGAATTCTTTCTATTTTTTCAAAAGCAAATTTTGTTAATTCGTATCTATTCTCAGTATTTTCATCAACAGTAAATTCTACCCAAAAATAACTTCTTGAAAAAACATTAAACCAAAGTCCACGTTTATTCCCTCTAGTGAATATCCATTGTCCTTCAAATGCAGTATCTTTTTTTACTGGCATCGACTGAACTGCAACTCTATAAAATTTACCTAACTCAAGCCATACCCAAAATCTTTCATCGATTAATATATATCTAGGAATATCTTTCAAATGTTCATACAAACATACAGCATTATCAAATTCAACTTCTTTATAATTACCATTTGGTGATATTTTAAGTTCAAAATCTTCAATTTTTATTTTTCTTAACTCGAATGGTTCTTTATTAATCAATTCATTTAACCATGATGATTCAAATGGATTATTTCTTATTAGTTCTGTTACCTTTTGAGGATTACTATATAATGTATTTAAAGTATCATCAGTTATAAAAGAAATATTAATTATTTTGTTAAACATTTTCTTCATCCTCCTCACTAGCATCAGTCTTTCTTTTTATTATGTCATAAAAATCTTTAATTGATTTAACTGAACAATAATCGAATATAGTTTGACTAAATTCAAGTGCATCAAGATTGATAAATTCTTCATTTTTAATATCCTTGTTATAGATTTTCTTGTATGCATTTTGAATAGATAAAAACCAACTATGTGAATCTGAAATATCTTCTATTGTTTTTTCTTGATACTTTATTTCTGATTGAAAATCTTTTAAACATGATGATAATGCTGGAATAATTATTATTGAAAAAAGGAGATTATAAAATGTACTTTGACCATTTAATGCATCAAATTTCTTAAATTCATCTTCTGGTAATTCAATTTTAATTTTCCTATCGCCATTTATTACTTTCATATATTTTAATTCAGAATCATAACTTTCAACAACTGAAAATATCGATGAAACTTTTTTATCATCAAAATCATTATATTCTACTTTAACAATATATCCGTCATCAATTGCAATTGGGCAATACTTTTCAATGTTAAATTTATAACTATCAAAATCCTCAGTAAAATCATTACTAGAAAAGCCAACTATGTTTTCTGTTGTATACACAATACTTGAAATTTCTACTTTTCCACTTAAATTACCTATTGGTATTATTATGTTTTTAGGTGTTGTAGATATTTCTTCAGTATATTTGAATATAGTTGATGATGATTCAATTACTATCATTGCTTTAACTAATTTTTTATCTATTAAACACTTTAATTCTTCGCTATTCGTTTCAATTCTAACATTTTTCAATGTGAAATTATTGTGGTCTTCTTCATTCTCATATTCTAATGAATATGTAGATTTTTTATAACAATTGTAATTTGTAGCATTATTTAATATTGGGTAAGGATATCCCCTTTTACCTATTTGCATATATTCTCACCTCACAAGCATATAAATCATCTAAATCTGTATTCATTTCAATTTTATATCTAATGCCATTTTCTATACTAAAATTCTTGATTCTATTTTTATCTATTTTTACTTCATTACCATTAATATAAGCTGATGTAACATTAGGAATATATCTTCCTCCTTTATCATCTAAATAATATAATTCTAAATCACAATTACTTTCATCATATATAGAATTAAAAACTATCAAGTATTTACCATTTTCTTTATCTAAAAGTAAAATTTTTATTTTCATTCCACTTAATTGTACTGAATGAAGAACTTCTTCATCACCTTCTTGATTATAACCGTTGGTTTCACCACCCTCATGAATTTCAGAACAAGTTCCTAGATTATTTCCGCTTGGTTCAGATGAGTCATCACCATTGTCTTGGTGACTGCCAATATCATAAACTGATGAATTATCTCCTTCTTCCGAATTATCACCTATATTATTTTTAAGAATTGCCCTTCTAAAATTTACAACTTTAGGCTTTTCAGTAACTTCTTCTCCAGATAAAGAAATATCATCATTGCCAAAATTATAATCTGCTAAATAATCTCCTGCACCATCAATATCAATTTCTTCTTTATCTCCACTTAATAAAACTTCATCAGCAAATATTTGAACTTGATCTTTTATTTCTTTAATTACTCTCTTTATTTCTCTTCTTAATTCAGTATCATCAGTTATTCTATTTGGTTCCCAATCTGTATGTTGTGGATTTTCAACTTCTCTTAGCATACTATTTAACTCATTTTTTTCTATAATACATAATGCTGAGCAAGGTTTTGCAAATGGTATTTTGAAATCTGTAATTTTCATATATGGATATCTAACCATAATACATTTATTTATTGCAAAATTTTCGTTCTGCCTATCAAAATCTTTTAAATATATTTTGACATTACCGTATCCTTTAATATCTACAGTCTTTGTGTGAACAAATTCATTATTTAAAAGAACATATTGTGCTAATATATTTTTCTTTTCACTAGGAATTATATAAGAATCATTATAGACTATACTTTGTAATTTTTCTTTATTAATTTCTATACCATCAACTTCTACTTCTAAATCTCCATATTGTATTGCACACATAAAACTATCTAGTATTTTTGAAATTATAGCTGCTCTCCAATTTTCTTCTGCTCTAAATCCAATAACATAAATGTCTGTTCCATACTTATCTCGAACAAAATACTTATCTAATACTAGTGTTTCAAGAATTGGAAGTACCTTTTCAGACCTACAGAAATATCCATACCCCGTCGTACACATACCAGTTTCTTGATTTAACAATCTAGATGCAAGTTTAGAAATACCAATATATCCCTTTTCATTGTTTTCATTTAAAGTTGCATAGAAAACAGTTTGAAGATCACTTGCAACAAATGAAGCAAATTTACCTATTCCTTTAGAGCCACCACTATTCGAACTAATCTTAGTTGTAAGGCCATTCCCTTTAGTTAAATAATAAAACGCTTTATTTCTATCATTTGTTGCTACTCCTTCTAATCCTTTTGTATTAAAATCACTAATTCTTAAGCATAATATTTCTTCTCTTTCAACACATGATATCATTGAATCAAACTTTTTATAATATTTTGTATTTTTTTCATGTGAATCTCTACATGCAATCAATTCTTCTTTTAATTCTTTAATTCCAGGTATACTATTTGTCTTAATTAAAAAAGACTTAAAAACAATTTTTACAGGTTCATCATTTCTTCTTGCATCAATAGAATTTTGGCATGATTCCCTTGCTAATGATGCTATTGGATCCTTTTTAAAAGTTTCAACATCTGTTGAATCTAAACTTGATTCATTTCCATATCCATTTTCAATAAATTTCCATTTAGGTTTTGCTCTAAAACTATCAAACATGCTCATACTACTACCTCCTACTACAATTGAAATCTTTTCGGTTTCTTTTTATCCTTTCTAAATTCTTTTCTTTGTTTATCAAGTTCTTTTTGTATAGCATCAAATATTGCTTCCATTTGTTCATCTGTATATTCATAAAATGATGTATTATTTCTTAAATTACTAAGTTTTGAAATTAAATCTATTATTTTATTAGTTCTATTTCCAGCAATTCTCTTGAAATTATCTTGCTTTGCATTCATAATATACCTCCGTTTTCAACCATAAAATACTACATTTTCATTTAAAAGTCAATAATAATTATAAAATATTTTAAGAATATTTTATAATTATTTTTAAAAAAAAGACCTCAACGGTCTCATTTTTCAAAAGGGTTTTACTCTATTGTAGTAGTTAACTCTATGATCCATTTTATCCATGCTATTACTGTACTAGACCTTCTAATAGCAGTCTCTCTAGAATTGATTTCATCTCTATAATCATAAATAATATCAGCTATTTTATTTGGTTTAAAATCAAAGTATTTTATATATTGTTCTAATGCAAAACAAAATGGCTTATGAGATAAAATAGCATTAATTATCTCTAGATTTTTATTCTTATGGTTCATTTTCATTATTCTTTTACCATAATCAGTTAATTTATAATTCTTATCTTTTTCTATAAATCCTAAGTATTGACCTGCTGCTAGATAATAGTTCGCTTGTCTAATATCAAATTCATATAATTCTGCAATTTCACTTGGTGATAATTCTTGGCTATTTAGTTCATTAATTAAATCCAATACTCTATAAAATGAATTAGCCTGTGGAAAAGGATTTTGATCCGTTTCTTCTACATATTTAACATTATTCATAACATCTATAATATCTTCAAATTCTATTGGATTATATGCCTCATCTAATATAAATCTTTTTATTTTTTTTAAATTGATACTATTATAATTATTATCATCTGTAAAAGAATATATATAAAAGTTGAAAATATTATCATGTTTTATAAGCATCACTGGAATAATTTCTTTATTAGTAACCTTTTTCCATACTTTATATGGATAGTATAATTGTCTTATAATGAAATCTTTCATATAATGATTTTTTGCTTCCAATATAACAAACTTTGTGATTCCTTCATAACTTCCATCTATTTCCATTTGAGAATTTTGAACATTTACATTAAAAATTGTTTTATCATTTAAAGAAATTTGATAATCAAATTCTCCTGTTCCCATTCTTCCTTGAATTGTCGGAATAACAGGTTCACCGACAATATCTTCGATCATTCCGGAAACATAAGCCGAGTTTAACGAAACAGCCTCACTAGTTATATTACTATAATCGATAGTTGTAATATAATCTGGTAAATACTTTGTAACAACATCTATTTTATTATTTAATTCAACATCTTGATAATTTTCAAATCTACCTATTATGTAAGAGCCTCTTCTAATAGGAAGTATTGCTAATTTATTATCTGTAAAGATTTTAGGTAAGTTTTCACTACTATCAAACTTAGTCATTAATCGTGGTTCTCTTCCAGCTTCTTTTATCTGATCAGCAGCTATCTCAAAGATCCCATTTTTATTTACTTCATCAACAATATTATATTTTTCAAACAAAAAGTTCCACACTTTATTATTCTTTGATATCCAATTTTCCAATAATCAAAACCTCCTCTACTTCTCCTCTCTTTTTAGCATTACTATTTATATTTCTTCTTGCATTAACAGTGTTTATAGTGTAAGTAATATATTTAGTTGAGTCACTATACAAATCAACAATAAATGGTGTTTTGGAATTACTAATCATGACATAACATCCTTTTTCAATAAGTTCATCACACATTTTTTTTAATCTTGTTTGATCCACACGTGTAAATCCATCTTTAGTATATCCAACAAAGTTTAATTGTTCATCGTACTGATCATATGGCGGATCCAAATAAACAAATGAGCCTTTTGTTGCATCTTTACATGCTTCTTCAAAATCACCCGCTCTAAACTCGATATCATTTTCATTAAAATACTTATTCATAGCTCTAAGGACCGGTTCATTACATATACATGGACTTTTATATGAGCCATAAGGAGAATTAAATTGACCAGCACTATTCATTCTAAATAATCCATTGTAGCAAGTCCTATTTAAATAAATCAATCTCGCAGCTTTTTCTACAGGGGTCCATTTTTTATATTCATCAGTCCTATCTATGCCTCTTATTTCATAAAAACTATCGGAATCATTTTTTGTTTCATAATATTTTAATTTTTCTATTAACTCTTCTAAATTATCCTTAATACATTTATATAAATTAATTAAATCTTCATTATAATCATTTATTACAGCTTTTTTTGGTTGTAAATGAAATAATACAGCTCCCCCACCAACAAAAGGTTCATAATAACATTTAAAATGTTTAGGAAAATATTTTTCTAATTGTGTTAACAATTGTCTTTTTCCTCCAGCCCATTTTAATATTGGTTGAAGAATTAAATTTTGCTTCCTTTTCATATCAATACCACCTACACTCTCTATAAAGATTATAACATAAAAAAACATATTTACATACATAATGTATGAGAAATATACTTAATATTACATTTTTATTTCTATATAAATAATTTCATTTTATTGTTCAAATATAATTATCAAAGAAACATATTTCTCTCATATTTATATTTTTATATCAAATCAGTATAAATAGCCCATAAAGTATACTTCTTTTTAAATTTTGGATTTTGCTTTTGAAACTTTTCATATACATTGTAGTCTTTTATGTATGTAAAAATTATTACACTATGACACTTATATTTAAGCTGTCGCCAACTTAGCACAACAAAATTATTTTCTAATTTATTTTTAGTTTTCTTAAATTAATTTGCTTAGTGTTGTTTATAATTTTGGCAAATAAAAAAAAGAATTAATTTTCTTGTTTCAGACTGTTGACAAATAGGTAAAATTTTTACTTATTTGTCTTTTATTTTGCAAAAGTAACAGAAAAATACAAATATAAACAATAATTCCTAAAATATTTTTATTCTAGGCATAGTGATGTAATGCAAACTTTTTCAGATTCATACATGCATAAAGAAGGGTTAATTCTCTATGAACCCTTTTCTTTGTTCTAAAGTATGTATACCTTAATCCATACTTCATTTTTCCGTCTGCAAAGACTCTTTCTATATGCTGTGGCCTTTGTTTATATATATCTTTTACATCACTATGATGTCTATAATCATTTGTCATTTCTTTATATTCCTCCCATACGTGTCTTAAGATTTGTTTATATTTACTTTTTGTACATTGTCCTTTAAATAGACATTTTGAACAATCGTGTTCATCAGCTTTATAAACCATATATCCATTTTTGTCAATTCTTCCTGTTGGTATTAAATCTTTTTCATTTGGGCAAATGTAAATATTATTATATTCATCGTATATAAATTCGTACTTTTTAAAATAACCTTTTCGGTATCCTTTTCTAGTATATGGAAATGCAGGAATCATATCTAAATCTATTATTGTTTTACATATGTGTGACGTTAGATATGCAGCATCTCCAACAAAATATTTTATTTGTGAAATATCATAATGTGAATTTAAATTTTCAAAAGAATCATAAAAAGAAACAGAATCATGAACATTGCTTCTATTTGTATCTACTGTTAAAATGTAATTATTATTGTCACATATTACGCTAGTATTATAACCAAACATCTTTTCTTTATCACTTTTATATAACATGCCGGCATCTTTATCTACATCACTTACAATTATTTCTTTTTCTCCAATTACTTCTTCTGTATCTACTTCTTCATTACATTTTACTATTCTTTCTACTTCTTCTAAATATTCTTCATCTGTTAAATCTTCATCTTGTAAGCCTTTTAATGCAATTTCTAAATCTAATTCTTTTTGATATTTTTTGGCTTCTATCTTTACTGTTTCTTTATGATTTTTCTTTTTATTTGCTGATGCTTTTGTATGTGTTGAATCTATATATACTGCTGTCATATCCAAGCAATCCCAATTTATTAATAATTCTATTACTTTATCAAATACTGTCTGCAATAAATCTTTTTCTAATTTGCAAAATTTCCTCTTATAGTTTTGTGAATATGTTGAATGATCTGGTACTTCTTCATTTAAATCATATCCGATAAACCATCTATATAAATTATTATATCTCAAATTTTCATATGTTCTTCTTAAACTATCCTCATGAAATAAAAATTTTAATATATGTATTTTTATTAAAACTACTGGGTCTATGCTTTTTCTTCCTAGTTTAGAATATAGTTTTTCAACTTCATCATATATAAAATCCCAATCAAAATGTTTATCTAATATTCTTAAAAAATGGTCTTGAGGTACCATATCTTCTAAATTTACCATTTCGTAGGAATACTGTCTTTTTGGTCGTTTTGTCATTGCCATTTTTATCACTTACTTTTCTATACTTTTTCAAAAATAAAAAGACCATTGACACAAATTTATTTGTCAACAGTCTGAAAACATATATACGTTCAAAATATATATGTTTTTTTAACACATTTATTATATATG
>ERZ773235.1993-NODE-1993-length-18722-cov-5.254995_pt1 | contig 18722 bp, 17 predicted proteins | sample MGYA00580522_ERZ773235 | MGnify/ENA primary metagenome ERZ773235 (study PRJEB29015, sample SAMEA2737797) | human gut metagenome | biome: human gut; feature: human-associated habitat; material: faeces | place: China | collected 2012 ...
CCACGCTGTCGCAGATTTCCTCCACCACGCTCATCTGGTGGGTAATGACCACCACGGTGATGCCCAGCTTGCGGTTGATATCCTTGATCAGAGTCAGGATGGAGTGGGTGGTGTTGGGGTCCAGCGCACTGGTAGCCTCGTCGCACAGCAGCACCTTGGGGTTGGTGGCCAGTGCGCGGGCAATGGCGATGCGCTGCTTCTGACCGCCGGACAGCTGTGCCGGGTAGGCGTTGGCCTTATCCGGCAGACCCACCATCTCCAGCAGTTCCATGGCGCGCTTTTCGGCCTCCGCCTTCTTTACGCCTGCCAGCTCCATGGGGAAGCAGACGTTCTTCAGGCAGGTGCGCTGCATCAGCAGATTGAACTGCTGGAAGATCATGGTGATCTCCCGGCGGCGCTTGCGCAGCGAGGCGGGAGACAGGGTCTCCATAGCCACGCCGTCGATCACCACGCTGCCGCCGGTGGGGCGCTCCAACAGGTTGATGCAGCGCACCAGCGTGGATTTGCCCGCACCGGACATACCGATGATGCCATAGATGGAACCATCCGGAATGGTCAGATTGATGTCACTCAGCGCGTTGACCGCGCCATCCTTCATCTGGAAGGTCTTGGAAAGATGTTTGATCTCGATCACAGAAATTGCTCCTTTTTAGCCCTCAATGGGGGACAGGTCGCTCTGCTTGCCGCCGTAGATGCCCATGGGCTCCACGTGGATGCCGGCCACCGTCACCAGATGGGTGCCCTTCTCGGCGTTGAAGTCGTCCAGATAGGGCTGATGCTGGAAGTAGTTGGTATCGACCTGACCATCCTCGACCACGGTGTTGGGGATCACATAGTCGTCGTACTCCTGAATGTCCAGCGTGATGCCCTTGGCTGCGAGGATCTCCTTGCAGACCTCAAGGATCTCGCAGTGGGGTGCGGGGGTAGCAGCGCAGCTGACGGTCTCGCCGTTCAAAGCGTCGTAGTCAATGCTGGAATCGTAGCCGTCGGTGGGGTTCTCCACAACAGAGACCACAGCGCCGCCGTAGTTTTCGGTCATGAAGTCCTTGACCTGCTGGCTCTCCAGAGCAGCGACCAGTGCCTTGATCTTCGGCTCCTCCTCGTTGCCCTCCTTGCAGACCAGAACGTTGACGTAAGCGGAAGAGCCGTCCTCCATAGCCAGTGCATCGGTCATGGGGTCCAGACCGGCAGAGATGGCGTAGTTGGAGTTGATGACGGCGTAGTCCTCATCCTGCAGGACGTTGGGCACCTGCGCAGCCTCGACCTCGTCGATGCTGACGTTGAACGGGTTCTCCTCGATGTCGTTCTTGGTGGCGGTGATGCCGGCGTCAGCCTTCAGCTTGAAGAAACCGTTCTTCTCCAGCAGGGTCAGGGCGCGGGCCTCGTTGGTGGTGTCGTTGGGAACGGCGATGCTGATCTTGTCCAGCTTCTTTGCCACTTCAGAGGAAGCGGCAGAGGAAGCGGCAGAAGCAGCGCTGCTTGCAGTGGAGGAAGAAGAACCACCACAAGCGGTCAGGGTTGCGGCTGCAGCAGCCACGCCAGTTACCTTCAGAAAATCACGACGCGAAATCTTAGACATAATGTTTTCCCTCTCTTGATCTGTTTTCAAACAATTGTTTTTGCACCGCGCAGCACATTTTTCTGCGCCTCATGCAGCCGGAAGCAAAGAAAAACGCTTCCGTCCTCGGCGGGCAACAGCCCACAAGGACGAAAGCGTGACAAAACTTCCGTGGTACCACCTTGGTTTACCGTGCCCTCACGGGCTCGGCCTCGAAGCTGCGGCAGCGGCTTTCTCCCTCCACTGCTTACAGCCGGACGCTGTAACGGGCGCACCCGTCGCGGGCTTAGCACTCTTGCGCTTCGCCCCCGCGGCTCCGAGACCATTTTCAGTTCCCTGTTTCCTGCCCTTTTCCACCGGCCGGGCTCTCTGGAAGGATCAATGCGAAAACCTACTCTTCTCTTCACAGCCATTTTTGTGATATTGGTTGTATTCTACCCCTCCCGACGGGATTTGTCAACCCCTTCAACGAAGTTTTTTGGTAGGAAATTGATTTTGCGTTCCTTCCTGCAGCCTCTCCGTCCTTGCTGACGGGATGCCGCCGCCTCCTGTAGGGGAGGCTGAAATTTTTCGGTTGGACAAATCGCCTGCAATATGCTATTTTATAAGAGATATTTTGCCTTATCAGCACAGCAAGGAGCGAACGAATGAACGGCAGGGAATTGTATCCCGACGAGCAGCAGCGCCAGCGCATCATGGATTTTATCATGGCGGCAGGGCAGACGCTGCTGGAAAACGGTGCGGAGGTCTTCCGCGTCCAGCAGACCATGGAGATCATGGCCCGCAGCTTCCATCTGCGGGAGTTTCACGTATATGTATTGACCAACGGCATCTTCGCCAGCGCGGGCACGGCGGAGATCAGCGAGGTGCGCAATGTGCCCACCCGCACGACCCATCTGGGCCGGGTGGCTGCGGTGAACCAGCTCTCCCGCCAGATCGCGGCGGGCGGCATCACCATCGACGAGGCGGAGAGCCGCCTTGTTCAGGCCAAGGGCATCCCCTTCCCGAAGGATCGGGTCCAACTGGCCGCCGGGCCTTCGGGCGCGTTCTGCTTCGCGCTCATCTTCGGCGGCACGCTGCGGTCCGCGCTGGCGGCGGCAGTGGCCGGTCTTGCAGCCAGCGCCTACCTGCTGTTCTGCGGGCGGCACGGCGTGGGCGGCGGGTTCAAGACCATCTCCACCGCTTCCCTCATTACCCTCAGCTGCATCCTCAGCTGCCACCTGCTCCGCACCGAGGCCAGCCACGCCATCATCGGCACCCTGATGATCCTGACCCCCGGCATCGCCTTTACCATGGGCATCCGGGACTTCGTGCAGGGCGATTATCTCTCCGGCACCATTCGGATGATCGACGCCCTCCTCATCGCGGCCAGCATCGCCATCGGCACCGGCCTTGTGCTGGGGGCCTATTCCATGCTGACGGGGGTGGTGCTTGCATGACACAGCTTCTTTTGACCAGTGAACAGATCGGCCAGTTGGTCGCGCAGTTTTTCATCGCCGGGGCGGGCACCCTGAGCTTTGCCATCCTCTTCGCGTGCCCCAAACGCACCCTGCCCTACTGCGGGCTCGTGGGCGCGGTGGGCTGGTTCATCTACGAGACCGCCATCCTGTTCGGGCTGGAAGCCTTTGCCGCTTCCCTGCTGGCCGTCATCCCGCTGACCCTGCTGGCCCGCATCTTCGCCGTGGCCCTCAAAACGCCGGTCACCATTTTCCTGCTGACCGGTATCTTCCCCCTCGTGCCCGGTGCCGGCATCTACTACACCGCCTACTATTTCATTCAGGGCAGTAACGAACTGGCCCTTGCCAACGGCATCTCCACGTTTAAGATCGCCGTCGCGCTGGCCGTCGGCATCGCACTGGTGCTTGGGCTGCCGATGCCCCATTTCACTCCCCGCAAATAAGGTTTCCTTTCATAAAACCACTTTTCGTACCGATCCCCACGGAAAGTGGCTTTTTTCTTTTCAGGCATGCTTTCCCACCATAAAAAATCCCCACAAACACAAAAACCCGCCTGGCAGCGGGTTTTTGTGTATAGAGGGGTGGGAAAGTATATAAAGTTGGGAATCTCATATTCAGATGCGGGGCACAGAAAGTAGGCTGTCCGCGCCCCGCAAGATGTATTATACCCATTTTTCTTTTCTTGTCAAACAAATTTTTTGCAGTTTGCTTTAAATTCGCACTTTACATTTTGCTCAAAACTTTATATAATTAACACAGCCAGATTTTTTCCAAGCTTTTTCGATGTTTGTACGATTTTTACAACAATAAAACTTTACTTTCAAAAATTTTTATGGATTCCAACATATTTTAAAAGGAGACCTTCCTCATGGACGATTTAGACCGCAAGATCCTTTCCCTCCTTGCCAAAAATGCCCGGATGCCGGTCAAGGAGATCGCCGAGCAGGTGGCGCTGACCAGCCCCGCCGTTTCCAGCCGCATCCACAAGCTTGAGACCGACGGCATCATCAGCGGCTACACCGTGGTGCTCAACCGCCCGGCCGACCGCGTGTACGTGGACGCCCTCATCAGCCTTTCCGTCACCCCCAGCCACCGCGATGAGCTGGTGGAGCTGATGCAGAACAGCAAGGAAGTGCTGCAGTGCTACCATGTCACCGGCGCCTACACCTTCCTTATTAAGGTGAGCTGCGGCAGCATGCCCCAGCTGGAGCACCTGATCCTCCAGTTCCAGAAGCTCGGCACCACCTCCACCCAGATCATCCTTTCCACCCCCGTCAACCACGGCGATCTCGAAGCCATGATGCTCTGAGCCGTTTCCGGAAATTTTTCTCTGCCGCCGGGCAGAACGCAATCTTTCGCCCCGGTGGTTCGTATTCCTGATACAAGCCGCCGCTGCATAGGCAGCCGGGTGCTGTGCCATACTAAGGGCACGGGCGGCTTGCCCCGCACTTTTTCACGACGAAAGGAATATGATATGAAGCTTCCGTTCAAACGCCTCCTCGCCGCCCTGCTGGCCGCACTGACCCTGCTCGCGCTGGCGGGCTGCGGCAGCTCCGGTAAGACCGACGCCGCCCCCAAAGACTACACCCAGATCCTCCACGACGCCCGCCCGGATGAGGACAACGAGTATTATATGATCTTCTCCCCCGGCAAGGAGGGCAAGTTCACCGCCCAGTACGGCTACAGTGAAAGCTACGAAGACGCCGACCAACTGGATGAAGAGATCCGGAACATGCTGCTTCCCCTGCTGAATCTGGAGGAGGGGGATTACACCGACTTTGCCGCCTCCGTTTCCGGCATGATGGTGCAGAGCTACGGCATCGCCATCGTCAAGCCCGCCGAGGGCAAACAACAGGCCGTATTCGAAGCCCTGGATGCCTACGTCCAGAGCCAGATGCAGAGCATGGAGCATTATCTGGAAGACCAGTACCAGATTGCCGCGTCATCTCATATCTCCACTGCTCCCACCGGCGAGGTGATTCTCGTCTGCTGCGAGAACCCCGAAGCCGTGATGAACGCCATCAAAACAGCGCTGGCCGCTTAAAATCAGACCTTGCACTTCTTTCACCGCACCCTGTTTTCGGGGCGCGGTGTTTTATTTTCTTTCCCGAAACGGCCCGAAAAGGCCTCCGCTGCAAAAAGTTTTTTCAAAATCCCTCCAAATCACTTTCCAAAAGTGATTTTTTGATGTATTCTATTCCTATCCGCTGTGCGTTTTGGGACGCAGACGGAAACGCTAAAAACGAAAGAGGGGTGCGCACAGATATGTTCAAATATCTGGCCAAACGCATCGGGCGCTCGATTTTGACGCTGTTCATCATTGTGACGCTCGTGTTCTGCTTGCTGCGGCTGATGCCCGTGGAAGGCTACTTTGCAAACTACGAAAAAATGACCGAGGCGCAGATCCAAGCCGGATTGCAGTCCATGGGTCTGCTGGACCCGCTGCCGGTGCAGATCGGGCGGTTCTGGTGGAATGCCCTCCACGGCGACCTCGGCGTGAGCCATATTTATAAGGTGAACGCCTCCGTCACCAGCATTCTGACCAAGAAGCTGCCCATCTCGGTGCAGATGGGTGTGTTCTCCATGCTGCTGAGCCTTGTGGTGGGCATCCCCATGGGGCTGTTCATGGGCCGCTTCAAGAACCGCTGGCCGGATAAGATCGGTACGGCCATCATCGTGCTCATCCAAGCCGTGCCCGCCGCCGTGTACTATCTGTACATCCAGATGTACGGCACCACCGCGCTGGGCGTAGGCCTGTTGTTCGACGCCTCCGACTGGAAATACTGGGTGCTGCCCATCTGCTCTATGAGCCTTGGCAACGTGGCCTTCTACGCCATGTGGCTGCGCCGCTATATGGTGGACGAGAGCAACAAGGACTACGTCCGCCTCGCCCTTGCCAAGGGCGTCAGCGAGAACAACATCGCGCTGCATCACGTCTTCCGCAACGCCATGGTCCCGCTGGTGCAGTACATTCCCTCCGCGTTCCTGAACACCGTCGTCGGCTCCATCTACATCGAGAGCCTGTACAGCATCCCCGGCATGGGCGGCTTGCTGGTCACCTGTGTCCAGCGGCACGACAACACCATGGTGCAGGGCATCGTTCTGCTGTATGCCTGTGTGGGCATCATCGGCCTGATCCTCGGCGACCTGCTCATGGTGCTCATCGATCCCCGCATCAACTTTGGCAAGAAAGAAGGTGGCCGATAATGCTGTTTCATATGAAAGACCAGAAGGCGGCTGTGCTGGAAGACGACCTGAACAAGCTGCAGAAGGACGGCCCCGCCGCGTGGGCCGAGCTGCCGGAGGACGAACTGTTCACCCCCGCCGGGTTCCGCGCCGAACAGGCCGAGGCCACCGCCTACTCCAACTACAGCTACTGGGGCAGCACCTTCCGCGCCTTCTTCAAGAATAAAGTGGCCGTGGCCCTTCTCATCGCGCTGGTGGCCGTGGTAGCCTTCGCCTTTCTGCAGCCCCACCTGCCCGGTCAGGTGGACCCGAACCTGTGCGAAGTGGACCCCGTGACCGGCATCCAGTACCGCAACATCGCCCCCGGCGAGCAGGGCTTCATCTGGGGTTCCAACGCCATCGGGCAGGACCTTTGGGCCCGCATCTGGGCCGGTGCCCGCACCAGTTTGACCATCGCCTTCTTCGTGGCCCTCATTGAGGCCGTGGTGGGCATCACCGTGGGCGTGCTGTGGGGCTATGTCCGCCAGCTCGACTTCTTCTTCACCGAGCTGTACAACATCTGCGACAACATCCCTTCCACCATCATCCTGATCCTGATCTCCTACGTGGCTTCCCCCAGCATCCAGACCCTGATTTTGGGCATGTCGCTAACGGGCTGGATCGCCATGGCCCGCTTCATCCGCAACCAGATCCTGATCATCCGCGACCGCGATTACAACGTTGCTTCCCGCTGCATCGGCACCCCCACCTCCCGCATCGTGGTGCGCAACCTGCTGCCGTATCTCGTCTCGGTCATCATGCTGCGGATGGCGCTGACCATCCCCGCCGCCATCGGCAGTGAGGTGTTCATCACCTACATCGGCCTCGGCCTTTCCGTCGAGATCCCCTCGCTGGGCAACCTCATCAACGACGGCCGCAAGGTGATGATGCAGGCCGGGCTGCGGTATCAGCTGCTCTACCCCACCATCATCCTCAGCTTTGTCACCATCGCGTTCTATCTGATCGGCAACGCCTTCTCCGACGCCGCCGACCCGAAGAACCATCTGCAGTAAGGAGGGACAGAAGATGGAAAAAAATCAACTGATCCTTTCGGTCAAGGGTTTGAACATCCAATTCAATCTGCGTGGAAAAGTGCTCCACGCCATCCGGGGCATCGACCTCGACATCTACCACGGCGAAGTCCTCGCCATCGTGGGCGAGTCCGGTTCGGGCAAGAGCGTCTTCACCAAGAGCTTCATGGGCCTGTTGGACGCCAACGGCTCCATCACCTCCGGCACCATCGACTACTTCGGTGCCGACGACGGCAAGCCCATCCGCCTGTCCGACCTGAAAAAGGAAAAGGACTGGCTCCGCGTCCGCGGCCATGAGATCGCCATGATCATGCAGGACCCCATGACCAGCCTGAACCCGCTGAAGACCATCGGCGATCAGATCATGGAGGCCGTGGAGCTGCATCAGGGGCTGCACGGCAAGGCTGCCAAGGAAAAGACGCTGGAATACCTGCGGGACGTTGGCATTGCGGACCCCGAAGTGCGCTTCAGCCAGTACCCCCATGAATTTTCCGGCGGTATGCGCCAGCGCGTCGTCATCGCCATCGCCGTGGCCTGCAACCCGCAGATCTTGATCTGCGACGAACCCACCACCGCGCTGGACGTGACCATTCAGGCGCAGATTTTGCAGCTGCTCAAGGAGATGCAGGTCAAGTACAACCTGACCATCGTTCTCATCACCCACGACCTCGGCGTCGTGGCCAACATCGCTGACCGGGTGGCCGTCATGTATGCGGGCGACATCGTGGAGATCGGCACCTCGGATGACATCTACTATGACCCCCGCCATCCCTACACATGGGCGCTGCTGTCCAGTATGCCCCAGATGGGCATCAAGGGCGAGGACCTGTTCAACATCCAAGGCACCCCGCCGAACCTGTTCACGGAAATTCATGGCGACGCCTTTGCGCCCCGCAACCCGCAGGCCCTCAAGATCGACTTCGTCAAGCGCCCGCCTTACTTCACCGTCAGCCCCACCCACAAGGCGAAAACGTGGCTGCTGGACCCGCGGGCACCCAAGGTCGAGCCGCCGCTGGCGGTCAAACTGCTGAAAGAGGAGGGGATGTAAGATGGCAGAGGAACGTGAACGCGAGATCCTTCTTGAGGTCAAGGACCTCGAAGTGACCTACGGCTCCGGCCGCAAGGCCTACCGGGCCGTGAACTGCGCCAACTTCAATATTTATAAGGGCGAGACCTTCGGCCTCGTGGGCGAGTCCGGTTCCGGCAAGACCACCATCGGCCGCGCCATCATGCGCATCCTGCCTACCTCTGGCGGCGAGATCTTGTACAAGGGCCAGAAGATCAACGGCAAAATTTCGCATACGCTGGATCAGCAGGTCATCAAGGAGATCCAGATGATCTTCCAAGACCCCCAGTCCTCCCTGAACGAGCGCGCCAAGGTCAGCTACATCGTGGGCGAGGGCCTGATGAACGTCCGGCCCGACCTGACCGTCGCCCAGCGGGAGGAAAAAGTCCGTCAGGCGCTGCTGGATGTGGGTCTGCTGCCGGAATTTGCCTCCCGCTTCCCCCACGAGTTCTCCGGCGGTCAGCGCCAGCGCATCGGCATTGCCCGCGCCCTGATCGTGGAGCCGGAATTCATCATCGCGGATGAGCCCATCTCCGCGCTGGATATGTCCATCCGCGCGCAGGTGCTGAACCTGCTGCGCCACCTCCAGAAGGAGCGCGGCATCACCTACCTCTTCATCGCCCATGACCTGTCCGTAATGCGGTACATCTCGGACCGCATCGCCGTCATCCACAAGGGCGACATCGTGGAGCTGGCCGACGCTGAGGAGCTGGTGACCCACGCCATCCACCCCTACACCCGCAGTCTGCTCTCCGCCATCCCCATGCCGAATCCCCGCTTGGAGCGGAAGAAAAAGCTGCTGGTCTACGACCCCGCCATGCACGATTACTCCAAGGAAGCGCCCCAGTGGCGTCAGCTTCGCCCCAACCACTTCGTGCTGTGCAGCGCCGCCGAGGCCGAGCAATGGTCAAAGGAAGTCTGAACCGATCGGATTCCCTCAAATTTTTTATACAATCTTCACCCTTTGTTTCTTGACTTTTGCATAGGGCTCAACTACAATAGCACTGGCAAGTATTGTACATTTTTTGACAAAGGATAGGGTTCTATGACAACAACCAACACTGCCCTCTATGCGTCACAGGCACGCCCGTGGCTCAAATACTATGATCCCAAGTTCATCGACCAGACTCTGCCGGATTGTTCTGCCTTCGACTATGTGCGTCGGCAGAACCAGAATCGCCTGACCGAGCCTGCGATGGAATACTATGGCCGGAAATTCACCTACGCCGACCTCATCGTGAACGTCAAGAAGACCGCCGCCGCTTTCCGCGCCGTGGGCGTCAAAAAGGGCGACATCATCACCGTCGTCAGCGTGATGACCCCGGAGGTCATTTACGCTTTCTATGCAGCGGACCGCATCGGGGCCACCCTGAATCTGGTGGACCCCCGCTACAGCCCCGAAGGCATCCACGAATACATTGAGGAGGTGGATTCCCACCTGCTGCTCTGCCTGAATGTGACGTATGAGCGCTGCCATCAGGCCGCCAAGCGCACCCATGTGGAGCGGGTGATCGTGATCTCCCCGGCGGACTCCCTGCCGCTGCATCTGGCCATCGGCTACAAGGCCACCAATCCCGACCGCAACCGCTACAAATCCAACGTGCTGATGTGGAAGCAGTTCATCGCGAACGGCAAGAACGCCAGCACCTCTTCCGAGGAGTATGACCCGGAGCACGCCTGTGTCGTCGTTCACACCGGCGGCACCACCGGCTCGCCCAAGGGCGTTATGCTCACCGACCGCAACTTCAACGCCATCGCCATGCACTTCTCGGCCTACGACGGGCTGTTCAAGAAGGGGCAGACCCTGATGAACATTATGCCCCCCTTCATCGCCTACGGCTATGCGTGCGGCGTCCATCTGCCGCTGGTTCTGGGCCTGACCGTCGTTATCATCCCGAACCTTGACCCCGCCAAGCTCGGCAGCCTAATCTGGAAGTACAAGCCGGAGCACATGTTCGGCGTGCCCGCCCACTATCAGCAGATGGCCGCAGACTCCAAGCTGAAGGATAAGGACCTTTCCTTCATCCGCAACTACGCGGCGGGCGGCGACGCCATTTCCATCGGCGCAGAGAAAACGGTCAACGAATTCCTCGCGGCCCACAACGTCGAGTACCCCATGGCCAAGGGCTACGGCATGACGGAGGTCTCCTCCGCTGCCACCTGCGCCGCCGGCAAGAACAACAAGCTGGGCAGCGTCGGCATCCCGCTGGTCAACACGCTGGTCTCCGTCTTTGAGCCGGACACCGAGAAGGAGCTGCCCATCGGCGAGCGCGGCGAGTTGTGCATCTCCGGCCCCACCATGATGAAGTGCTACTACAACAAGCCTGCTGAGACCGCCGCCATCCTCCGCACCCACGAGGACGGCCGGGTCTGGGTGCACACCGGCGATATCGGCTACATGGACGAAGACGGCTTCGTCTACCTCGACAGCCGCATCAAGCGCCTTATCATCCGCCACGACGGCTTCAAGGTCTTCCCCTCCATGATCGAAAATGTCATCAGCCAGCACCCCGCCGTGCATCAGTGTTCGGTGGTGGGCTGCACCGACAAGGATCATGTGCAGGGCCGTCTGCCCTTTGTTTACATCGTGCTGGACCCGGAGGCCGCTGTCTCCGTCAAAAAGCGTCAGGTCATCAAGGAGCTGCGCCAGCTCTGCGCCGAGGAGCTGCCCGAATATGTGCAGCCCGTGGCCTACAAGTTCATCGACTCCATGCCCATGACCCCCATCGGCAAGTTCGACTACCGCAAGCTCGAAGAGGAGATCACCTCCCGCGATTACTAAGCCCCAGAAAAGACCCCAAACGAGAAGAAAGGAACCGACCCCTATCATGAAGAAACAAATCATCAGCCTCGCCCTCTCGGCTGTGATGCTCTTTGCCGGTCTCAGCATTTCTGCCTTTGCAGAAGAGCCCCTGACCGAGGCGGAGCCCGCCGCCGCAGAGACCGTGGAGGAAGAGAATTCCTTGTTCCGCAAGTCCGACAAGACCGCCGAGGCCACGGAGACGGCCGAAACTACGGATACCACCGACGAAGAGACCGCAGCCCAGTCCGAGGAGCCAGAAAAAGACAAGCAGATCCGGTACGTTGCCCTCGGCGACAGCATCTGCTCCGGCGTGGGCCTGACCAACGTTCCCTACGCCCACAACCTGATGGGTGTGGATGTCTCCTTCAACTTCAAGGGCTACCCGGAGAACTGCTACGTCGGTCAGGTAGCCAAGACCCTCGGCCTTGACCGTGACCACGCCATCAACCTCGGTCTGCCCGGCCTGATGAGCGCCGACCTCGTGGAGCTGGTCCAGACCGGCAAGATGAGCGAGATGAACAAGCTCTCCGGCTGCCAGTACAACTACCCGGAGATCATTGAGTACATCAAACAGGCCGATGTCATCTCCATCCAGATGGGCTCCAACGATGCCTTCGTGCCCACCGTCGTGGCCTTCGGCAATGCAACCAACTGGAAGAGCGAGGATCTGGCTTCCATCGTGCTGAGCGGCAACCTGCGCAGCAAGGACCCGGAGACCAAGGCCGCTTTTGACGCCAGCATGAAGAAGCTCAAGCTGACCAAGAGCGAGGTCGACGCCGTCTGGAACCTTGCCACCTCCGGCATGAGCAAGATCTGCAATGACGCCTACCCCGTTAGCAGCGCAAACATCCGCACCGTCGTCGAGACCGTCCGCGCCCTGAACCCGGACGCCCAGATCCTGCTGATCGGTGCCACCAACCCCGTTCCCCTGCTGCCCAGCTGGAGCAATTACTTCAGCAAGCTCAACAAGTTCCAGAAGCAGCTGGCCGAAGTCTACGACATCGACTACATCGCCATTCCCTATGCTCAGACCGAGCTGGACGGCCACCCCACCGTTGCCGGCCATAAGTACATCGCTAAGAAGATCGTCCGCGCCATCCAGAACGGGTGAGCTTTTCAACACGTAAAAAGGAACGCTGTGCCTCGCAAAATGAGAAGCACAGCGTTCCTTTTTTGTCAGCTTTCGATGTGGCATTGCAGCCAACTCAGCAGCCCGTTATAGTCCAGCGTCCCGGATGCTACGGCCAGAATCGTTTCGATCAAGTCCTTATCTTCATAATTCAAACTGATCTGGTTGATGTCTAGAAAAACCAGCATTGCGTGGGTCCCGATCCGTTTGTTGCCGTCCACGAATGGATGGTTGCAGATCAAGCCAAATCCCAAACGTGCAGCCTTCTCCAGCAGCGATGGATACAGTTCCTGATCCGCAAACGTCTGAAACGGTGCATGAATCGCCGAGTCTAATAGTCCCGCGTCCCGGATGCCATCTGAGCCGCCCGACTGCCCGATCAATGCAGTGTGGAGCAGCAGGATCTGCCGTTTCGTCAGGATCTTCATTTCGCCAGCTCCTCATAAACATGCTGATTGCGCGTCATCAGCTTCTGCGAAGACAGCAGTACATCCTCATCGGCTGCTGCCTGCATGGCATCGGCCTGATTGAACTCATAAATGATATAGCGCGGCGCATTGTTCTTCATAATGACTGCCGAACCGTATTGATCCACCAGCCGTGCGACCTTTGAAAAATTCTGGTTTGCAACCGAAATGGGGACCATGGTATCCGTATTCACGTTCATCAAATCACTCCCTTCTACTTGCAGTATACTAAAATTTTAGGACAAAATCAACCTAATCTTTATGTAACAAGCAACCCCCGCAGTGACTGCGGGGGTTGCATCATCTTACAGTCGATCAGCTCAACCGGCCGCTTTCCACGGAGAAGCTGACATCGGCCACAGCCATGGTGGACTTCCGGTGGGAGACGAGGAGGACGGTCTTTTCGCGGCACTCGTCCCGGACGGCCTTGAGGATGACGCCCTCATTCAGGCTGTCGAGGTTGGAGGTAGGCTCGTCCAGCAGCAGGAAGGGCGCATCGTGGAGGAAAGCCCGCGCCACGCCGATGCGCTGGCGCTCGCCGCCGGAGAGGGCCCCGCCCAGCTCGCCCACCGGGGTGTCGTAGCCCTTGGGCAGCTTCTGGATGAAGCCGTCCAGCGCCGCCTTTTTACAGGCCGCTTCCACCTCGGCGCGGGGGGCGTCGTGTTTAGCGATCTTGATGTTGTTCTCAATGGTATCGTCGAAGAGTTCGGTCTCCTGCGTCACAAGGCTCTCCTGCGCCCGCAGAGCGGCTGTATTGACGCGGCGGATATCTTCCTCGCCGAAGCAGATGGAGCCGCCGGTAACGTCCCAGAAGCGGAGCAGGAGCCGCAGGAAGGTGGACTTGCCGCTGCCGGAGCGGCCCGTGATGCCCACGATCTTCTTTTCGGGGATGGTCAGGCTCAGATCGTGCAGGACCTCCTCGGCGGCGTAGGCGAAGCTGACCTGCTTTGCCTCGGCCCCGGCGAAGGCGGTGTCGCTGCCGTCGGTGACGTCGGCGGTGAAGGGCTCTTCATCCAGCAGGTCGAGGACACGGTCGGCGCTGGCGAAGACCTGCGTCAGGCTGGCACCGAGGTTGGCCAGCGCCACCACCGGGCCGAAGGAGCTCAGCGCGGCCAGTGTGCAGACCAGCACGCCGCCCTCGGTCATGGCACCGGACCGGTACAGGCTCACGCTGACGCCCAGCACGGCCAGCACCGTGAGCAGGATGAGGGTGTTGGTTGCCCCCACCGTCACGCCCTCGCGGTACTTCATGGCTTTCTGCTTTTCCCCCAGCGCCTCACTGTGGGCCGTGATGCCCTCGGCACGGACGTTGGTGTTCTGATATTGCAGCGTGTCCCGCAGACCGCGCAGACTTTCCAGCACGTAGCTGTTGGTGTCGGCGAGGGTCTGGCGGTACTCCCGCGCAGCCTTATCGCCGCGCTTAGCCGACCAGATGGGCAGGGCCACACCCACCAGCAGATACCCCGCCAGCAGCACCAGCGCGGGCAGGATGTGATAGCTGGCCGTAAAGCAGGTCATGCCGATGACGCAGATCACCGCAATGCAGACCGGCGAAATGGTGTGGGCGTAGAAGACTTCCAGCTGCTCGATATCCGCCGTGATGAGGCTGATAAGGTCGCCGCGGTCCCGGCCTTCGAGCTTGGCGGGGGTCAGGCGGCGGAGGGCCCCGAAGACCTTATCCCGGATGAGAGCCAGCAGCTTGAAGGCGATGAAATGGTTGGACGCCTGTTCGGCGTACCGCAGCACACCGCGCAGCAGCGCAAAGACGAGGATGCAGACAAAGACGGTGCCGACGGAGGCCACCGGGCTTTCCAGCCCCGCCGCCGTCAGTAGACCGAAGCCGCCGAAGATGGTGATGAAGGTGGCGCAGAAGTGCCCCGCCACGCCCATAGAGATGGCCGCCAGCATGATGGGCAGCATCGGCTTCACCAGCACAATCAGCCTCCGGACGATCTCGAACGGACTGCGTTTTTTCGGGTTGCTCATGCGCTCACCTCCCCAAGGTTCTCCAGTTGTTTCTGAGCGTTGTACAAACGGCTGTAGACGCCGTTTTCGGCCAGAAGGGCGTCGTGCTTGCCCTGCTCGGCGATGGTGCCGTTGTCCATGACATAGATGCAGTCGCTGCCGACCACATTGGCCAGACGGTGCGAAATGAGGATGACCGTCTTCCTGCCCGCCAAGCGGCGGATGGCCGCCATGATGTCGTTCTCACTCTCGGCGTCAACGTTGGAGGTGGCTTCGTCGAAGAGGTAGATGGGCGAATCATGCAGCAGCGCACGGGCCATGGCGAGACGCTGGCGCTGGCCGCCGGACAGGTTCGAGCCGCCCTCATGCAGCGGCGTTTCCAGCCCCTGCTGGCTGCGGCAGAAATCGGCGAGGTTCACCTCTTCCAGCGCTGCCCACAGGGCCCTGTTGTCGGCGTCGGGGGCGGCCATCCGGAGGTTGGCCCCCACGGTGCCCTTGAAGATGGCCGCGTTGTGGGGCACCACGGTCAGGGTGCGGAGGCGGCTCTCCTCGTTCAGCTCCTGCACGGGCACGCCGCCCAGCGTCACGCTGCCGGTGCAGCCGGTGCGAGCACCGGGGAGGATGGCTGCAACGGTGCTCTTACCGCAGCCGGATTCACCCACCAGCGAGACGAAGCTGCTTTGCGGGATGGTCAGGGAGATGTCGTGGAGGATGGTGCGTTTCTTCTCGTAGCCGAAGGTCACATGCTCCAGCCGGAGGGTGGTGTCCGCCCCGGCTTCCTTGGTGCCATCGGCGGACTCGTCCGCAGCGAGGAGCTTGAAGATCTTCTCTGCCGAAGCCGCGCCGTTCATGGCGATGTGGAAGTAGCTGCCCAGCAGACGCAGCGGCAGGAAGAAGTCCGCCGCCAGCAGGAGGATGGTCAGCGCCGCAGTCAAAGTGATCTGCCCCTTGGCAAAGGCCGCCACCGCGCTGATGATGCCCAGACCCGCGCCGCCGTAGGCCATCAGGTCCATCAGGGTGACGGAGTTCAGCTGCATGGTCAGCACCTTCATGGTGATCTTCCGGAAGCGCTCGGCCTGTCGGTTCATCTCCTCGTGCTTCCAACCGTCGGCCTGATAAATTTTCAGGGTGGTCAGGCCTTGGATGTTCTCCAGAAAGCTGTCGCCGAGGGTGGTGTACTCGCCCCAATACTTCTCCAGCAGCTTCTTGGCGAACTTCTGCACCGCCACGATGGACATAGGGATGAGGGGCACGCAGCACAGCAGGATGATGGCCGACCGCCCGTGGACCCCCACCAGCAGAACGAAGAGGGTCACCGGGGCCAGCAGACTGTAGAAGAGCTGGGGCAGATACTTTGCGAAGTAGGTGTCGATCTGCTCCACGCCCTCGCTGGCCAGCATGACCACCTCGCTGGTGGCGACGGTCTCGCTGTAGCCCGCGCCGAGGCGGGTGAGCTTTTCGTAAATTTTGCTGCGGAGGGTGCGCTTAACATCCTTCGAGGCACGGTCGCTCATGTTGGAGGCCAGCATGGTGAAGCCGAAGCGCAGCGGCACCGTGCACAGGCAGACCACAAGGCTCCGGGTCAGCAGTGCACCCGTCAGGCTGCCTGCAAAGACGGCCCCCAGCAGCACCGCAATGGTGCGGACGAAGACCACGTTGCAGAGCATCCCAAGCCACTGAAACGCCACATTCGCCCCCACGAAGCGCAGCGCGCCCCGGTCAAAGGACAGTAGTTTTTTGTTGATCACGATTCGATCTCCATTTCTGTTCTTGTCTCGTCGTCGGAGCCGAACAGGCGGTCATACTCACCGGTAAAGGCCCGCTCCGGCAGCGCCGAGGTCAGCGCCAGTGCAGCGGCGCAGCGCTCGTCGTCGGTCAGCTCGATCTTCACCGGCGGGAAGTTTGCCAGCACCGTTTCCAACTGCTTCTTGACTTCCTTGGCCACAAAGATGCCGCGGTCGGTCAGGTAGATCTTGCCATAATGCTCCTTGACGATCATCCCCCGCTCCATCAGCAGGTTCATGATCCGCACCACCGAGGGCTTGGTCACCCCCAGCTTTTCGGCAATGCTGCGGGAGCAGATGTCCAGATGCGTCTGGGAGACATCATAGATCGCCAGCAGATACCGCAGATGCGCAGCGGTCAGTTCCATTCTTACCACTCTCCTTGAAATCAAACCTCTCGCTGCGTCAGCGATGACGGAGAGGTTTGGCAATGTTATCCAAAGCTAACTTTCATTTTTCTAAAAAAGGGCGCGGGCCGATTTTTTGTTCGACCCGCGCCCTGCGGTTTTTCCTTAGTGACAGCCGCCGTTGCAATGCCCGCAATCACCGGAGCACCCACCACAGCCGCCGCCGTGCTTGTGGGAGTGCCATGTGACCCAGCCTACCCCGCCGAACACGATCGCAGCCACGATAATGGTCGGCAGGTTGAAGTTTGCTGCCAAAAATTCCATCATAAAAATGCACTCCTCTCAAACTTGGAGAAACTTATTTGTTTGCCGTGATCTTCTTGGTATCGATCTTGACTTCGTTGATGCCGGTGTACTTGTTGGGACGGACCAGCAGATAGATGAAGGCAACGAGGATGACCACTGCGACGATGGTGAAGAAGTTGAAGCCTACCTCACCGGAGATGATGCCGCCCAGCTGGTACACGACCAGAGCGGAGCAGTAAGCCAGAGCACACATATAGCCGATGGCGATGGCGGTCCACTTGCCGTTGTTCATCTCACGCTTGATGGCACCCATTGCCGCGAAGCAGGGAGCACACAGCAGGTTGAAGATCATGAAGGCGTATGCAGACAGAGCGGTGTAATCCTGTGCAACAGCGGCCCAGATCTCATCGCCGTTCTCAGACAGTTCGCCGCCGAAGTGATACAGGACGCCGAAGGTACCAACGACGTTCTCCTTTGCGATCAGGCCGGAGACGGAAGCGACAGTTGCACGCCAGTTGCCGAAGCCCAGAGGTGCAAAGATCCATGCGACCTTGGTAGCGATAGCAGCCAGCACGGAGTTGTCCTGATCCTCAACCATACCGAAGGCACCGTTCTCGAAGCCGAAGCCCTGCAGGAACCACAGCACAACGGTAGCGGCCAGAATGACGGAGCCTGCGCGCTTGATGAAGGACCAGCCGCGCTCCCAAGTAGCACGGAAGACGTTGCCCCAAGCGGGCACATGGTATGCGGGCAGCTCCATAACGAAGGGAGCGGGATCACCTGCGAAGAGCTTGGTCTTCTTCAGGATCACGCCGGAGCAGATGATGGCAGCCATGCCGATGAAGTAAGCGGAAACAGCAACCACAGAGGAGCCGCCGAACATCGCACCTGCGATGAGGCCGATGATGGGCATCTTAGCGCCGCAGGGGATGAAGCAGGTGGTCATGATGGTCATACGGCGGTCGCGCTCGTTCTCGATGGTACGAGAAGCCATAACGCCCGGAACGCCGCAGCCGGTGCCCACCAGAACGGGGATGAAGCTCTTACCGGACAGGCCGAACTTACGGAAGATACGGTCCATGATGAAGGCCACACGGGACATGTAGCCGACGTCCTCCAGAATGGACAGCAGGAAGAACAGGACGAGCATCTGGGGAACAAAGCCCAGAACCGCGCCGACACCGGCGACGATACCGTCCATGATCAGGCCGTACAGCCAGCCCGCCACGCCGATGCTCTCTAGGAAGCCGCCCAGCGCATTGGGAACGATCTCACCGAACAGGACATCGTTGGTCCAGTCGGTAGCAAAGGTACCGATGGCCCAGCCGCCGTCTGCGATGGAGGTGCCCATGGACAGGGAGTACATCAGGAACATGACCAGTGCGAAGATGGGCAGAGCCAGCACACGGTTGGTCACGATCTGGTCGATCTTATCGGAAACGGTCAGGTGCTCGGTACGCGCCTTCTTCTTGACTGCCTTGCCCACCACGGTGTTGATGTATGCGTAGCGCTGGTTGGTGATGATGCTCTCGGCGTCATCGTCCATCTCCTTCTCGCAGTCCTGAATGTGCTCGTCGATGTGGT
>ERZ773235.1995-NODE-1995-length-18711-cov-10.037200_pt1 | contig 18711 bp, 14 predicted proteins | sample MGYA00580522_ERZ773235 | MGnify/ENA primary metagenome ERZ773235 (study PRJEB29015, sample SAMEA2737797) | human gut metagenome | biome: human gut; feature: human-associated habitat; material: faeces | place: China | collected 2012 ...
CCCCTGCCGTGAAATGGGCAAGGCACTGGCCAAATAACAAAACCGTTTACATAGATCGTCCTCTATTCTTCTTCAAAAGGGAATGCGCCCGGGCAAATATGCCCGGGCGCATTCCCTTTTATTTACAGATACCGCGCAAAAAGGCACAGCATGGAGATCGTTACCGCCAGCATGGTTGCCGGCGCACAGTAGCGGCAATAGCGCCCCCATGTGACCTTATATCCATTTTTGGACGCCACAGAGAGTCCCACCACATTGGCCGAAGCGCCAATAGGCGTAGCGCTGCCGCCCAGATCAGTACCCAGCGACAGTGCCCAGGCCAACGCGTTCAGATCCATGCCCTGCGCGGCAGCCATAGAATGAATCACCGGTACCATGGTGGCAGCGAAAGGGATATTGTCGATAAAAGCGCTGGCCACCGCGGAGATCCACAGGATAATGGCCAGCATTATCTTGCCGCTGCCGCCGCTGAGCCGGTTGATACCGTCCGCCAGCATATCCAGGCACCCGGTGCGCTGCAGTCCGGATACCGCTACAAACAGGCCGATAAAGAACAGCAGCGTCTTATAATCTATCCCCTTAAACAGGTGAAACGCTGTTTTTCCTCCGGCTGTCAGCCACACGGTCAATATCGTCAGCGCCGCTGCACAGCAGCCAATGGCGCTGACCGTCAACCCTGTCTGCGCATGGGTCACCAGCAGCGCGACCACCAGCAGGAACACGATGCCGCAGCCATAAAAGGCGCGCCGGTTCGTCACTGCGGAAGCGGCATCAGGATAGGCAATATCCGCCGGGCGCTTTTTCTCACTCTCGGCCAATCCGCGGCGAAAGCAGAAGTAAAAATACAGCACCGTAACCGCAAGGCAAATCAGTGCGATCACGCCGGTATTGGCCAGAAAATCCGAAAAGCTGAAACCCAGCGTTGTTCCGATGATAATATTGGGCGGGTCGCCGCACATGGTGGCGCTGCCGCCCAGATTGGCGCAGAATATCTCCGCCAGAATCATGGGAATCGGATCAAAGCACAGCAGCTGCGCCAGCTCCGCCGTTACCGCCGCCAGAAACAGCAGCACCGTGATGCTGTCGATAAACATAGAGAGCACGGCGCTGACCAGCATAAAGCACATCAGCAGCGGCACAGTACGGTAATGCACCCATCCGGCGATCTTCAGGCAGAGCCAGCGAAAAATGCCGCCCTGTGCCATTCCCGCTACCATTACCATCATCCCGGCTACAAATACGATGGTCGACCAGTTGATACCGCCTGAGGATTCCGATGCACGATACCAGAAATCCGTGTGGAAAAAGCTGCTCAGATTCAATGTCTGCCAGACATCCGTCCAGCTATGGCGGCACAGTCCAAACACCACCAGCAGCACTGCCGCACCGCCGCCCAGCGTCACCCAATGCCGCGGAAAACGATCCCATATGATCAAGCCAAACATCACCACAAAGATCACGATGGCACAAACTTTGTCCACAATTATACCTTCTTTCCCTTTCCGATGAACAGACGTATTGTAGCACCGCACCGGTGAAAGTCAATAGCGGTTTTTGACAAGAAAACACCGTCTCACGTTACGTTTCCATAGCATTTTTATAGGCAAAAAACAGCGGCACACCCTCAGGTGTGCCGCTGTTTTTCATGGGTTTCTTTTATCCCCGGTCTCCCAGTGTACCGTATTGGGACAGCAGAGCATTGCACGCCGCACGCCCCTCGTCGCTCAGCTTCAGATACCGCCCGTTCGCCAGATCGTTGAAGATCCCGCAGTCGGAGCAGTAATCCACGCGCCGGTCATTCCGATCTGTCAGGCACGCGGCCGGTGCGCAGTCCGTCAGACCGTCCAGCCGCCCTCGCCGCAGCCTGTCAGCAGCAGTATACACAGGGTCGCCGTCGCCAGCAGAAGCAGTATCTTCCTCATACCCGCACCTCCGAAAATTGTCTTACTCCTCCGTTGGCATCTTCCACGCTGTCAGATCGGTGTGCAGCAGCTCATGGGAGCGCTGGCTCAAAGGCTTATGGAAATACGCATTATACATAGCCTGCACCTCAGGATTTTCATGGGAAAACCGTATCGGTGCATTTTGATCGATCCCCCACAGGATCTCGCCGCGCGGCTGCGCCAACTCCGCGCCGTCACGGATGGGCTGTCCACCGCCGCCTACGCAGCCGCCGGGGCAGGCCATAACCTCCACAAAGTCATAGCTGGCCTTGCCGGATTTAAGGGCGTTCATCAGCTTGCGCGTATTACCCAGTCCGCTGACGACCGCCACGCGCACCCGCCCGGCACCCGGTATCTCAAAGGTTGCCTCTTTCCATCCGTCCATTCCCCGCACAGCGCTGAATGCATCAGGATTCGGGTTCTCTCCCGTCACCAGATAGTAGGCGCTGCGCAGCGCCGCATCCATAACGCCTCCGGTGGTGCCGAAAATCACTGCCGCACCGCTTCCGGTACCCAAAGGGCTGTCAAACTCCGTCTCCTCCAGCACGGCGGGGTTGATCTGCTCGCCCCGCAGCATACGGCTGAATTCCCGTGTCGTCAGCACCACGTCCACATCCGGATCACCGCAGGCGTTATTCAGATTCGGCAGCGCCCGCTCCGCTTTTTTCGCGGTGCAGGGCATGATGGACACCACAAAGATATCGTGCGGATCCGCTCCCAGCTTTTCTGCGAAGTAGCTCTTGGCCACTGCGCCGAACATGGCCTGCGGCGACTTGGCGGTGGACAGGTTGGTGGTATACTCAGGAAACTGCCCCTTGACAAATCGCACCCACCCGGGACAGCAGGAGGTAAACATAGGCCAGCGATACTGGTCCCGGTGGGTAAAGCGCTGCAAAAACTCGCTGCCTTCCTCCATGATCGTCAGATCGGCCGTGAAATTGGTGTCAAACACATAGTCAACCCCCATCTCCTTCAGCGCCGTAACCATCCGCTTCGCCGTGGCAAACTTGGGATCCATGTGGTAATATTCCGCCCACGCGGTCCGTACTGCCGGTGCCAGCTGCACCACCGTGATCTTTTGGGGATCGGCCAATGCATCCCACACTTTGCCGGTATCATCATGCTCCTGCAGTGCTCCCACAGGGCAATGGGTAATACACTGGCCGCAGAACGTGCAGTCCGATTCCCCCAGTGTGCGGAACCGCCCCACACCCACAGTGGTACGGGTACCGGTGCCCACAACATCCCAGATATTCATTCCCTGAATTTTCTCGCACACCTGAATGCAGCGCATGCAGCGGATGCAGCGGTTTTCGATGCGCACCACGGGATTGGAAAAATCCGTAGGGATGTTTTTCAGATCCTTGATATAATGATCTCCCAGCAGATTATAGTCGTTGCACAGGGTTTGCAGCTTGCAGTTTCCGCTGCGGGTACACTTGGTGCAGCTGATCTCATGCTGACTGAGGATCAGCCGCAGATTGACGCGCCGCGCCTCACGCACCCGGGGTGAATTGGTATGTACCGCCATACCCTCTACTACGGCATTGTCGCAGGCAGGCACCAGCCGGGCATGCCCCTCCACCTCTACCATACAAATGCGGCAGGCGGCGATTTCGTTGATATCCTTCAGATAGCACAGGGTGGGAATGCTGATGTTTGCGCTGCGGGCCGCCTCCAGAATGGTGGTACCCTCCGGCACTGTGACCGTTTTTTTGTCGATCGTCAATGTTACCATTTGCTGTTTCGCCCCCCTCTGAAGATTCCGTATCCGAAATGGTCACAGCGCAGACAGCGAGATGCTTCGGTGCAGGCGCCCTCCTGCGTGAGACCGCATTCAATGTCCTCAAAATCGTTTTTCCGTTCAGCCGCCTCCCTTTCGGTGGTATTGATGCGGCCATGAGGCGGCGAATTGTTCAGTTTCGGCGCCGGGATCTCCACATCCACCGTAATATCATGGTGGAATCCCAGATGCTCGTCAATATTGGCTGCCGCCACCTTGCCGGCCGCAATGGCGCGGATAGCGGAGGCCGGGCCGGTAACACAGTCGCCGCCGGCAAACACATTGTTCATGTTGCCCACCTGGCTGGAGCTGGCCGCCACAAAGGTGCCGCGCTTGATGGGCACGCCGGACTGTTCAAAGCCGGCGATCTCAATGCCCTGGCCGATGGCCACCACGATGACATCCGTTTCGATCCGCTGCTCAGGCAGGCTTGCCTTTTCCGGACGGGGCCGCCCGCTTTTATCCGACTCGCCAGGGATCTGCGGCTGTACCCACAGAGCCGTCGCCTCATCGCCATCATTGGACTCAATGCGCACAGGCGCCATCAGCGTCAGCATCTCCGCACCCTCGGCCATGGCGCCCGTCACCTCATCGGGCAGGGCGGTCATATCCTCGATACGACGGCGATAAACACAGGTGACCTTTTCCGCCCCCAGCCGGATGGAACTCCGGGTCACGTCCATCGCTACATTGCCGCCGCCAATGACTACCACGCGCTTTCCGTGGAAATCCGGCATATCCCCATCTCCGATGCCGCGCAGCATCTCCACTGCGGACACAACGTTCCTGCTGTGTTCTCCGGGGATGCCCGCGCCCTTGCCCTGATGGGCGCCGATGGCAATATACAGGCAGTCATACTCTTTTTGCAGCTGCTCAAAGGTGATCTCCCGGCCCACCGTCACATCCGTATGAACCTCGATCCCCAGCGAGAGGATGGACGCGATCTCCGCATCCAGCTTCTCCCGCGGAAAGCGGTAATTGGGGATGCCGTAGCGCAGCATACCGCCCAGCTGGCGGCGCTCTTCATAAACCGTAACCTTATGCCCCATCAGCGCCAGATAGTAGGCGCAGCTCAAGCCGCTGGGGCCGCCGCCGATCACCGCCACGGTCTTTCCCGTTGCCGGCGCGCATTCCGGCTGGGGCACTTCACCTGCGTGATCCACCGCATAACGCTTCAACCCCCGGATATTCAGCGGCGCATCGATCATATCGCGGCGGCAGCGGGCCTCGCAGGGATGCTCGCAGATATAGGCGCAGGATGTGGGCATAGGATTGTCCTTGCGGATCAAGCGTACCGCATCGGCACAGCGCCCCTCGCCCACCAGCGCCATATAGCCGGGCACATCCACGCCGGCGGGGCACAGCGCCACGCATGGCACCGGCAGCGAAAGGCTGGCAAGACATCGATGATGTGCAATATGCTCCACATAATCCTCGCGGAACCCCTCAAGTCCGTCCACCACCAGCCGCGCCGCGTCGCGGCCTATGGCGCAATCAGCGGTGTTGACAATACTGCGGGCCGTTTTTTCAATAATTGCCAGCGTAGCCAGTGTGGCCTCACCATCCAGCACCTGGCCGATCAGCTTTGTCAGCTGCCCCAGGCCGATCCGGCAGGGCACACATTTGCCGCAGCTTTGCGCATGGCACAGCTGCAAAAAGGTCAGCGACATATCCACCGGACACAGGCCGGGAGGTGATGCCGCGATCCGCCGCTCAACGTCGCGGTAGAGGTTATCCACCACGGTCTGCGCCTTACTGGGCGTTTTGATGTCAAGTCTGCTCAAGGTGGTCACTCCTTTCACCCCGTTTTAAAATGATAGGGCGGTAATGATACCAATCAGTATGTCACAAAATCTCCTGTTCGTCAATATTTTTCACAAAAAGTTTCTTTTGGAGAAAAAATCCATTTCCGCAATTTCCATTTTTTGGCTGCGTAGCTTTTCTATGCGCTGAATATACATATTCTAGTGCACTTTGCTGAAATACAGGCATTTCCCTTTTTCAAGAGGCGTGCCCCACTCACCTTTTTCTGCGAAAAAAAGCTTTTCATTTTCAGCACAGCAGCGATCAGCCGCTGACGGTACCGCCGATTTCAGCTGCATATAAAAAGCGATATCCGTCAAAAAAGAGAAATGTACCCACAGACGGCATTTTTACCAAAAAAGCAGTTTACATTTCCCGCACATTGCGTTTAAAATGGGGGCAGTAAACAATGGGCTGGGCCCAAGGAGGTTATCATATGATCCAACTGACTGATCACGGCATGTATCTGGTAAACGGCGTGCCCTGCGAAACCGCTCCTGCCGCACCGGCACAGGCCCGTCAGGGCACCATGGCGTGGCATATCCTGCAGTCTCACAATTGTTCTGATGATCCGGAGCGTCTGCGCATCCGTTTTGACGCCATGGTATCCCATGACATCACCTATGTGGGCATTATTCAGCAGGCCCGGGCCAGCGGCATGAAGGAATTCCCCATTCCCTATGCCCTGACCAACTGCCACAACAGCCTGTGCGCCGTGGGCGGCACCATCAATGAAGACGACCATGTGTTCGGTCTGTCCGCCGCCAAGAAATACGGCGGCATCTATGTCCCCGCCAATCAGAGCGTGATCCACTCCTACGCCCGCGAACAGATGGCCAAGTGCGGCGCCATGATCCTCGGTTCCGACTCTCATACCCGCTACGGCGCATTGGGTACCATGGCTGTCGGCGAAGGCGGCCCGGAGCTTGCCAAGCAGCTGCTGAAAAATACATGGGATGCCCCCATGCCCGAGGTGGTCATGGTCTATCTGACCGGCAAACCCCGCCGCGGCATCGGCCCCCACGACGTGGCCATCGCACTGGTAAAGGCCACCTTTGAAAGCGGCTTTGTCAACAATAAAGTGCTGGAGTTTGTGGGGCCCGGCATCAAAGAGCTGCCCATCGACTTCCGCAACGGCATCGATGTCATGACCACTGAGACCACCTGCCTTTCCTCCATCTGGGAAACGGACGAGGAAACCCGCGGCTTCTACGCTGCCCATCAGCGCGAGCAGGACTATGCCCCCCTGCACCCGGCCGATGTCGCCTACTATGACCGCATGATCACCATTGACCTTGGCAATGTCGAGTCTATGATCGCCCTGCCTTTCCATCCCTCCAATGCGTGGACGATCCATGAATTTCTGGAAAACGCGGAAGAGCTGCTGGTCAAGGTGGAGGCCGACGCTGCCAAGCGCTTCCCCAAGACCCATCCTCACCTGACGGACAAGATCCGTGACGGCGGCGTATGGGCCGATCAGGGAGTGATCGCCGGCTGCGCCGGCGGCCTCTTTGACAACATCACAGAGACCGCGGATATTATCCGCGGCGGCAGCACCGGCAACGGTGCCTTTACCTTTGATGTATATCCTACCTCGGTACCTGTTTCGCTGGAGCTGACCCGCATCGGCGCCACCGCCGATCTTCTGAAAACCGGGGCAGTCATCAAACCCAGCTTCTGCGGCCCCTGCTTCGGCGCAGGCGATGTGCCGGCCAACAACGGTCTTTCCCTGCGGCATACCACCCGCAACTTCCCCAACCGCGAAGGCTCCAAACCCGGCGAGGGGCAGTTTGCCGCCGTATGCCTGATGGATGCCCGTTCCATCGCCGCCACCGCTCTAAACGGCGGACGTATCACAGCTGCCACGGATATCGACTACACGCCGGTGCACCACCCCTACCACTTTGATAAGTCCGTATATGACAACCGCCTGTACTACGGCTTTGGCAAGGCTGATCCCAGCGTCGAGCTGATTATGGGGCCCAACATCACCGACTGGCCCAAGATGTACGATCTGACCGACAATCTGCTGGTGGAGCTGGCCGCCGTCATCCACGACGATGTGACCACCACGGACGAGCTGATCCCCTCCGGCGAAACCTCCTCCTACCGTTCCAATCCCCTGCGGCTGGCGGAGTTTACACTAAGCCGGCGGGTGCCGGAGTATGTGTCCCGGGCAAAGGCTGTGGCCGCGCAGGAGGCGCAGCGCCGCGCCGGCGATGCACCCGCCCACATTCTGGATGCGTTGAGCAAGGTAGGCGACGCCAGAGTGCTGACCGCCAACACCCAGTTTGGCTCCTGCGTATTCGCCAACAAACCCGGCGACGGTTCCGCCCGGGAACAGGCGGCCTCCTGCCAGAAGGTGCTGGGCGGTTTTGCCAACATCTGCTATGAGTTTGCCACCAAGCGCTACCGCAGCAATTGTATCAACTGGGGCATTCTGCCTTTCACGCTGGATAAGGGCACAGCGTTCCCCTACAAGGCGGGCGACTTTGTATTTGTTCCCGGCATCCGGGAAGCTATCGCAAACGGCCGCGAGGATATCCCCGCCAAGGTCATCTGCAAGGATGGCGGCGTGCATGAGCTGCTGCTGCATGTCCGCGGCCTGACGGCAGATGAGAAGGAGATTTTGCTGGACGGCTGTCTGATGAATTATTACGCCAAGCGTGGATAAATTGGCAGGGAATGGTGTCCGCATTGGCCCCCTACGGATGGTAACACGAACCCATCGCACCACATAACAACACATATCGGAAAGGACGCACTATGGATAAAATCAAAATGACAACGCCGCTGGTGGAAATGGACGGCGATGAAATGACCCGCGTGCTGTGGCAGATGATCAAGGACGAATTGATCCTGCCCTTTGTGGATTTGAAAACCGAGTACTACGATCTGGGACTGCTGCACCGCAATGAGACAAAAGATCAGGTGACCGTGGATGCCGCCAACGCAACCGCGCGTCTGGGCGTGGCGGTGAAGTGCGCTACCATCACCCCCAATAAGCAGCGCATGGAGGAATACCCCCAGCTGACCGAGATGTGGAAAAGTCCCAATGGTACGATCCGCTCCATTCTTGACGGCACCGTATTCCGCACACCCATCTGCATCGACTGCATTCATCCGGTCGTAAAAAATTGGAAGAAGCCTATTACCATCGCCCGCCATGCGTATGGTGATGTATATAAAAGCGTAGATATGTACACCACCGAACCCGGCGTGTGCACCATGACTTTCAAAGGCGAAAGCGGCGAGGAAAAAACGCTGACCGTTCAGAAAGTTGACGGCCCCGCCGTATGGCAGGGCGCGCATAACAAGGAGGCAAGCATCCGATCCTTTGCCAAGTCCTGCTTCCAGTACGCCATCGATACCAAGCAGGATCTGTGGTTTTCCACCAAGGATACCATTGCAAAAATCTATGACGGCGAATTCAAGAAGGTATTTGACGAGGAATTCCTGCACTATCAGGCGGAATTTGACAAACTGGGCCTGACCTATTTTTATACACTGATCGACGACGCTGTGGCCCGCGTGATCCGCAGCGAGGGCGGCTTTATCTGGGCCTGCAAAAACTATGACGGCGATGTGATGAGCGATATGGTTTCCACCGCTTTCGGAAGTCTTGCCATGATGACATCCGTACTGGTGTCCCCCAGCGGCGCCACCGAGTATGAAGCGGCTCATGGTACCGTGACCCGCCATTACTATAAACATCTAAGGGAAGAGCAAACCTCCACTAACCCTATTGCCACCATCTTTGCATGGACAGGCGCACTGCGCAAGCGGGGTCAGCTTGACGGTCTTGCTGATCTGTCCGCCTTTGCCGGCAAGCTGGAAGACGCCTGCTTCACCACTTTGAATCAGGGTGTCATGACCAAGGATCTGGTCGGTTTGGTGGACGAAGGGTTCAATGCCCACGCCGTTTCCTCCGCTGATTTTATTGCCGCCATTCGGCATAATCTGGAAGCTTCCCTGTAAAGCACTAATGAGGCGTACCGCCGGAAAACTGCGGTACGCCTCATTTTTACTTGCAGCAAAGGATCCCCGTTTTTTGATAAAACGGGGGTCCTCTGTTCAGCCAAGTCAATATCTGCTGGCGGCATTTACAGTTCCAAGGCATCACGCATCCGCATCAGCTTTTCCGCCAGCTCCGCAAAGGCGGTGCAGCTGAGTGACTGGGCCGCATCACTGAGGGCCACCGCAGGACGGTCATGTACCTCCAGCATCAGGCCATCCGCGCCGGCAGCTGCAGCGGCCAATGCCAGCGGCGCCACCAGTTCCGCGCTGCCGGCCGCATGGCTGGGATCCACGATCACCGGCAGATGGGTCATCTTTTTAAGCTGCACAACGGCGCCGATATCCAGCGTGGCGCGGCTTGTCTGGGAAAAGGTTCGAATTCCCCGTTCACATAGCACAACATTGGGATTACCCCCAGCAAGGATGTACTCCGCCGATTGCAGCAGCTCCTCCACCGAGGCGCCCACGGCCCGTTTCATCAGCACGGGTTTCTTCTGTGCGCCAAGCGCGCGCAGCAGCGCATAATTCTGCATATTCCGCGCCCCTACCTGCAGCATATCCACCTGCTCAAATTCAGGCAGCTGCACCGGATCGATGATCTCTGCCACAGTGGGCAGTCCCACTTCCTTTCCCGTCTGCGCCAGCAGGTTCAGCGCCGGCGCTCCAAATCCCTGAAAGGTATATGGCGAGGTACGCGGCTTATAAGCGCCGCCGCGAAGAATCTGTCCGCCGGCAGCCTTTACCGCCCGGGCCACTCCCTGCATCTGCAATGCGGACTCCACCGCACACGGCCCTGCGATCAGGCAAAAGTCCTGTCCGATCCGCGCACTGCCTACGGACACCACCGTATTCTCCGGATGCTGCTGCCGGGAGGCCAAATGCCATGGCGGCGTCAGGCGCACGGTGCGCTGGACAAAGGGAAGCGCCAGCAGGCGCTGCTCATCCAGAACCCATGTGTCCCCCACCAGCGTCAGAATGATGTTTCCGCCGTTATCGCTGCGGGCCGCTCCGATTCCCTGACGGCTCAGTTGGATCACCAACGACCGCACTGCAGACTCCGGCGCGTCATGTTTCATTAAGACCAGCATAAGCTCCTCCTGTTCTATCGAACGACAAGGGCAGCCACACCTGACAGCGTGTCTTTCCAGCGTTTTTTGCCCTTTTCGCCTTGGCTTGCGCCAGCAAGCCTGCGTCTCAAAAGCCACTCGAAAATCCATCGCTGGCAGATGCCTTGCAGTTTTGCCGCCGGCAGGAATGTATCTGCCCCTGCCATTCGATGGTCGTATGACCGTTTTACAGTATACAGGATTCGTTACATTTTTGCAACCACAGTAGGGGTGTTATTGACAAGAATCGCAAAAGGAATATAATATTTTATAATGTTGTCTGTACCCTTTGGAAGCATATGATGTAATATGGCCGATTATATGGAGGATGGAATGGAACAAAAATTTATTCTGAGCTGCTGCTCCACTGTTGACCTGCCTTATGCCTATATGAAACAGCGCGGGGTCCCCGTACTGTTTTATACTTATGTGGTAGATGGCGTGGAATACGATGATGACATGGGCCGTGACCCGGCGGCACTGCCCCGCTTTTATCAATTCATCCGCGAAGGAAAACTGCCTCAGACCAGTCAGATCAATGTAGCAGCATATACCGACTTTTTTGAAGAGCTGCTGCAAAAGGGTGACGTGCTGCATATTGCCTTTACCTCCGGCCAGTCCGGATCGGTACACAACGCTTTCCAAGCCGCAGAAGAGCTGCGCAAAAAGTATCCAAATCGCCGTCTGGAAGTGATCGATTCCCTATGCTCCTCCTCCGGCTACGGATTATTGGTGGACAGCGCCGCCGATCTGCGGGATGCCGGCAAATCATTGGAAGAGGTAGTCCAATGGGTACTGGATAACCGCAACAAAGTGCATCACCAGTTTTTCTCCAGTGATATGACCCAGTTCCGCCGCACCGGGCGGGTATCCGGCGCAGCGGCTATGGTGGCTACCGTGCTGAACATCTGCCCCATCATGCGGCTGGACAGTAAGGGCGCCATTAAGGCCTATGACAAGGTACGTGGGAAGAAAAAAGCGGTGGAAACCACTGTCGCGGCCATGGTGCAGCATGCACAGGACGGTCTCGCCTATCATGAGAAGTGCTTTATCTGCCATTCACAGTGCCCGGATGATGCCCAGATGCTGATAACCGCCATTGAAAAGCGATTTCCGCAGCTGAAAGGCATGATCCGCCTGTGTGACATCGGCACCATCATCGGCAGTCATGCCGGTCCCGGTACGGTAGCCGTATTCTTCATGGGCGATGAACGTCCGGAAATGGATTGAGCGATGACAATAGTGGGGGGGAGTGCGCCGCAGCGTACTCCCCCCTACTTTGTTTTCGTTTCCCTATTCCGATACTTCCACCGCTTTCCATTTTTTCAATTTTTATACAAATTTTAGCTTAAATATGCCACTTTTACCCAATATAGTTGCAAAATATGTTCACAGGAATTACACTTTGGATACAAATACCGCATATCTGTTGACGGGTGATTTTTTTCTGTTATACTGACCAGCGTAAAAGCAAGACGCGCCTTTCTTTACGCAAATCAATTTCGGGAGGAAACCAAACATGAAGAAAATCACCGCTCTGGTTCTCAGCCTTGTGATGGCTCTGAGCCTGTGCACCGTTGCCTTCGGTGCTACCATCGAGGCACATCCTTATACCAAGGACGGCGGTATCGACAATGCCCCTGACCAGGCCATTTCTGTGGAAAAGGTCAACGCCAAGCAGTTCGCCGCCGGCGACGGCTGGGTACAGTATTATGTTGCCAAGGACGGCACCGTGTATCTGCCCTGCACCAAGTCTGACGAGGACGTTTCCGTGGCTATCTACACCAACCACGGCTTCACCACCTGGGCCAAGAAGGGTGACAAGGCCGATGCCTCCTATGACTTCACCGTGACCGAGCAGAAGGCCACCAAGGAAAAGGCTTCCTGCAAGAATGCCCACTATCTGGAGGATGGTTATCTGGATACCGATGGCGTGTTTTACCTGAAGGATGCTCAGGGTGATACGCAGGTCAAGTTCAACGACATCGTGATCAAGGTATCCGAGGCCAAGCTGTACAGCGACTACATCCCCGCTTCCCACATTCTGGGCGTTCCCACCAAGAACGAAAAGACCGGTTGGGAAGAGGCCAAGTGCATGGTCTGCGGCGCGGTGTTCGCCTGCACCAATGACGAGGCCGTTCTGACCAAGAACAGCATTAAGATCAAGGACACGGTGTCCTATAACTCCTATGCGGCAGACTGCGTGTATCGTGACAACGATCACAACTTCGCTTGGGGTGAGCAGTACGCTGACAGCTATGCCTATACCTGGCAGCTGAAGGCAGGCTCCAATAGTTCCAATGGTTCCGGCAGCTCCAACACCGGCAAGCCTGTGGCTTCTCCCAAGACCTTTGATGCCGGTATTGCCGCCTATGTGGGCCTGAGCCTGCTGTCCGTAGCCGGCGGCGCCGTGGTCATCGGCAAGAAGAAGGAGTTTTGATCCCACTTCTCCAAGATATACCGATAGATAAAAAATTCCCGGGGTGCAGCACCCCGGGAATTTTTATGTACTTCAGTACAGCTATTGGCGTTCGGCTTAGAAGCAACCCTGCTCCATCATAGCCTCAGCAACCTTCTTGAAGCCGGCGATGTTGGCGCCAGCCACCAGATCGTAACCCAGACCGTACTCGGCAGCAGCCTCAGCAGACACACGGTGGATGGTCTCCATCATCTTGTGCAGCTGCGCATCGACTTCCTCAGCAGTCCAGACCAGACGCTCGGAGTTCTGAGCCATTTCCAGAGCGGAAACGCCCACGCCGCCGGCGTTAACAGCCTTGGAGGGAGCCACGATGATGCCCTTCTGCTGACGCAGGAAGTTCAGAGCCTCGTTGGTGGTGGGCATGTTAGCGACCTCGATGTAGTACTTCACGCCGGAAGCAGCGATCTTCTCAGCGGACTCCATCTTGACGTCGTTCTGCATGGCGGCGGGCATGTACACGTCAACATCCTTGACGCCCCAGCACTTCTCGCCGGCGACGAACTCGCAGCCGAACTTGTCAGCATAAGGCTTGCAGTGCATAGGATCCTTGGCGCGCATCTCCAGGATGAAGTTCAGCTTCTCGTCGGTGATGACACCGTCGGGATCGTGAACATAACCATCGGGACCTGCGAAGTAGGTGACCTTGGCACCCAGCTGGGAAGCCTTCTTCATGATGCCCCAACCCACATTGCCGTAACCGGAGATGGCGATGCGCTTGCCCTCGATGGTGTCATTCTCGTGCTTCAGCACTTCCTGCAGGTAGTACATAGCGCCGTAACCGGTAGCCTCGGGACGAATCAGGGAGCCGCCGTAGCTCAGACCCTTGCCGGTCAGAACGCCGTTCTCCCACACGCCCTTCAGGCGGCGGTACTGGCCGTACAGGTAGCCGATCTCGCGGCCGCCCACGCCCATGTCACCAGCGGGAACGTCGATGTCGGGCCCGATATAACGATAGAGAGCGGTCATGAAGCTCTGGCAGAAACGCATGACCTCGGCGTCGGACTTGCCGGCGGGATCGAAGTCGGAACCGCCCTTGGCGCCACCGATGGGCAGGCCGGTCAGGCTGTTCTTAAAGGTCTGCTCGAAGCCCAGGAACTTGATAATGCCTTCGTAAACGTTCTTCTGGAAACGCAGGCCGCCCTTGTAGGGGCCGATCGCACCGTTGAACTGGCAGCGCCAGCCGCGGTTGGTGTGCCACTGGCCGTTATCATCGCACCACACAACACGGAAGGTGAACATACGCTCAGGCTCGACCATACGGCCCAGCAGATCGACCTTCTCATACTCGGGGTGCTTCTCGATCACAGGCTCCAGAGAGGACAGAACTTCCTCAACAGTCTGGACGAACTCGGGCTCATTGCCGTGCTTGGTCTTGACATTTTCCAGCACGCTTGCCAGATAAGCATTCATAATAAATTGCCTCCTCAAATTTTATTCCTCAGTTTTGGGGAACGTTTGACGGACCCTATTCCATCGCTTTTGATGATAACACGGTTCTGGGGATTTCTCAAGTACAAACGGGCGAATTCTCCAAAGGCCATCCGTAAAAAATAGGCAGGAAATTTTGTGCAAAATGTCGTTTCGTAATTTAAAGTGCAACATGAGTTTACCTCTCGCAGTAAGGGAGATGTTGTTTTTTATGGTATCTTGACATTTTCCGCCGATAGCTTATAATGAATTGTCGGCTGGATGCTGACCCGACTGATTCAAGGAAAAGGAGATTATAAAAATGACATATACCATGACCATCGCCGGTGTGGAACGTGAGCTTCCCATCTGTAAGGTAACGGACGATCTTTACATCGGTGCATTCATCTGCTTCGGCGACGCCGAGGTCACCGTGGCGGCCGCTGCCGAAATGCTCAAGCGACTGGAAGGCATTGAATATGACTATCTCTTTACCGCCGAGGCCAAGTCTATCCCTCTGATCCATGAGATGGCCCGTCAGAGTGGCGCAAAGAAGTATTTTATCGCCCGCAAGGGTCCCAAGGTCTATATGCCCAACCCCATTTCCGTGGCGGATCAGTCTATTACCACGCTGGCCCAGCAGATGCTGTATCTGGGCAGCGATGATGCGGAGCTGATCTGCGGAAAAAAGATCGTCATTATGGATGACGTAATTTCCACCGGCGGCAGTCTGAAGGCCATGGAGGCACTGGTACATAAAGCCGGCGGCAAAGTGGTTGCCAAGATCGCCGTACTGGCCGAGGGCGGCGCGGCAGATCGCAAGGATATCATGTTCCTTGGCAAGCTGCCTGTGTTCAACGCCGACGGAAGCATCAAAGAATAAGAAAAAAAATATCCCCCGGCTCTGCCGGGGGTTGCCTTTGCTAGCCAATGCTATATACCGCCCTGACAGGCCAAATGGTCTGTCGGGGCGGTATATTTTTTTGTTGGAATCAGCCGGCTTCTGTTATTATCTCTCCTTATCCTTTTCCAGTTACTGTCTAAATTTTGAAATAGACATTCAAAATAAATTATGCTAATATGAGAAATCAATAAATATTATTGTAACGGAGGGGTCATTATGGCAGTAAAAGAAAGCTATGCCGGCAAAATCAACCGCAAGCTGAACAAAAAGCTGCACGTTATCGAAGTGGCAGCAGGACGCCGGCCGGCAGATCTTGTGCTGAAAAACGCCACTTATGTCAACGTTTTCTCCAATGAGCTGTGCCATGGCGATATTGCCGTGGCAGAGGGACTGATCGTCGGCATGGGTGAATACAGCGGCAAGGTCGAAGTTGACGTCTCCGGCAAGGTCGTGCTGCCGGGATTTATTGACGCTCACATTCATCTGGAAAGCTCGTTGGTCAGTCCCAGCGAATTTGCCCGTGCGGTATTGCCTCACGGCACCACCACCGTCATCACTGACCCCCATGAGATTGCCAATGTGATGGGCACGGACGGTATCGAATACATGCTGCAGGCCACCGAGACGCTGCCGGTAGACGTGCGGTTCATGCTGCCCTCCTGCGTACCGGCCACACCTATGGATGAGTCCGGCGCCAATCTGGACTACCGGGCCATCGACTCTTTCTATGACCATCCCCGGGTACAGGGACTTGCCGAGATGATGAACTCCTATGGCGTGATCCACAGCGACCCGGATGTGGTATCCAAGATCGTGGCCAGTCAGGCTCATCACAAGAAAATTGACGGCCATGCCCCCGATCTGGTGGGCAACGACCTGAACGCCTATGTGGCGGCAGGCGTATACTCCGATCATGAGTGCCACGACTTGAACGATGCCATCGCCAAACTGCAGCGAGGGCAATTCATCATGATCCGCGAGGGTACCGCCGCCCGTAATCTGGAGGCGCTGGTGCCGCTGCTGTGCGACAAGTATGTGGAGCGCTGCATGTTCTGCACCGATGATAAGCATCCCAACGACCTGCTGGAAAAGGGCCACATCGACTACATCGTAAAGAAGGCCATTTCCCTTGGCGTAGAGCCTATTACCGCCATCAAGGCTGCCTGCCATAACGCGGCCCGGTACTTCCTGCTGAATAACCGCGGAGCCATCGCACCCGGCTATCTTGGCGACTTCGTCATCATCGATGATTTCCAGCATTTCAACATCGAGAAAGTCTATAAGCGGGGCGTCCTGATGTGCGAAAACGGCCATGTCGCGGACTTCCCGGTTCCGGAGGTGGATCCCTATCTGGTCAACCGCGCCCATGACACTTTCCATGTGGCCACGCTGACCGCCGACGACTTCATCGACAACCGTCCGCACGCTGTTATCGGCATGGTCAATGGCGAGATCACCACCACCGACTGCGGCTATACCGACCGCATCGATGTGGATTATGACATCCTGAAAATCGCTGTGATCGAGCGGCACAAAAACACTCACCACATCGGCCTTGGCTACATCAAGGGGTACGGCCTGAAGCATGGCGCAGTGGCCACCAGCATCAGCCATGACAGCCATAACATCATTGTCGTGGGCACCAACGAGGAGGACATGGCCTTTGCCGCCAATCAGGTGGTGGCGCTGAACGGTGGTATCGTAGTGGCGCAGGACGGCGCCGTTACCGGCGAGGTGCCGCTGGCGGTGGCAGGAATTATGAGCGATGAGCCGTTGGTCGAGGTGAACCGCAAGCTGGAGGAGGCCAAAGAGAAAGCCTTTTCCGCCGGCGTCAACCGGGATATCGACCCCTTTATGACGCTGAGCTTTATGGCGCTGCCGGTGATCCCCACGCTGCGCATCACCACCCGCGGCGTATTCGATGTAACCACCCAGCGGTACATTTAATGTTGTGAATTCTAAAAACGGGAGCGCCATTTTCACCGGTGCTTCCGTTTTTCTCCTCAGGGTGGATTTTTTCCCTCCTGTATGGTATGATAGCGGCAAATGAAAGGCTGGAGGATATGCAGATGAAAAAAAGAGTAGCCGCATGGCTGCTGGCGCTGGTCATGCTGCTGGCACTGGTCGGCTGCGGCAACGATTTCAATACCGCCACGATCATTACCGGTGAATCCCAGACACAGCAATACGATTCCCTTTCGGCAGATGAAAGCTCCGATGATACCCCAGGCACAGGATCTGATGCATCTGCCATAGATGAGACGGGCAGCTACACATCAAAGGAAGATGTCGCGCTGTACATCCACACTTATGGCTATCTGCCGGACAATTTCATCACCAAAAAAGAAGCACAGGCGCTTGGCTGGAGCGGCGGCTCTTTGGAGCCGTATGCGCCGGGCAAGTGTATCGGAGGAAGCCGGTTCGGCAACTATGAGGGACTTCTTCCGGAAAAAGAGGGCCGTGTCTACACTGAGTGCGACATCAACACGCTGGGTGCGGACAAACGAGGCGCGGAACGAATAGTATTTTCCAATGACGGACTCATCTATTATACCGGTGACCACTATGAGAGCTTTGAATTGCTGTATGGGGGGGCGTGACCATGCGTTTTATACTGAATGGCGGCAGCATCCACAGCCGGGAAGCTCTGCATCAAGCGCTGGCGGCAGGACTTCATCTCCCGGAGTGGTATGGCGGTAATCTGGATGCGCTGCATGACTGTCTGAGCCAGCCGGGCGTTGAAAACACACTGGTGATCCGCAGTGGCGCGGCGCTTGAAGCGGCGCTGGGCGGCTATGCGGCAGCCTTTCGCCGGGTGCTGGCGGACTGCGTGGCAGAAAATCCGCAGTTTTCCGTGGTGTGGGAGGAGGACACGCCGTGAGCCGTGCCGTGCTGGATGAGCACCTCATCTATGAGATCCTGTCCGCCGTGGCGGAGATCCCGGAGGGCAGGGTAGCCTCCTACGGGCAAATCGCCGCGCTGATTGGGCGGGAGCGGAATGCCCGTCTGGTCGGCAAGGTGCTGAGCCGTGCTGAAGCCTACGGCGATTACCCCTGTCACCGGGTGGTCAACCATGCTGGCCGTCTGGTGCCCCATTGGTCGGAGCAGCGGATGCTGCTGGAGGCCGAAGGGGTCATGCTGCGGGATGACGGCCATGTGGACATGAGACGCTTTCGTTGGGTACCATAAATATAAAAAACAGGAGGTCTTGTGTGCGTACCTAATAAGAAAACAATGAGCAATCGTCAGTAAATCAATGTTTTCATAGG
>ERZ773235.1998-NODE-1998-length-18692-cov-17.036218_pt1 | contig 18692 bp, 17 predicted proteins | sample MGYA00580522_ERZ773235 | MGnify/ENA primary metagenome ERZ773235 (study PRJEB29015, sample SAMEA2737797) | human gut metagenome | biome: human gut; feature: human-associated habitat; material: faeces | place: China | collected 2012 ...
GGTTGGTGCCAAATAAATGCAGCGAATTTCCCGCTTCCGCATGATCGTATTCATCATTGTCATTCTGGCCATGATCGGCGTGTTCAGCCTGCGGCTTTATAAGACGCAGGCTTCCGTTACAGAGGACTCCCTCGTCACGGCGGATGCCGACTCCATGACGTACCAATCGACGGTTGAGGCCGCACGCGGCAATATTCTTGACCGCAACGGCAACGTACTGGTGTCGAACCGCGCCAGCTATAACCTTGTCATCGTCAACTTTGTCTTTTTCAACGCGCCCGACCCGAACGGGAATCTGCTGAAGGTTCTGAACCTCTGCGACGAACTGGGGATCGCGTATGAATCGCACTTTCCCATCTCCTCCGAACGTCCCTACCAATACACCGATACCAACGATACTGCGTGGCAGAGTTTTTTCCGCAAGTTCCTCGCCAGCCGAAGCTATGACCTTGATATTTCCGCGCCCACACTTATGAAGCGTCTGCGCGATGAATACAAAATCCCGGACGATTGGACCCAGCAGGATGTCTACCGCGTCATTTCCGTCCGCTATGAACTAGAACTGCGCTCGGTCGATGACATCGGCCTTGAAAACTACACGCTGGCTGAGGACGTCGATGCAGAATCGCTGGCCGCCGTGATGGAGTTGGCCGTGCCGGGCGTCGTGGTCGAAAACGGCACGGTGCGCGAATACAACACGACGTATGCCGCGCATATCCTCGGCTATATTGCAGCCATGGATCCGGACGAATACACCGAATACAAGCAGCAGGGCTATGCCATGAACGCACTCGTCGGAAAGTCTGGCGTGGAGAAGGCGTTTGAATCTTATCTGCACGGCTCGAGCGGCATCAAGAAAACGACTGTTTCCTCGACCGGCGAAATTCTGAACCGCTATTATGTGACGGAGCCTGTGCCGGGCAACAACGTAGAGCTGACCATCGACATTTCGCTGCAGTCCGTGACCGAACAGGTGCTGGAAAAGGTCATTCTCGACCTGCGGGAAAACGGCGTCGGCCGGAACAAGGAGGGCAAGGACGCACAGGGCGGCGCGGTCGTTGTGCAGATGTGCAAAACAGGCGAAATTCTCGCCATGGCAAGCTACCCGACCTACAACCTTGCGACCTTCAATCAGGACTACACCACCCTTAACGCAGACGAGATGCGCCCGCTGTTCAACCGTGCGCTCGCGTCCTTCCCGCCCGGCTCGGTCTATAAGATGGTTACGGCCATCGCCGCCGTTGACATGGGCGGCTTTGACCCCGGCTATATCATTGAGGACAAGGGCCTTTACACCTTCTATGAGTCTTTCCAGCCCAAGTGCCACATCTGGTCGCTGGCCAATCCGCGCACGCACGGCAAGATCAATCTGATGGAGGCCATCGCCTATTCCTGCAACTATTATTTCTATGAAGTCGGCCGTCTGACCTACGACAGCTATAAAAAGGAAACGGGAAACAACCCGTTTGATATCGTTGCCAAGGCCCTTGGCCTCGGCGAGCCGACGGGCATCGAACTGCCGGAGGACACCGGCGCGCGCGCGAATGCAGAGGAAAAGAACAAGCAGTACGCTGGCGAAGACGCAGGCTGGTTCGGCGCGGACGTTTTACAGGCCGTCATCGGCCAGAGCCTGAACAAGTTCACGCCTCTGCAGCTGGTCTGCTATACCTCGGCGCTGGCAAACAAGGGTACGCGCTATGAAGCGACACTTTTGTCCCGCGTCGTCTCGTGGGACTATCAGGATCTGATTGAAGAATCCAAGCCCGTTGTGGCAAGCACGCTGAACATCTCCGAAAAGGCACTGGCCGCACTCGATCAGGGCATGCGTATGACCGCGACCATCGGCACGGCGGAGCAGTATCTCCGGGATTATCCCATCCCCATCGCCTGCAAGACCGGCACGGCGCAGTGGCAGGGCACGACCTCTACCGGCGCGTTCTCCGGCTCCGACCACGCCTCGTTCGTGCTCTATGCCCCGGCGGACGATCCCGAGATCGCCATCGCCGTCTATGTCGAACGCGGCTCGCAGGGCGGCAATCTGGCAAACGTCTGTATTCCCATTCTTGACGCGTACTTCTCCAGTTCTGCCAGATACGAGACTGTCACAACCGAAAATATCGCTTACTAAGAGAGGAACCGCACATGACCGACCTTTCGCATATCCGCAATTTTTCGATCATCGCCCACATTGACCACGGCAAATCCACGCTGGCAGACCGGCTGCTGGAGGAGTGCCATTCCGTTGAAAAGCGCGAGATGGAGGATCAGATCCTCGACTCCATGGAGCTCGAGCGCGAGCGCGGCATCACCATCAAGGCGCGCGCCGTGCGTCTGGATTACCGCGCCGACGACGGCGAGACCTATGTATTGAACCTCATCGACACGCCGGGCCACGTCGATTTTAACTATGAAGTTTCCCGCAGCTTATCTGCCTGTGAGGGCGCGGTACTGGTCGTTGACGCATCACAGGGCATCGAGGCCCAGACGCTGGCAAACACCTATCTGGCGGTTGACAATGGACTGGAGGTTCTGCCCGTCGTCAACAAGATCGACCTTCCGGCGGCGCGGCCTGCCGAGGTCAAGAAGGAAATTGAGGACGTCATCGGCATCCCCGCCATGGACGCGCCTGAAATCTCCGCCAAGAACGGTATCAACATCCATTCCGTGTTGGAAATGATCGTGAAGAATGTCCCCGCGCCCACGGGCGACCGGGACGCACCTTTGCAGTGTCTGATTTTCGACAGCCAGTATGATTCTTATCGCGGCGCGATCGTGTACCTGCGCGTGGTCAACGGCACGGTCTATCCCGGCATGGATATCCGCATGATGGCCTCCGGGGCGGTTTACAAGGTCGTGGAAGTCGGATATCTGCACCCGAAGGGTATGGTTCCGGCCGAAAGCCTCGGCGCGGGCGAGGTCGGATATCTCACGGCCTCCATCAAGACCGTCTCCGATACCCGCGTGGGCGACACCATTACGGGCGTGGAAAATCCGGCGGCCGAAGCGCTTCCGGGCTACCATCAGGCGCAGCCGATGGTCTTCTCGGGCGTGTATCCGGCGGACGGCTCGAAATACGGCGATCTGCGCGACGCGCTGGAAAAGCTGAAGCTGAACGACGCTTCCATGAGTTTCACACAGGAAAACTCCATTGCGCTGGGCTTCGGCTTCCGCTGCGGTTTCCTGGGTCTTCTGCACATGGAGATCATTCTCGAGCGGCTCGAGCGCGAATATAACCTTGATCTCATCACGACGGCTCCAAACGTCGTCTATAAGATCACCAAAACAGACGGCACGCAGCTTGACGTCTATACGCCGCTCAATTATCCCGACCCCGCCGAGATTGCCGAAGCGCAGGAGCCGTATGCGAAAGCGAACCTGATTGCCCCGCCCGAATATGTCGGTGCGATCATGGACCTGTGCCAAAACCGGCGCGGCGAATTCAAAGACATGCAGTATCTCGACCCCACGCGCGTCGAGTTGCACTATTCCATGCCGCTGAATGAGATCATCTATGACTTTTTCGACGCGCTCAAGAGCCGCACACGAGGCTACGGTTCGCTGGATTATGAACTCGAGGGCTATCGCCCGTCGAAGCTTGTCAAGCTTGACATTCTCCTGAACGGTGAGATCGTTGACGCACTGAGTTTCATTCTCTTTGCCGACAACGCCTACGCAAGAGCCCGAAAGATCTGCGAGAAGCTGAAGGACAATATCCCGCGCCAGATGTTTGAGATCCCGGTGCAGGCTGCCGTCGGCGGCAAAATCATTGCCCGCGAGACGATTAAGGCACTGCGCAAGGACGTACTCGCCAAGTGTTACGGCGGCGATATCACGCGCAAAAAGAAGCTGCTTGAAAAGCAGAAGGAGGGCAAAAAGCGCATGCGCACATTCGGCACGGTCGCTGTGCCGTCCGAGGCGTTCATGGCCGTCCTCAAGCTTGATGACGAATCGTAGGAGGTTTTTCCGTGGCGCTCATTCAGATCGTTGAAAACAAGAAAAAAAGCCTCGGCATCTACGTCCATATCCCGTTCTGCCGGAGCAAATGCGAATACTGCGACTTTTATTCCATCCCCGGCGCGCGCAGCCGGGATCTGATGGACCGGTACCTCGACGCCGTGATTCTGCACATCCGGGAAGCAGCGCAGGGCGCGGCAGGCTACGAGGTCGATACCGTCTATTTTGGCGGCGGCACACCGTCGTTCTTCGGTGCAGGCGGGCTTGCGAAGATTTTCGCTGAGATCGACCGCCGCTTCGATGTCAGCCGCGACGCGGAGGTTTCGCTCGAGGCCAACCCGGATTCTGTGACGCTGCCCATGCTCACGCGGCTGCGCCGCGCGGGCTTCAACCGCATTTCCATCGGCGTGCAGTCGGACGACGACGCGCAGCTCAAGGCGCTGGGCCGCCCGCATAACTACCGGCAGGCGCAGCAGGCTGTGTCGCTCTCGCGGCGCGCAGGCTTTGACAATGTTTCGGTTGACCTCATGTTCGGCCTGCCGAACCAGTCGCGCGAAAGTTGGATGCAGACGCTTCGCAACGTCATCGACCTTAAGGCCGACCACATCAGCTGCTACGGCCTCAAGGTAGAGCCCGGCACGAAGCTTTGGTCATACAAGGACTGCGCCAATCTCCCGGACGACGACGCACAGGCGGATATGTATTTCTACGCCGTTGAAACGCTTGAGCAATTCGGCTATCACCAGTACGAGATCTCCAATTTCGCGCACGACGGCTTTATTTGCCGCCACAACATGAAATACTGGGTCGGCGACGAGTATCTGGGCTTCGGCCCGTGCGCGGCCTCTGACTTCGCCGGGCGGCGATTTACCATCAAGCCCGATTTGGAGGGCTATATCAAGGGCGTGATGGACAAGGGCCAGATTCTGTCCGAGTCCGAACTCGTCCCGCTGCGCGAACGCGCGGGCGAGTATCTCATGCTCCGCCTGCGGACGGTCGATGGCATTGAAAAGGGCGAGTACACCCGCTCGTTCCTGCTGCCGTTCGAGCCGATTGAGGAAATTCTGCTTCGGCTTCAGACGCAGGAATATGCCGCGTTCACCTCCGGCCGCTGGCATCTGACGCCGAAGGGCTTCATGCTCTCAAACACCATTCTGGTGGAACTTCTGGAGGCCCAGCAAAAATCCAAGCCGCTGGCGCAGAGGCGCTGACAGACGAACAGAGCCGGGGAAGCGTCAACGCATCCCCGGCTCTTGCCGGAAAAACAGCCCTTCCGGTCAATCGGTGCGGCCGGAACGGGAGGCTGCGAAGAAACCGGGCGGCTGCTTTTCAGACTCCGCCCGGATCAGCGGGACGCGGAACCCCCGTTCTGTCTGCCTTCTGCCGCTCCGGCGAAGCGCGGCGTCTGACCGAAACGCGCACCTGCGTATGGATCATCCGGCGGACAAAGCATTTCAAAAGCATTTGCCAACGATCTCTCTGGCCATAGTATGTGCAGAGCCAAGAAAAATACACAAGGTCCAATTTGACTTTACAGGCGTAAAACGGTAAGATAAGAAAAAACAAAGGAAGCGGAAAAGCAATGGAAGAATTTGAAAATTTGCAGGAAACAAAACTCTCGTCCCAGCCGATTTTCGACGGCGATGTGCTGCATATCTATAAGGACACCGTCCGCCTGCCGAACGGCAAGACCTCCACGCGGGAATATACCGTCCACCACGGCGCTGTGTGCATCCTGCCGCTGTTGGAAAACGGCGACGTGCTGCTCGAGCGGCAGTTCCGCTACGCCATGAGCGAAGTCCTGACGGAGATCCCCGCCGGGAAGCTTGACTACATCGGAGAAGACCCGCACGAGGCCGCGCTGCGCGAACTGCGGGAGGAAACGGGCGCGGTTGCAAGCGAACTCATCCCGCTCGGGCCGTTTTATCCCACCTGCGCATATTCGACCGAGGTCATCCATATGTTTCTGGCCCGCGGGCTGACCTTCGGCGAACGGGATTTGGACGAGGACGAATTTCTAAACGTATTCCGTCTGCCGCTGCGTGAACTGGTCGAGAAGGTTCTGAACGGCGAAATCCCAGACGCCAAAACGCAGGCCGCCGCGCTTCGCGTGTGGTGTATGCTGAAAGAGGGAAAACTCCCGTGAGGCGGAACCTGCTGTACGTCTCGTCCATTGGCGAAGACTGCTGTGCAGCCGCGCAGGACTTTCACGTCGGCATCGAACTTGCACAGTTCTGCACGGCAGCCCGGCTCGACGGGGCGCCGGCGGAGCCGTGGGAAATTCCGGTGGAGCGCTGTCTGTCTGCGGCAGACCGATTCATTCTGCACGGGCCGTTCAACGAACTGACCCCGGCAGCCATCGACCCGTTGGTGCTGGATGTGACAAAAAAACGATACCGGCAGGCAATCGCGCAGGCGCGGACACTCGGAATCCAAAAAGTTGTTCTGCACGCAGGCTTTCAGCCGCTGGTCTATTACCCGGAATGGTTCATAGACCGCAGCGCCGCCGTATGGCAGGAACTGCTCTGCGAGATCCCGGATGATATGACCGTCTGCCTGGAAAACGTGCTCGAGCCGGAGCCGCGTCTGCTCACGGCAATCATGGGAGCCGTCTGCGACCCGCGCCTGCGTATCTGCCTCGATCTCGGCCACGCCAATACCTGCGCGTCGCACATTCCCCCGGAAGACTGGCTGCGCGCCTGCGCGCCGTATCTGTCTCATGTGCATCTGCACAACAATCAGGGCGGCCATGATCTGCATGCGGCGCTTTTTGACGGCGTGATGGACATTACGGGTCTTCTTTCCATGCTGGAGGAGCTTTCCCCGCAGGCGACGTGTACACTGGAACTGATGCAGGACAGGCCGAGCCTCGACTGGCTCGTAACAGAACATCTTTTGGAGTAAACCCTATGGAACAGAATGAACGGCAGCTTTTCTCGCTGCTTTCCGAAATTACCCCATTGTACGAAGCGCCTATGCGCGAGGCGAAAGCCCGGCAGGATGCGCTTGCAAAGCCGCCCGGAAGTCTCGGTCTGCTGGAAGACCTCTCTGTCCAGCTGGCAGGCATCACCGGGCATATCAAAAATGAAGTCAGCCACACCCGCATTTACGTTCTTGCGGCAGACAACGGCGTGGTCTGCGAGGGCGTTTCGTCCGCACCGCAGTCGGTCACGCGGGCGCAGGCCATCAACCTGACGCGCGGCCTGACCGGCGCGTCGTGTCTGGCAAAACACTTTCATGACGGCCTGATGGTCGTTGACATGGGCATTGCACTTTCCTATACCTGCCCGGAGATTCTGAACCGCAGTCTCGGTAAAGGCACAGCGAACATCGCCGCAGGCCCGGCCATGACGCGGCAGACTGCTGTACAGGGCATTCTGACCGGCATGGAACTTGCCGCACAGGCAAAACGGGACGGGATTCAGATTCTTGGCGTTGGTGAAATGGGCATCGGTAACACGACGACGTCCTCCGCTGTTTTGTGCGCGCTGAGCGGCGAACCCGTTGAGGCCGTCACGGGACGCGGCGGCGGATTGACCGGCGCAGCGTTTTTGAAGAAAAAACAGGTCATTGAACAGGCACTGACCATAAACGCGCCGGATGCACACGATCCCATTGACGTTCTGCACAGGGTCGGCGGGTTCGATCTGTGCGCCATGACGGGCGTCTTTCTGGGCGCGGCACATGAACGCCTGCCAGTCGTGGTTGATGGGTTCATTTCCGTTGTCGCCGCGCTCTGCGCTGCCCGGCTGCGGGAAAACGCAGGGGGCTATTTCATCGGTTCGCATGTGTCCTATGAACGCGGGTACGAGATCGCGGCGCAGCTGCTTGGTCTGAAGCCCTGTCTGCAGCTTGGCATGCGGCTGGGTGAGGGCAGCGGATGCCCGTTGGCCTTCCGCGTGGTCGAAGCGGCCTGTGCGGTGATGAACACAATGGCAACATTCCCCGAGGCCGCCATCGACGACGGATATCTGACCGAAATACGCGAAAGGGACAGCTTTACGGTATGAACTACTTTCTTTCCGGCGGCGCAAAAAATGGAAAATCCTCTCTTGCACAGCAGATCGTCTGCGCGCAGGGCAGGCCGCACTATTATCTGGCGACCATGATCCCGCACGACGACGAGGATCGGCTGCGCATCCGGCGGCATCTGGAAAACCGCGCGGGACTGGGCTTTCAGACCGTCGAATGCGGAACGGACATTCTCGCCTCGCTTTCGCAGATGGATCCGGACGGCGCGGTGCTGCTTGACAGCGTGACGGCGCTGCTGTCAAATGAAATGTTCCGCGCAGACGGCACAATGGACGTTTTGGCCCCGGCGCGTCTGGAAGCAGAACTGCTGGAATTCTCCCGCCGCATGCGCTGCTGCGTGTTCGTGAGCGACTTTATTTACGCCGATGGCGGGCAGTATGACGCGTGGACAGAATGCTATCGCCGGGGACTGGCTGCGCTTGACCGCGCGCTGGCCGCAGCGTGCGAAAACGTCGCGGAACTTTGCTGCGCGCAGGCATATTGGTACAAAGGAGGGTTTGCCCGATGAAAACCAGAATCAAAAAGCCCCTGACGGCGCTTATGATGGCGTGGGGAACGTATCTGGCAATTCCGTGCCCGTATAAGGTCTGGGACGATGCGCTGCGCCCGTGGCAGATCGTGTGTCTGCCGCCGGTGGGGCTGATTGTGGGCGGACTTTGGGCGCTGTGCGCGGCTGTTTTTGCGCACTTCCGGTTTACCGGGCTTTTGGCTGCCGCGTGCTTGACGGCGCTGCCGTTTCTCGTAACGGGCTTTTTCCATCTGGACGGATTTCTCGACTGCTGCGACGCGATTTTATCGCGGCGCGACCTGGGCACGCGGCAGAAGATCCTAAAGGATTCGCGCGTCGGCGCGTTTGCGGTTGTGTGTGCAATTCTGCTGTTTTTGTTCTCGTTTGCAGCGCTGGCAGACTGCGACTTCTCGTATATCTGGCGGGCGCTGCTGCTCATTCCGGTCGTGACGCGCTGCATGGCGGGCGTCGCAGTGGAGTCCTTCGCGCCCATGAAGACCAGCCAATATGCCGGGACATTCAAAGCCGGAAAAACGAAGCGGCAGCGGAATATCCTGCTCGGCATGTACCTTGCCGTCATGCTGGCGGTGTTTGTGTTCCTGTTTTCGCGGCCCAGCTGCGCACTGGCCGTTGCGTGGGCAGGCCTCGTGACGATTCTTTCCTGCCGGGCCGCACGAAAAAATTTAGGCGGCATGTCCGGCGACATTGCAGGCTTTTCCATCACGCTGGGCGAACTGTCCGGCCTTCTGATTCTGGCAGTCTTTTAAGGAGGAACGGATATGATTTTGCTGATCGGCGGCGCGTATCAGGGAAAAACGGCATACGCGCAAAAAAAATACGGCCTGCGGGCCGCGGATATTTTCACCTGCGAAACGGAATTGCTGGACCTGTCCGCCCGCTGCCTCCGGCATCTGGAGCGCTTCGCGCTTGCCTGCGTCCGGACGGGGAAAGAGCCTGCAGACGTGCTGGGAGGGCTTGATTTAAGCGAAAAAATTCTGATCTGCGAGGATATCTCCTGCGGCGTCGTGCCGATGGATGCGGAAGCGCGCGAATGGCGCGAGGCTGTCGGGCGCATGAACGCAGCGCTGGCTGCGCAGGCGGATACAGTCACGCGGATTTTCTGTGGACTCCCGCTGGAGTTGAAGCGATGAGGCGGCTCATGCTCATCCGCCACGGGCTGACGGAAGGAAATGTCCGCCGGTGGTACTATGGCGCGCTCGACCTTCCCTTATGCGAAACCGGAAAATCAGCGCTGCGGGAGGCCGCCGCAGGCGGCCTGTATCCCCCGTACAGCGGCGAGCGCGTTCTGACGAGCGGAATGCTCCGCACAGAGCAGACGCTGCGCCTGATTTACGGCGAGGTGCTGCACGAAAGCTGGGCAGATTTGCGCGAGGTTCGCTTCGGCATCTTTGAGGGGAAATCCTACAACGAACTCAAGGGCCAGCCGGATTATGAGGCATGGCTCGCAGGTGACTGGTTCCGGAACGTTCCGCCGGGCGGAGAATCCTTTGCGCAGGCGGAGACACGCATTTTGTCTGCGCTGAACCGCATGCAGGCGCAGAACGCGGACATTCTCGCCGTCGTGCACGGCGGAACAGTGCTCACGATCATGCAGGCGCTGTTCCCGGAGGAGGAAAAGAGCGGCTACGACTGGCAGCCCCGCCCCGGCGGCGGATACCAGATCGACTTGGCGGCGCACACCTACCGGCGCATCGGAATACAGGCCTAAAAAAAGCAGCGCTCAGGCGCTGCTTTTTTATCCGTTGTTTTTTTGATTGTTCTGCGCCAGAATACGCTCGATCTCGGCCTGCGCGTTGTAAACCTCGTCGTGGAAGTGCTGGGCAGAGATGCGCTCGGCGCCGTGGCCGAGGATGATCAGCTGCTCGAGATTATCGCTTGTTGCCACGCGGACACGGCGACGGCCGCGGAGTTCAAAACTCAACCGCTCAATATACTGATCCGCTGTCTCTGCCTGGCGGGTGTAGACAATATGGATGTTGTGGTATTTTTCCACAGAACCAAGTCCCTGCGGCACCTTGTACGCGTCAAAAACCAGAATGAGCGTACAGCCGCGGTAGCCCTGATAATTGCACAGCAGATTCATAAGCACATGCCGTGCCGTGTCAAGGCTCGTGCGGGAGAGTTCCTTCAATTCATCCCATGCGAACAGGATATTATAGCCGTCAACCAACAGGAAATCGTCCGCAGGGCCGAGACTGTGCAGAAATTCGCGCTTGTCCTCGCTGCGCAGCATCATCTGCGGCAGCACGTCGCGGCGGCGGATAGCGCCGTAGGTGCGCTCAAAAATCGCCAGCAGTTCCTTTTCGAGTTCCGGCGCGCCGCCGGGCGCAACGGATTTTACGATCCGCTGCGGCTCCTGCTGCGCAGGGCCTCCGAATCGCAGCAGCGGCAGATGCGCCGCCGCATCCACGTCCTGCCACTTGACCTCGTAGCCTGCGCCGTGCGCGCAGAAAACGGAACTCGCCGGGTTTTCCAGATCGCGCGCCGGGTCATAGCCAAGTTCCTTCACGATCTGTTCCTGATCCCGGCAGGGCCGGTAGCCGCTGACGCGCAGCTGGATGCGTCCCCGGCCTTTGGTATAGGCCGTAAGTTCAGTCTGATACTCCCGCAGCAGCCGCACAGGCGCACTTCCGCGCAGGACAGTCTGTTCGCCGTCCGTTTCCGGCGGCTCATATTCGCCCTGCATGCGCTGAATATCCGTGATCGCCCGGCCCACATTCGGCGCAGGCAGTTCCATGCGAAACGCGTACCACGGCTCGAGCAGCACGGACTGCGCCTTCATCAGCCCCTGCCGCACAGCGCGGTACGTCGCCTGCCGGAAATCGCCGCCCTCCGTGTGCTTCAGATGCGCCCGGCCGGAGACGAGCGTGAAGCGGATATCGGTGATGGGCGCGCCGGTCAGGACGCCCCGGTGTGCCTTTTCCGCCAGATGCGCCAGAATCAGCCGCTGCCAGTGCAGCGCCAGCGTGTCCGTCGGACACATGGTGTCAAAGTGCAGGCCGGAGCCCGGCTCCGCCGGCTCCATCAGCAGATGCACCTCGGCATAGTGCCGCAGCGGCTCATAATGCCCCACGCCCTCGACCGGCGCGGCGATCGTCTCAAGATAGACAATATTTCCGGCGTCAAACGAAACGCGAAGCCCGAAGCGGCTTTCAATCAGCTTCTGCAAAATCTCCATCTGCACCGGCCCCATCAGCTGCACGCGAATCTCTCGCAGCAGCGCGTTCCAGACCAGATGCAGCGCAGGATCCTCCTCTTCAAGCATGCGCAGCTGTCCATACGCCAGCGCCGCATCCGTGCCGCCGTCCAGAAGCAGGCGGTATTCCAGAACCGGCTGCAAAACCGGTGCCTGCGCCGCCGTCTCGCGGCCCAGCACATCGCCTGGCATGGTCTTGCTCAGTCCCGTCACGGCGCAGACCGTCCCTGCGGGTGCCTGCTGCAAAAGCGTGAATTTACTGCCGGAATAGAGCCGAAGCTGGTCGGCCTTTTCCTCCCAGCCCTCACCGCGGAGCGTCTGCTTAACTAGAAGCGTCCCGCCCGTGACCTTCAGAAACGTCAGACGCGTGCCCTTCTCGTCGCGCGCGATCTTGAATACATGCGCGCCGAACTCCGCGCCCCGCGCAGGCTCGTCCACGAACCGGCGCAGCGCATCCAGAAGCGCGTCCACACCCGTCTGCCGCAGCGCAGAGCCGAACAGGCACGGGAACACCCGCCTGTGCGAGACGAGCGACGCGATCTGCGCATCGGAAAGCATGCCGGAAGCAAGATAGCTCTCCATCAGCGCCTCGTCGGACAGAGAAAGTTCCTCAAACAGCTGTGCCTGCGGCTGGGAAAAATCGATACAGCCCTCGTCCAGTTCCACACGGACGGCAGCAAGCAGCGCATCCCGGTCCGCTGTTTCCATATCCATCTTGTTGAAGAAGAGAATGACCGGCACCTGATAGCGCCGCAGCAGCCGCCAGAGCGTGACGGTGTGGCCCTGAATGCCCGCCGTACCGCTGATGATGAGCACAGCGCAATCGAGCACCTGCAGCGTCCGTTCCATCTCGGCAGAAAAATCCACATGTCCCGGCGTGTCAAGCAGCGTCAGCGTGCAGCCGGGCAGCGGGAGGACAGCCTGCTTGGAAAAGATCGTGATACCTCGGCTGCGTTCCTGCGCGTCGGTGTCGAGAAATGTATCGCCGTGATCGACGCGGCCAAACGTACGGATCACGCCCGCCCGATAGAGCATTGCCTCCGACAGCGTCGTCTTGCCCGCGTCCACATGGGCAAGCAGCCCCACGCAAAGCCGTTTTTCCGTCCGTTCCGTTCCCTGTGCGTTCATTGCCGTTCTCCGTTCGTTTTGATCTGGGAGAATTATAGCACAAAAACGAAAAACCGCCAAGAGGGCGGTACGGATGTGCAACTGCTGACGGCGCAAAACGGCCCGCCCGGGTTGATATTCCGGGCGGGCCGTTGCGCTTATTTCATATACTTATCTGCAGTGAAGCCATACGGCAGCATCGCACCAAGAGATTCGGCGACGTAGGTACCGTCGCTGCGGCCCATGTAGATCATAAAACTGGGCTCGCAGAATTCCTGCATGACCTGCCGGCAGACGCCGCAGGGCGGGAAAATATCGGCGGCATTGCCGTCCTTGCCTCCAACGACAGCAATGGCGGCAAACTCCCGCTCTCCCTCGGAGACGGCCTTGAAAATTGCGGTGCGCTCCGCGCAGTTGCTGGGGCCGTAGGCTGCGTTTTCAATGTTGCAGCCAAGATAGACCTTTCCGCTCTTTGTCAGCAGCGCTGCACCGACCGTAAAGCCGGAATACGGCACATAGGCGAATTTCATCGCGGCAAGCGCCTGCCCGACAAGTTCTTCCGGTGTCATGGACGTTCTCCTTTCCTTCCGTTTAAACCAGTTCCGCAGCAAAACTCTTCCCCGGCGTCTGGTACGGGACGCCAAGCAGTTCCGTCACGGTCGCGGCGATGTCGCAGAAGCCTGCGCGCGTGCCGAGATTGACGGGTTTTATTTTTTTGCCGAGCGCAATCATGGGGATATACTCGCGCGTATGGTCGGTATGCTTGAGATAGCCGGGATCGCAGCCATGGTCGGCGGTGATCATCACACAATCATCCTCGCCAAGCTTTGCAAGCAGCTGCGGCAGCCAGCTGTCGAATTCATGCAGCGCCTGCGCATAGCCGTCCGGGTTTCTGCGGTGGCCGTAGAGCATGTCGAAATCAACGAGATTCACGAAGCACAGGCCGGTAAAGTCCCGGTCTGCGATCTGAAGCGTCTTTGCAAGTCCGTCGGTATTGCCGGAAGTATAGGTAAACTCCGTCATGCCGCGGCCGGCAAAGATATCATGGATCTTGCCGACGGCGATCATATCCTGTCCGGCCTCGACAATCGCATCAAGCATGGTCTTTGCGGGTGGCTCAAGCGAGAAATCATGGCGGCGGGACGTGCGCGTATACGGCCATTCGCCCTCGAACGGACGGGCAATGACGCGGCCCACACCGTATTTGCCGGTAAGCAGTTTCCGCGCGATGCGGCAATATTCATAAAGCTGCTCGGGCGGAACGATGGACTCATGCGCTGCGATCTGGAACACGGAGTCCGCCGACGTGTAGACGATCAGAGCCCCCGTCTTCACATGCTCCCGGCCGTAGTCCTTGATGACCTCCGTGCCGGAGTACGGCAGGTTGCACAGCACGCCCCGGCCCGTCTGCTCGGAAAACGGCTTCAGGATCTCCTCAGGAAATCCGTGCGGGAACGTCGGCAGCGGCTGCGGCGAGACAAGCCCCGCGATCTCCCAATGGCCGATGGTCGTGTCCTTGCCGCGCGAAAGTTCCTGCAGCCTCGCAAGCGCAGCCTGCGGCTGGTCCGTCTTCGGCAGGTAGTCCACACCATCCAGATTTCCGAGGCCCATGGAAATGAGTTTCGGCATGGCGAATTTCGGAGACTGGCTGCAGGTGTGCAGCGTATTGGCTCCAACGTCGCCGAAATCCGCCGCGTCAGGCTCGTAACCCACGCCGCAGGAATCGAGAACGATCAAAAATACTCGTTTCATTGCTTATTTCTCCAGTTTCACAGCCGTCTCGAGCGCCAGCTTCATCATGTTGGTAAAGCCGTTCTGCCGCTCCTCGGCGGTACAGTTTTCGTTTCGCAGCAGATGGTCGGATACCGTGCAGATGGCAAGCGCACGCTTGCCCGCGCGGGCCGCATTCATATACAGGGCGGCAGCCTCCATTTCGACGGCCATAACGCCCATCTTCTGCCACGCCTTGTTGCCGATCCAGCCGCCGGTCATGTCGCCGTCGTCGCCGTAGAAGCGGTCAGAGGACAGGATGTTGCCGACGTGATACGGAAGGCCCAGTTCCTTCGCCGTCTTGACGCAGGTTTCGAGCATGTGATAATCCGCAATAGGTGCGAACGTGCCGGGCAGATGATACTGGCCTGCCCAGTTGGAATCGGTGCAGGCCCCCTGTCCAATGACGATATCACGCAGGTTGATATTCTCCTGCATGGCGCCGGTCGAGCCGATGCGCATAATATTTTCCACGCCAAACACAGTATACAGTTCCCACGAATAGATACCGATGGACGGCATGCCCATGCCGGAGGCCATGACGGAGATCTTCACACCGTGGTACGTTCCGGTATAGCCATGGATACCGCGGACGTTATTGACGAGGACTGCGTTTTCCAGGAAGTTTTCCGCAATGAATTTCGACCGCAGCGGGTCGCCGGGCATAAGAACAGTTTTGCCGAAGTCGCCGGGCTTGGCATTGATATGCGGAGTCGGATAATTAGCCATATAATTTGGCTCCTTTCTATGTGTATGATGGGGGAAATCGCAATATGCGGGTTTTTTCAAATTTGCGAGCTGGTCATGTCTCCGACGGCCCATTCTTTTCCGTCTTGCCGGAAAAGACCGGGGAGAAAAGGGACGCCTGTTACGGTACGCCAAACTTGTGAATTGTTGCGTTAGAATAACTGCGGCAAATTAGCTTTGCGTTCAAAACTTGCAGAGCAGTACGAATTCACCGAAGTCTTGTAGGGGCCGATGCCCACATCGGCCCGTTGGGCAATCACGAATTCGCCGAAGATTCTCGTAAAAACGTTCTGTACTGCGCGGGCCGATGCGATGCCCGCAGGCTAGTTTCGAGGCGCAACCGCGCTTTGCGCGGCTCTTAGCGCCGAAGATGGGCATCGGCCCCTACATAGCTGGCGCGGGAGCGCCTTTGGGTGCGTTACTGCTTCTCCGCTTCCAGCTTCTTGACGATCTTAACAACGCGGCTGGTGCCAAGGCGCGAGGCGCCGAGTTCGATAAATTTTTCCGCATCCTCAAGCGACGAAATGCCGCCTGCCGCCTTGATTTTCACGCCAGGCTTTACATGCTTTGCAAACAGTTCCACATCGTGGAACGTCGCGCCGCCGGTGGAGAAGCCGGTGGAGGTCTTGATATAGTCCGCGCCGGAATCGGAGACGATCTCACACATCTTGATCTTTTCGTCATCCGTCAGCAGGCACGTCTCGATGATGACCTTCAGAAGCTTGCCCTCGCAGTGCTGCTTGACAGCCTTGATCTCTTCGAGCAGATCGTTCCAGCGCTGATCCTTGACCCAGCCGATGTTGATGACCATATCGACCTCATCCGCGCCGTTCTGGACGGCGTCGAGCGCTTCAAGGCATTTGGCCTTTGTCGTGTCATAGCCGTTCGGAAAGCCGATGACGGTGCAGATCGGAAGCTTGTCTCCGACATAGTCCCTCGCCTGCTTCACATAGGAAGCGGGGATGCAGACAGACGCGGTATGATACTTCATGCCGTCGTCGCAGATGGCCTTGATCTCGGCCCACGTCGCCGTCTGGGCGAGGAGGGTGTGATCGACTTTACTGAGAATCTCGTTCAGTTCCATGGAGAAGTTCCACCTTTCTATGTTCATTGATATAATCCTGATAGCATTTATGGCACATGGCGATATAACTGTCGTTGCCGCCCAGGAAGACCTGATCGCCCTCGGTGATGACATAACCGTCCGGACTGATACGGGCATTCGTGGTCGCCTTGCGGCCGCAGTCACAGATGGTCTTGATTTCAGTGATGGAGTCGGCCAGTTCAAACAGCCTCCGGCTGCCGGGGAACAGCTTTGTCTGGAAATCTGTCCGCAATCCAAAGCACAAAACAGGCAGATTTTCACGATCGACCAGTTCACGCAGTTGGTCGATCTGCTCACCGGTCAGGAACTGACACTCATCGACAATGATCACATCCGCCTTACCGTGCGCGGCATAGCGCTCCCGCAAATCGCACTCCGGTCCGATTGCCTCGCACTGCGCCGTCAGTCCAATGCGCGATCGCAGGGTGAACTCTCCGTCGCGCCGGTCGGCAGCCGGCTTGATCAGCCAAACGCGCATGCCGCGCTCTTCGTAGTTATATTTGGTAATGAGCGCTGTTGCCGTTTTGCTCGAACCCATTGCGCCGTATTTAAAGTACAGCTTTGCCATATCCTCATCCCTTCTTTTATGGGGTTTTGGTTATTATACCAAATCTTTTCCCCATTTGGAAGGGGCATTTCACGTTTTTCGTTATCATCGTCATTGCGGTGATAGGCGCAGCCTATGCCATGCTTCTGTCGTTTATATTTATCATACTATACACGGATTTTATCATATTCTCAGTTTCTGCGCAGAATTTGTGCTTTTACCTTGCGCTTTTTTTCTCTGCGTGCTATACTTCCACTGAAATCTTGGATACAGGAGGGCATCATATGTCCATTCTTTTGACTGGCGGCGCCGGGTTTATCGGCAGTCATACCGCCGTTTCACTGCTGAACGCAGGACAGGATATCGTCATCGTCGATAATCTGTACAACAGTTCTCCAAAGGTCATTGACCGCATTGAGAAAATCACCGGCAAGCGCCCGCCCTTTGTTGAGGCCGACTGCTGTGATCAAGCCGCGATGGACAAGCTTTTTACAGACTACGACATCACCGGCGTGATTCACTTTGCCGGGCTCAAGGCTGTTGGTGAATCTGTCGAAAAGCCGCTGCTCTATTACCGCAACAATCTGGACTCTACACTGACCGTTCTCGAAGTTATGCGCGAACATAACTGCCATCAATTCGTCTTCTCGTCCTCTGCCACGGTCTACGGCGACCAGCCCGCGCCGCTGTACGAGACAGCGCAGACCGGCGGCTGCTCCAATCCCTATGGCTGGACAAAGTTTATGATTGAAGAGATCCTGAAGTCCGCCTGCAAGGCTGATCCGACACTCTCTGTCGTGCTGCTTCGTTATTTTAACCCCATCGGCGCGCACGAATCCGGCCTGATTGGTGAAAATCCGAACGGCATTCCAAACAATCTCATGCCGTATATTACGCAGGTTGCAATCGGCAGACGTGAAAAGCTGACTGTTTTCGGCAACGACTATGACACCCCCGACGGCACCGGCGTCCGCGATTATATCCATGTTGTTGACTTGGCCGAAGGTCATCTGTGCGCGATTCAGTACGCCCATGCGCACACGGGCTGCGAGATCTTCAATCTCGGTACTGGCCACGGCGTCAGTGTTCTGGAGATGGTACACACTTTCTCCGAAGTCAACAATGTTCCTGTTCCTTACGTTATCGGACCGCGCCGCGCGGGTGATCTGGCAACGGTTTATGCAGATCCTTCCAAGGCGAAGCAGATTCTTGGTTGGGAAGCAAAAAAGACACTTGCGGACATGTGCCGCGACAGCTGGAACTGGCAGAGTAAAAATCCGACCGGATATTAAGGATGCACAAAAAGGCGAAGGCACACAGCCTTCGCCTTTTTATTGCGTGAAAAAAACAGCCCGCTATTGCAGGCTGCCCTTTCGTGTCGGCATTCCCTATTTTCCCGGCCAGTCGCCCAGCAAGTATTTTCGGCGATCGTGAGCTTAACTTCTGTGTTCGGTATGGGAACAGGTGGACCCTCGCGCCAATCAACACCGACTAAAAAAGAAACCTGATCGAAATCAGGTTTCTTCTATGTTGGCACTACCTATTTTCCCGGTCAGTCACCCGACAAGTATTTTCGGCGCATGTGAGCTTAACTTCTGTGTTCGGTATGGGAACAGGTGGACCCTCACACCAATCAGCACCAACTATTCAGGACTACACCCTGAAAACCGAACACCATGGAACTTTGCAGATTTGGGAAAGCACT
>ERZ773235.2007-NODE-2007-length-18659-cov-6.840357_pt1 | contig 18659 bp, 15 predicted proteins | sample MGYA00580522_ERZ773235 | MGnify/ENA primary metagenome ERZ773235 (study PRJEB29015, sample SAMEA2737797) | human gut metagenome | biome: human gut; feature: human-associated habitat; material: faeces | place: China | collected 2012 ...
CAACAGTTTCAGCATGTCTAACTAAATATATTATTGTATCATTCACTTTATTCAAATCTCCTTTTTTCTAATTATAACATCATTAGTATGATTTTTATCTTCTATATTGTATTTTTGCACTTTATTTTAGTAATCACATATATTTTATATTATTTTTTTCGTTATTTTTATAAAAAACTCATTTTTGCAAATTGCGTTTTTTTCCTTACAGTATCAGTGATTAGCTGTTCGTGTTGTTTTCTGACACTCAAGAATTGGGCCACAATTGATGGTGTATCTTTGATATTAGTTTTTCTTGCTAATTGAACTATAAATAAAAGGTCCTACAAACTTGCGACCTTTTATTTTGTTTTTGCTACTTGTTTTTATCTTTAAAAAATTTATTAAATAATCCTTTAGAATTTTTATTTTTTTGAGAATCTTTTTCTTGTTTTTTTGAATTTTTATTGTCTTCAACTTCTTCTTTTTCATCCTCCTCATCATCATCAAAAAAGAAATCATCGTCATCTTCTTCATCATCTTCTTCATAGTATTCTTCATCATCATCGTCAAAAAATTCTTTATCTTCTAATTCATCATTGTCATCTTCGTTTTCATCCAGCTCTTCATCTGTTTCTTCATCTGAATACTCATCTTCATCATAGTATTCATCATCGTCATCATCAAAAAATTCTTCGTCATCGTCTATTTCTAAATCATCATCTTCTTCTGGAAAATCGTATGAAAGCAAATCTCCATCATTTTCATTTTCTTCATCAATTTCTTCATTAGAGTTATCATATATTTGTTGTTCTTCTGGTTCATCATCAAATTCTTCTTCAAGTTCTTCTAATTGATATTCTGATAAATCCTTTCCAAATTTAGTTGTTATTTCATTTTGGAACACTTCATAAATATTTTTAATTCCATCAATTCTCCAATAGTTTGAATTGATTATTGTACCTGCTTTTAATTTTATATTATTAATTGCTTCTTCAAAATTTTTCTCTTTTTCTTCAATATTTTTTAAATATTCTTTATTGTATAACTCGTTGTAAGCTTTTTTGGTTGATTTTCCAGCAATTTCTCTTAATACTAATTGATATAGATTCTCAAATTGTTCTATATCTAATTCAAATTTTTCACAAGCTTCTGCCATCATTACTTTATGAGCTTTTAAGCCGTTTATTGCTGTCATTCTTTCATTATCTAAGAAACTAACAATATATTCTTTTTCTGCTTTTAAAAATTCTAATTTTACAGAAACATCTCTTAGTGTTTTTTGATATTTATCTAATTTTACATCTTCATTTTCAATTTCATTTAGTAATCTTTTTGTTTTATCATACACTAAAATATATGATTCTGCTTCTTTTTGTGCTATTTTTGTTCTTGCATTTACTGATTTTTCTACTACGTCTTCATTGAATTTTACTTTTTCATCTTTACCATTATTTATCATTATTTCTGCAATCTCTTTTTTCATGTCGTCTAATGTTTCTGCTGATGCAAATTGTTTTAATTCTTTTATCTTGTTAACATCTATTTCTTGTAATTCTTTTTTTAATCCTTCTATTAACTGAATATGAGTACCTTCTTCTATTCTTCTTGCTTTTGAACATTTATTTCTTTCTTTTTGTCTTTCATTAAATTCATTTAAATTTTCTGTAAATCCATTTTTTAATTCTTCCAAACGTTCATTATTACTTAAAATTGTTTGTCCTATTTTTTCTAACTTTTTTTCTAGAAGGGCTGGATCTTCATCTAAGTCATCAAACAATTTATTTCTATCTTCTTCAAGTTTTATGTTTGATTTATATAGTTTTTTTTGTTCTTGTTGTATATTTCTAATTTCATTTGCTATTTGGTCAAACTGTTCTATTTGTTTTTCTTCTTCTTCAATTATTTCTTGATATTTGCATGTTTCTTCTATTATATTTTTATAACTATTATATAAATTCTTTAAATTGTTTTTTTCATTAAATCCAAATATTTTGTTGAAATATTTTTCTAATACTATTGCACTTCTTTCATACATTTCCTAGTCCTCCTCTTATTTTATATTGATATTTTATCACTTATGGTGTCAAATATCAATAAAAATAGAAAAAATAACTCGAATACGTTTTAGATACTAAAAAGTAGCATAGTATTACTATACCATACTACTTTTATAGTATTTCACATAATAGATTTTAAATTGAAAAGCCAGGAGCTACACTACGAGTATTACCGATTAGCCCCATTCCAATCGCATGTACCACTAGAAGTCATAATACAGAAAGTATAACTAAGATAATAATCAGGTGAACGAAGCCACCAATAATTTGCCCCACTCGTACTTGGTTTCTTTGTAATATTATTTTGACTATTCCAACTTGTACTTTTTAAATTCATTTTATAATATTTATATTGTTTTCCTTCTGTTGTTATTGTTCTTCCTCTTGATGCTCCCCCATTATAACCGTTATTCCATATTTCACCACATGATAACAGCCATAAATAATCTTCTGTTTGTTGTGTTGATACTACATCATATTTTGGTATATAATCCTTCTTTACTTTCTTCATTTTGTATGTTGTTATTAATGAACTATATTTTGTTCCATTTAATATTCCTCTTATCGTTGTATTTTTCCACCCTCCCGAATTAGTATTACTACTACTATTCATTTGTGCTGTTGTTAAAATGTCTACATACTCAAAACTTATTCCTGCTTTTTCTGTCGCTGTTGCCGAATCATATGCTGTTGTTGGTTCTGCTAATTCATCATGGTTGAATCCTAATATTCTTACCTTTTTCCCCTCTAATGTTGCTTTATCACCAACCTTTAATGTTTTTTGTACTCCATTTACTGTTACTGTTGCAACTTCTGAATCATCTGTTATTGATGTATCTTTTGATATTGCTTCTGCTATTTCTGCTATTTCTTCCCATGAATACTCTATTGAATCATCTTTCGTTGTTATTTCTTCTACATTACTATCTTTATTTAAACTGTTTATATATGCTGTTACTTTTATATTACTATATTTTGTCTTTTGTGTTAATCCTGTTACTGTATAGTTTTTATCTGTTGTTCCTTGCTGTTTTACTGTTCCTCCTACTGAATATTTATATTCTGTTATTACTCCTTCTGGGTAATTGCTTTCTACGTTTATTTTAAAGCTATCTTTTTTTACTTCACTTATTGTTATTTGTGGTGCACTCAATATGTTTTCTACATTTGCTGTTACCTTTTTTGTTTTTCAACTATCACTTGTTATTTTAAATACATACTCTCCATTTTTATTTACTATATATACTTTTTCTTCTGTACTTATATCTGTTTTTAATGTTGCTCCTTCTGGTGCTTCTATTCCTGTTATTGTTCCCTCTGTTATACTTGCTATTACTTTTATTTCAACTGTACTTCCTTCAAATACATAACCTTCTGTTTGAACTTCTGCACTTCCTTTAATTCTTACTCCTGTTACTGGCCCATTTATTGTTACATTCAAATTTGAGTCTATTGTATATTCATAATCCTTATATTCTCCATTTATTTCTCCATCAGTTAATTCTACTGTTATGTCTTTTAATTCTTTTTCTAATTGTCCTCCTGCTAATGTTTCTAATGTTACTCCATTTTTCTTTGCAATTTCTTCCACTTGTATATTTTGTATTGCCAAACTAATTTCCTCTTTTAACTGTCCCTCAATTGATTTTTCTTTTGCTATTTTAGCATTTGCAAATAATCCTGTATTTGTTATTGCTTGTATACTTATTCCCGCTAATATTAGTAATATTACTATGGTTATTACTAATGCTACTAGCGTTATACCTTTAATGCTTTTTTCTTTCATACGTTTCCTCCTAATTTTTCATTTGATTTTTGCACAATTATTATGTACTAAAATTATTTTACCACAGTATTAGTTTTGGTTCAACAGTTTTAAATTATTTTTTACTTTTAATATTACTTACTTATATTTTATCTCAATATCATATTAAAAAAATTCCTATGCTGAAATTTTCATTATAGGAACTTTTTATTTTTTCACAATTCTTTCTGGAACACCAACCACAGTTACATTATTCGGTATATCATGTAAAACAACAGCATTTGCTCCAATCTTAACATTATTACCTATCTTTATTGGTCCTAATACCTTTGCTCCAGAACCTACCATCACATTATTGCCTATGTCTGGATGCCTTTTGTATTTATCTTTGCCTGTACCTCCTAATGTACTATTATGATATATTGTACAATCATCTCCTATTGTAGCAGTTTCTCCTATTACTACTCCCATACCATGATCTATTAACAATCTTTTTCCAATTTTCGCTCCTGGATGAATTTCAATTCCAGTTAAGTGTCTTGCTATTTGTGAAATTAATCTTGCTATAAAATAAAGTCTCTTTGTATAGAAAAAATGTGCTATTCTATGGAAAAATATCGCGTGAAATCCTGGGTAAAGAATTATTGCTTCTAATACATTTCTACAAGCAGGGTCTTTTTCTTTTATATTTTTAGCATCTTCATATAATTGTTTTAAACAATTTTTCATAAGCATCACCTATTTTATTATATGCTTTTTTATATATTATTGTTTTTCTATTTGCCTAAAAATAATTGAACATAAATTTTTCCATATTTTGAACCTTTTACTACTCCTATTCCTGTGTAATTAAAAGAACTATTTAAAATATTTGCTTTATGTCCCGAAGAATTCATCCATGCTGTTACTGCTGCACTATTACTAGAATTTCCAGCAATATTTTCGCCTGCTGTTTTATATGATATTTTAAAACTATTTAACATTTGGAACGGTGTACCATATGTTGGTGAATTATGTGAAAAATAATTATTATCTACCATATCTTGTGCTTTTATTCTTGCTACTCTTAAAGTTTCTGTATCTAATTTTAATGCTGATAATCCATTTTGTGTTCTTTGTTTATTTATTAAATCAAATACTTCTTTTTCATCGGCTGTCATCGTTGTATTGGTATTTGAATTACTGTTAGAATTGTTACTAGAGCTATTATTTGAATTATTAGAATTTGGGTATATTGCTTTTACATATTTTTTATTAACTGCTCCAACATAATCTCCTTCTACTTGAACTATATACCATTCTCCAACTCCTGCAAAAACTCGTATATATTCATTTTTCTTTACTGTTGCTACTATTCCATAATTAGTTCCTGGTCCGCTTCTTACATTTAATGTAGTTGCTGTTACTAGTCCAGTCGAAAAAGCTACTTTATAATAATGTTGCATACCAAAAGAACTTGTGAATATACAAATTATCATAGTAAATAATAGTATTGCACTTGCCCTAAAAATTGTCTTTTTTCTTATCGAAATAATTTTCATACAAAATATCTCCTTCTATTTTATTTACTATTATTTATACGATATTCTTGTCTAATATTACCATTTTCTTACATTTTCTATATGAACAAATCTTATTTTTGAGTAATTGTATTCAGCTTACATTATATGAGATTTAGGTATATTTGCTAATATAAAAAATACTAGGTCTTTCCTAGTATTCTTCTATCTTTATCTGTAATTTTTCTTCTATTCCATAAATTTTTTCTACTTCTAATTTTGTTATTTGAGTATCATCTTTAAATGCAAATTTATTCATTGCATCTAAAACTATTTTTACTATATTATCTATATCAGGTTTTTTGGTTGGACTTATTATATTGTTCAACATATTTTCTTTGTCACTCTTTTTTGTACTTTTAGGAACTTCAAAATATGCTGTAATAGTTACTTTTGCTCTTCCAACAATTTCTTTAAAACGTGGGTATTTTAATAAAAAATATTGTTCTACTAAAGTTTCGTAGTCTTTTGTTTTTGTTGGTGTATATACTATTCCAGTATATGAGTTTACCCTTGGTCTTCCTTTTCCTGTTATCTTGCCTGGTACTTCGAATTCGTATGTCATTGTTTTCTCCTTTTTCTTGTGTTATTTTATAATTTGTTTCATTCTTCCATATACCAAATTAACCCATGTGCTTGAAGCGGGACAGAATTTTGTTTTTACTGCTGATAATGTTTTTCCATAATAAAATACTCCACCTTTTGTTAAATATTTATTATGTAATGTTTTGGCTGCTACTTCTAGTCCTTCTTCAACTGAATTATATTTTAATAAGTTTCCTTTTGACATTAAACTTATGTAATTGTGTGTCCTACGATGATTATCTGCTATTTTCCATCCTGATTCTGCTGAGATTAAACCACAGAAAAATATTTCATTTAGTTCATATTTTTGGCATAAGTCATATATTAAGTCAGAATTATTATAGAAGAATTTACTTGTGTCTTGCTTTACTCCTGATATTACTGTTTTAAAATCTTCTTTTGATAGATTTGTACTTACTGTTAAGTCCATATCTTTTGATATTTTTACATCTTTTATTTGTGTATATGTTTTTTCTGGTTCAATATTTTCAGGTTCTTGATTTTGTTCTTGGTTAGTTGCCTCAATTTGTTCTGTTTGATTATTTTCTGTTTGTGTTTCTGTACTCTGTCTATCATTCATACTTTTTCTTGATGAAACCTCTTGAGTTTCTACTTTAGCTATTTCTACTTCTTCATTAGTTTGTACTTCTTCTGTTTCATCTTGTTCAGCTCCTACACTTTCAATATATTTAGTCTGAGCTGCATTATATATAAAAAATATTGTACTAAATATTATTCCTATTGCTGTTATATACAATATTATGTTTATATTCATTTTTTCGTTGTTCTTCATTTTTTCCTCACATTATTTCTTAATAAATTTAGATACGAAAAAGCCTTCCATATCTTTTGATGGTAATATTCTTATTGATTTCTTTATATCTTTTTCTAGTCCATCATTAATTCCTGGCATTGCATTTTTTATATTTATATCTATATCAACCATTTTTAAGTTGAAGTTTTTTAATGCCCAGTCCAAAATATATTCATTCTCTTCTTTATTTAATGTACAAGTTGAATATACTAGTATACCATTTGGTTTCAATGCATCATAAGCACTTTGAAATAGTTTTTTCTGCATTTTGGTCAATTCATTAACTTTTTTAGGTGACCAAACTCTGTAACTTTGCACATCATACGCTGTAAATCTACCTTCTCCACTACATGGTGTATCTAATAAAACTCTATCAAATTGTTCTTTGTATTGTGAACCTATTTTTTCTCCACGTCCATTTACAACCTCTACTATATCAGCACCTTGCATTTTTAGATTATATTTTAATTTTTCACACCTCATCTTGTCCAACTCATTTGCTAAAACATGTCCTTTTCCATTCATTAATGATACTATTTGAGTTGTTTTACTTCCTGGTGCTGCTGTTAAATCTAATATATTTTCATTTTCTTTTGGAGCTAAAACAAGTGGTGGTACCATACTTGGTAAGCTTTGTATATAAATATAACCTTTTTGATAAATATCTAATTTTTGTATATCTTTTTCATTTGCATTTTTTATTACAAATGCATCTGGGTACCATAATACTCTTTCGAATTTTATATTTTGCTCTTTAAAATATCTCATTAATTCTTGAGCATTATATTTTAATGTATTTACCCTTAAAGTTGTATATCTTTTTTCAATAATACCTTTCAAAATATTGTCTACCATTCCTGGTGTAAACATTTCGTATAGATTTTCCATAAATTCTTTTGGTAGTCTATTTTTTATTTCTGTTATTGATACTGGCATAACATTTCCTTTCTTTTTGCCTCTTTGCGTATTTTTATTACTTCATATACACAGTAAAATGGTAATGTCATTTGTCCTACTGACATTACTAGTGTAAATAATCTTCCTGTATATTTATATATTATTTCTATTGGTGTTCCTGGGAAATTTTTTGATATAAACATTAAGTTACTATCAAATATGTTATTTACTATAAATGCTAATATACATACACATCCAACTAAACTTGCATAATATTTAATATCATTTTTTTCTATTTCTATGTACTGTGTTAAGTTTATAAGTAATCCTAAATATACCATTACTCCATGAAATATATAACTATGAATACTTACTAAATGGAACATCGGATATGATGGTAATGATGTGGTTGGAAGTATCATAAATACTACTCCTCCTACTATTCCACCTGTTGCTAAAAAGACATTTCCCATTCTTTCTAGTTTGTTTTTTCCAAATGAACTTAGTAGTCCTGCATATAATAATAAACTACAATAATATAGTGGTACATAGTTATTTACATTTCTTATATCTCCTGTACATAATTTGAAGGCTATTATTATTGTCTCAAATATCCACATTGTTATTGTACATTTTTTTATTATATTTTTTATTTCATTTTTGCTTTTTGTTACTGTATTTTTTAGTGCCATTGTTATACATATTGCTGTTAGGATTATTAGTTTTAAATGTCCTAATGTGAATATGCCACATGGTTCGTATTCTCCTGGTTTTGAAAAGAACATTTTTTTCTTCCTTCCTTTTTTTTGTTATTTTATCACATTTGGTGTTTTTTTACAAGTATCAAAAAAATTAGTCATACTAACTAGAGTATAACTAATTTTTATATATTCAAATATTGGCATTTTATAATTTTTTAAAATTAATAATTTCACTATTTACTCTGTCAAATAAATATTTGGTTCCGCTATTATTTTTTACTACAATATAATCTCTAACTATTTCATCATTTTGCCAAATTTTACAATTGTAAAATTTCAATTTTGCAATTCTTCTGTCTACTGAATTAGCACTATTTAAATCTGTGCCCTGATATGTTTTTATTGCAAACAAAGTTAATGTTGCATTACTTTGGAAATTGTTATAATCATCATTAGTATATTGCACTCCGTTTATAAATGTTTTATTTTTTTCTTTTTTTATTTGATATATTGTGTTTTTTGTAATATTAATAGCTTGTATTGTTTTTCCTATAGTTTTGTCATAGTCACTTCTAAAATTACTAACAATTTGCCAAAAACAAAATGATTTATTGTTTTCTGTATTTGGAGTACTCCTAGCTCCAAACCATCCACTCGTAGTATTTTCACTTAATGCTTCAGCAATAAATTCAACAGTAGTATCTTGATTTGGAAGAATTCCTGTATCTACATATTGAGAACCATTTGTTGTTATATACTCTGTCTCTTCATAGACATTATTAAAGTAATATATTTTACTATCTATTAAATCAAATAGACATTCTACTCCATTTAAATCACATATTGGTACAAAATCTCTAACTAATGTTTTATTATCTTTTATTTTACAAGAATATAATTTCAAAATACTCATTCTTGAATCAATGCCATCTTTATCATTGTAAGATGAACTAATATTTGTTTTTGCTCCAAACAATGTTAAAGATGATGGGGTACTAAAATTCTTATATTCACTATCAACTACTTTTTCATCATTTATATATGTTACATTTTTTTCTTTATTTATTGTATATATTTTATCATTATCAATGTTCAAGCTTTGTATATATTCATTGCCGTAATCACTTCTAAATTTACTATCTATATTCCAAAAAGCAAATGCATTATTTTGAGTCATTGCAACACTAGAACTTCTACTTCCAAACCAAGCACTAGTTTTATCTTTAATTGATTGTGCTACAAATTCAATACTAGTATCTTGATTAGGGTAAAAATCAGTATCTATATATTGAATTCCATTGCTTTCAATATAATCTATTTTTTTACCCCATAAAGCATATAATGTTATTGAAGAATTTCCATTGTAATTTTCTCCGCTTTTATATAATACTTTTTTATCATTTTTATTAGTTCCCCATCCAATAAAAACATAACCTTCTCTTTCTGGTTTTATATTTGAAATAGTTATATTATTCTTATCTTGTGGTTCAGGTCCATTTTCTCCACCATTGCAATCATATATTATATAGTTTTTTTCTAGAATTTCATTTTCTGCTTTATCAATAATTTCAATTTCTAAATTGCTTTTAATTTTAAATTGATAGCCTTTATAAATAACATATAGTTCATTTGCATTTGAAACATCCGGAATATCTCCTTTTATGCTAGATATTAAAGTTAAAGAAAGAATATACTCATTTTCCCCATCATTTTTAAAATATTCTACAACATCTTTTAAGGTTGCATTTCCTCTTTTTTCTGTTTGTATTTCATATATTTTTAATTTCATTTCTTCGAATATTTGATTTTTTAAGTTTTCTTCTTTAGCTTTTTGTGTTTTTACTATTATACTATCATTACTAACTAGCTCTGATATTGTTATTCCAGTTATGATTAATAAAACAATTATTGTTACAACTAACGCTATTAATGTTATTCCTTTGTTTCTTATGTTTTTTTCCATCGTTTTCTCCTTATATTAAGTTTTAAGATTAATTACAAAATTATAAATTTAAAAATCAATATAAAAAAGGATAAATCCAAACATTTTCTATTTCAATTTGCCTTTTATTTTCTAATTTTTATATTCCAAATCTTTCTTTATCCACATTGTAATTTTGAGAAATTTCTTCATCTGTTAACGCTCTATTATAAATTCTTACCGAATAAACTTCAAAATTATTAAATGCTTCTGAACTTTCCATATTATCATAATTCTCACCACTTGCATTTACCCCTAACACAAATCTTGTTGAATTTATTGGTTCTTTTATCCTTCCTTCTGCATAAGTATTATACTTAATGTCATTTTCTCTATATAATATATTACTTCCATCATATTGAAGAGTTAATGAATATTTTGTATTATCATTGATTTTATTATTTGATAATGCTGTGTAATAACTACCATCCACATTAACAGCTCCAAGCATATAACCTGAAGTATTCTTTTCAATACCCATTCCGCCACTTTCATAATTGTCAATCACATATAATTTTTTTCCATCTTTTTCATTAAGTATTTTTAATGCTATTTCTACAGTCATATTGTTATTATATATTTTTTGCATTGATACCCAATCATTTTTTCCATCTAGTAACAATGAATTTCCTGTCCATCCACTAGTTTTATTAAAATCAAAATTTTTTAAAGTAGCATTATTGTTATTTTTTGATAAATCATACCAAGTCTTTGTTTTTTTACTTTTTCCAAATTCCGAATTATATTCTCCATCATACAAACACATTAATCCATTTGAAACATAGCCTAATTCACTTGCTGATGGATTGTCTTTTATATCTTCTATTTGAAATCTTCTTTTATCTTCTTCATAATTTTTACTAATTTCATCTGCTGTTAAACTTCTATTATAAATTCTTATAGAATATACTTCTATATTTGGCATTTTTTCACCAGTTGGTAAATCAGATTGATTTCCGTTAGGATTTGTACCTATTACAAAAACAGTATTATTTTGTGGTTCTGAATATTGACCACCAAAAATACTAATTTGTTTATTGTTATTAATTGAAGAATACATTGTTTCATTTTTTTTATCTACTCCTGTTGACATAGAATATATTTGAGATATATTAATATTTTTTTCATCATAAAATCCAACATATTTTTCAATATATGCAGACTCTCTTATTTTACCTAAATTTTGAGTTATTCCTATTCCACCACTTTCATAATTACATATATAATTTTCTTGACTCCCTTCAGATACATCTAATACTTTTGCAACTATTTCTACAGTAATTCCATCTTCGGAGGCAGGAATTTGTGTCATCTGAACCCAATCATCAATTCCATCTAATATTAATGAATTACTTGTCCATCCACTATCATCTGTATTATTTATATTTTTTAAAGTTCCGTTGTTATTATTTCCAGTTAAATCTTGCCAAACAGTTGCATTTTTATCATGTCCTGATACAGTATTATATATTCCATCATACCAGCATACTAGTCCATCTTGTACATATGATGATTGTAATTTTTCAAAATCCGAAAGTTCTTCTTTTCCCGCCTCTTCAATTATTTCTAATTTTTCTCTATCAATTTTAAATTTATATTTATTTACTGTTACAATATCATCACTGTCTATACTCATTCCATCTTTTTTTATTTGATTATCTATATATTCTTTATCATTATAATTTTTATCTCTATATTTGCTAATAGCTAGTGAGTTTAATGTTTGTATTAATTTTTCTTTTGCTTGCTCTTTATTATATATTTCTGTTGCAGTAGTTGCATTTTGTATTAAATTGTTATTTATTATTGCTTGTATACTTATCCCTGCTAGTATTAATAAAATTATAATTGTTACAACTAACGCTATTAATGTTATTCCTTTGTTTCTTATGTTTTTTTCCATTGTTTTCTCCTTATATTAAGTTTGAAACTTAATTAATTTCTTACACTCAAAATATAACATAACTTAAATAAAAAATCAATAGTTCAAATTTAGAATAATATAATACTAAAAAATAAAAATGTTAATAACTCAGTATATTTCTAGTGTTTGTTTTATATTAAGTTTCAAACTTAATTAATAAAATACTTTATCTAATACACAAAAAAGAAAAATTAAGATTGTCTCCAATGTCTTAATTTTTCTTTTATCTCTTCCGCAGTAGGCATTTTCAAAATATCTTCTGCAAGTTTTTTACATTCAGAATATTTCAAATCCAATATCAGCTTTCTAGCTTTTAATACTTTATTAGCATTCATAGAAAACTCATCCAATCCAAGTCCTATAAGTAATGGAATATACAGTAACTCTCCAGCTGATTCGCCACACATTCCACACTTAATTTTATTCTTATGAGCGCCATTTATTGCCGATTTGATTAGTCTTATAACTGCAGGATTATACATTGTATATAAATTAGCAATTTTTTCATTTCCACGTTCTACTGCAACTGTATACTGAATTAAATCATTTGTTCCAATGCTAAAGAAATCACACTCTTTTCCAAATTCTTCTGCCATTATTGCAGTTGATGGTATTTCTACCATTATTCCTATTTTGATATCCTTTTTAAATGCAATATTTTGTTTTTCTAATTCTTTTTTTACATCTTCAATTATGTCTTTCGCTTCTCTTAGTTCTTCTATTGAAGATACCATTGGTAACATTATTGATAAATTTCCAAATGCACTTGCTCTTAAGATTGCTCTTATTTGTGTTTTGAATAGTGCTATGTTATCTAAGCAAATTCTAATTGCTCTATAACCCAAAAACGGATTTTGTTCTTTAGGTAATTCCATATATTTTAAATCTTTGTCTCCTCCAATATCTAGTGTTCTTATTACTACTTTTTTATTTTGCAACTTTTGTGCAATCTTTTTATATGCCATAAATTGTTGTTCTTCTGTTGGAAAGTTTTCTGAATTCATATATAGAAATTCGCTTCTAAACAATCCAACTCCTTCTGCAGTGTTAGAAATCACCAACTCTGTATCTTCTGGTACTCCAATGTTTGATAGTAGTTCTACTTTGTGTCCATCTATTGTTTTTGTTTCTTTATTCTTGTATTTTTCAAGTTCTTCTTTTTCTTGTTTTAGTTTTTCTTTTAGTTCTCCAAGTTCAACACATTCTTCCTCTGTTGGATTTACAAAAATCTCTCCTGTTGTTCCATTTATTGCTATAAAGTCTTTTTCTCTTAATACTTGTATTGCATGTTTTATTCCTACTATTGCAGGAATTTCATGGGTTCTTGCCATTATTGATACGTGTGAATTTGTTCCTCCAAGTTCTGTTACTATTCCTGCAATATTATTTAAATCTAATTTTGCAGTATCTGAAGTAGTCATTTCTTTTGCTACTATTATGGTATTACGTGGTAAATGAGAAAAGTCTATTACTTCTTTATTTAATAATTTTGCAATGATTTTTTTCTTCATATCTAATATATCTGAACTTCTTGATGCTAAGTAGGTATCATCCATATTTTCAAATATTTGTGTTATTGAATTAAAACCTACCTCTGTAGCATATGCTGAATTATATTTTTCTTCTTTGATTATTTTTAAGGTTTGTTCTATTAGTGTTTCATCTTTTAAAATCATTAAATATGCTTGCATTATGTCTTTTTCTGTTCCTGAAGATTTTTTTATTATCTCCTCTGTGTCTTTTATTACTGAATTTAGGGCTTCATTGAATTTTTCTGTTTCTTCTTTTACATTGTCTATCTTAGATTTTTCTACTTTTAAATCTTCTGGTTTTAGTAATACAACTTTGCCAAAGCCTATTCCATTAGAAACTCCTTTTCCTTTTAACACTTTTCTCATCTCCTTTTTATTCTCCAAAATTATTTTCAAATGCTTCTGTAATTTCTTTTAATGCTTGGTTTTCATTTTCTCCATCACAAGTTATTTCTATTTCTGTATTCTCTTTTATTCCTGCTGACATTATTGAAAGGGGAGATTTTGCATTGATTTTTTTGTCATTTACTATTAGATTTATTTCACAGTTATATTTCATTGCAATCTTAGCAAGTTCACTTGCTGGTCTTGCATGAAGCCCTGTTTCATTGTTTAGTGTCACTTTTTCTTTTACCATAGATTTTTTCTTCCTTTCTTTTGCCTAATTTTCCCATACATTCTTTTTAAGTCCAGATAGTATTCCTGCTGATACTATAGAGCCTATTGATAAGGCTAATAAATACCCCCATGGATTTCCAATTAATGGTACTACAAATATTCCTCCATGTGGTGCCATTAGTGTACAGTTAAATGCCATTGATAATGCTCCTGAAACAGCTGAGCCAACAACACATGCTGGTATTACACGTATTGGGTCTGCTGAAGCAAATGGTATTGCACCTTCTGATATAAATGATAAGCCCATTACGTAATTTAATAGTCCTGCTTGTCTTTCTTTTTTTGGTATTTTTTTAGGGAAAATTGTTGCTAATATTGCTATTGCAAGTGGTGCAACCATTCCACCTATCATAACTGCTGCCATTATTTCATAATGACCTTCTGCTAACATTCCTGTTCCAAATGTGTATGCAGCTTTATTTACTGGGCCTCCTAAGTCTACTGACATCATTCCAGCAAGTATTGCTCCTAATATTATCTTGTTTGTTCCACTCATTGATGATAAGAAATTGTTTAGTCCTGTATTTATTGCTGATACAAATGGATTTATTAATAGCATTATAATTCCTATTAAAAGTATTCCAGCAACTGGGTAAATTAATATTGTTCTAATTCCTTCTAAGCTTTTAGGCATAAATGAAAATACTTTTTTCAAAAATAGCACTACAAATCCACCTAAAAATCCTGCTATTAACGCCCCTAGAAATCCTGAGCTTACTAATACTTCTTCTGGATTACTAAGAGATGTAAATGTTGTTCCAGCTTTTGCTATAGCTCCTCCAACAAATCCAACGACTAATCCTGGTCTATCTCCAATGCTCATTGCAATATAGCCTGCAAGTATTAATAGCATAAAGTCAAAAGCCATTCCTCCAATGGTTTTAAAAAATGCAGCTATTGGTGTATTCATTCCAAAATTTGATGGATTTATTGAATAGTCATCTAATAAAAATGCTATTGCTATTAAAATTCCTCCACCTACTACAAATGGTAACATATGTGTTACACCATTCATTAAGTGTTTATATATATTTCCACCAAAGTTTCCTTTTTCTTCGAATTCGTTTTCTTCATTTTCTTTATGATGGTATATTGGAATTTCTGAATTTTCATTTATTGCTTTTTCTATTAATTCTTTTGGTTTATGAATTCCATCTGACACTCTTGCTTTTATTACTTTTTTACCATCAAATCTTGATAAATCTATATTTATATCTGCTGCTATTATAATTGCTTTTGCTTTTTTTATTTCTTCATCTGTTAATATATTTTTTGCTCCAGATTGTCCTTGTGTTTCTACCTTTATTGGATGTCCAAGTTCGTTTCCCATTTGTTCTAAGCTTTCTGCTGCCATATACGTATGTGCTATTCCTGTTGGACAACCTGTAATTCCAAGAAGTTCATAAGTTTGTTTATTTCCATTTTTTTCTTTTTGTTTATCATCTTCTATTTTTTCTTTTTCTGCTTCATTTATTATTTCTATGAATTCTTCTTTTGTTTTTGCATTTATTAGTTTTTTTCTAAAGTTTTCATCCATTAATAAAGTTGATAATCTACTTAATACTTCTAGGTGTATATTTTCTTTGGTATCTGGTGCTGCTATTAAGAATAATAGTTTTACTGGTTTTCCATCTAAGGATTCAAAGTCTGCTCCTTCTGGTATTACCATTGCAGATACTCCAGGTGCTGTTATACATTCTCCTTTACCATGTGGAATTGCTATTTCTTCTCCAATTCCAGTTGAACTTTGTTTTTCTCTTTGTGTTACGAGTTCTAAGTATTTTTGTTCATCTTTAATGTTACCGTTTTTTGTCATTAATTTAACTGCTTTTTCTATGAGTTCTTCTTTGTTTTTTGCTTTTACATTTAAATCTATAGAAGCGGTACTTATTAAATCTGTAATTTTCATAATTTAACTCCTCTCTATTTTAATAATTCGTATATTTCTTCTTTGGTTGCTAAAAATTCAGAATTTACAGTTGCTGCTCCTGCTGCCATTCCCATTCTAAAAGCTTTATCGTGATTTTTAAATAATTCATACCCAGCAATAAAACCTGCCACCATTGAGTCTCCTGCTCCTACTGTATTTATTATTTTTGAATTTGGATCTCTTAAAGCCTCCATCTTATAGGTATAACCATTTTCATCTATATAAACTGCTCCTTGACCTCCCATAGAAACTATTACATTTTTTGCTCCTTTTTCTTGTAAAAGTTCTGCATATTGTAATGCTTGTTCTTTGTCTATAATTTTTGTATTAAAGATTTCTTCTAATTCTTCTTTATTTGGTTTTATTAAAAATGGCTTATATTTTAAAGTGTTTAAAAGTAAGTCTTTTGTTGTATCTACTATAATTTTTATTTCTTTTTCTTTTAGTTTTTCACAAATTTCCTCATATATGTTATTTTCAATTCCTTTTGAAACACTTCCTGATAAAACCAATATATCTCCATTTTTTATTTTTTCTAATTTTTGAAATAAAATTTCTACATTATCTTTATCTATTATTGGTCCTGTACAATTAATAGCTGTTTCTTCTGTATTAGAGTTTTTTGCTATTTTTACATTAATTCTTGAATTTGAGTTTTTCAATTTCACAAAGTCTGTTTTTATATTGTATTTTTCTATTTCTTCTTTAATTTTATTTCCTGTAAAACCTGCAATAAATCCTAAAGTTGTTGTTTCTATGCCTAAAGAATTTAAAACAATTGAAACATTAATCCCTTTACCTCCTGGTAATATAATTTCTTGATTGCTTCTATTAATTTTTCCAATTTCAAAGTTTTCTATTTTTATTATATAATCCAAGGCAGGATTAAAAGTTACTGTATATACCATTTCTTTTTCTCCTCTTTTGAAAAAGTTTGAATTTTTATCTCTTTTTAAATATTTCCAAATTTATAATAAATATTCATTTATTATAGTTCAAATATTTTTTCTAAGGCATCTGCAACCCCTTCGTTATTGTTTGTTGTTGTAATAATATCTGCTCTTTCATATAATTCTTTTACTGCATTTTTCATTGCTATTTTATAGCCTACTGTTTCAAACATTTCTATATCATTTCTTCCATCTCCAATTGCTATTGTTTGTGATAAATCTATTTTTAAATATTTGCTTAGATTTCTTATTGCATCTCCTTTTGTTGTATTTGGTGCCATTATATCTGTTATATATGGATTACTAATATAACCATTTTTTACTTTTCTTTGTTTTTGAGTTAGTCCCATTATATCTACTGGAGTCATTGTTATATCAAATTTGTCTATTAACTCTTTTCTAATGTTTTCTAACTTTTCTTTTTCTTCATCTACAATGCTAAATTTTATTATTGGTCTTTCTATTTTTTCTATATATTCTTCTAAGCTTTCTGTTTCTATTATTTCTGGTCTATATTCTGGAATTAGCCCATATTTTTGTGTATCTATTATTATATTTCCTGATACGGTGATTGTGGTGTATAGATTGTTTTTTCTTATTATTTTTAGTATTTCTAATACTTTTTGTTTTTCAAGATTTTTTATAAAGAAGTCTTCATCTTTTTCAATATTTCTTGTTATTGCTCCATTTGAACCTATTAAATATGGCATTGCATCACATTGAATACTGTATTTTTCTATACTTCCATATGGTCTTCCTGATGTTAATACTGTTATTATTCCTTTTTCTTTAAGTTTTTTTATTGTGTTTATTGTTCTTTGTGTGACTTGTTTTTCGTCATTTACTAATGTTCCGTCTATGTCGATAAATATAATTTTATATTTTTGTTTTTCCATTTTTTTGCCTCCTATTTTTGTTATTTTGTATTTGTTTTTGTTTTTTTATACTGAATAACAAAAAAAGCAAGAAATTTATTTTAAATTTCTTGCTTTTAAATTATATTAAATTATATCTTTTTAATAAGTCTTCAATTACAGTTCCTTCTACTTCTTTAAGTCCTTTTTTCAAGGCTAAGTTTGCTGCAAATGGTAATTTTACATCTTCTATTTTCTTTCCATCCATCATTTTTGATGTTGCATCTAATAATACACGAACATCATAACATGAACCAAATACTTCTGGTACTCCTCTGTCTATATCTAATAATGTATAAACTGCTTCCATTGCTGTTCTTACAGAATATTCTGTTGTAAATACTGTATCTCTTACTGTATCTGCAAATTGACCTAAAAATGCAAAGTTTT
>ERZ773235.2009-NODE-2009-length-18640-cov-3.684477_pt1 | contig 18640 bp, 11 predicted proteins | sample MGYA00580522_ERZ773235 | MGnify/ENA primary metagenome ERZ773235 (study PRJEB29015, sample SAMEA2737797) | human gut metagenome | biome: human gut; feature: human-associated habitat; material: faeces | place: China | collected 2012 ...
AATATCTCAAAAAAATAGTTGTCGGATATCGGTTGCCAAACAAATTATTTTTTTTGTTTTCGATAAACAGCCGGAGTGGCCCCTGTTTCTTGGCGAAATGCTCGGATAAAATTATTCACATCATGAAAACCGCATCTTACCGCGATATCTCCAACAGACGCATCAGATGTCAGTAACAACCGCCTGGCATTCGATAGCCTGCTTAATACAATATAGTGTTTCGGACTATATCCTGTCCATTTCCGGAATTCATGGGACAGATGAGATGGACTGATAAAAAAGCGTTGTGCCAAATCCTCCAGAGAAAGCGGTTCAGCAAAATGCAGATCAATATATTTCTGTACCTGAGAAACAGCCGCCGGCGGACTGCCGGAAAGAGACGGAAACTGCTCAGGGCATTGACGGCGGCATAAAATCAGCAACAAAGTCAGCAGGCAAGACTGGCGCTCCTGACAAAACGGTCCGGGATTCTGAAATTCGTTTATCATACTTTGCAGCAAAGCATTTGCTTCTTCTGCAGATGACAACAAGCCAAAGCAATGCCTAAAATTTCCGGTTCGATTGATAAAAACTGAACGCAATTGCGGATCTGAAACGCAACGTTCCAATTGAAGCGGCGTCAGCTGAATAAAAAAACGCCGATACGGATATTTTAAAATCACAGCATTATGTTCTTCAAATTTGCTGATAAAAAGCAAGCTTCCCTCAGACGCCTCATAGCAAGAACCGCATATTGTAAAAAGAGCAGTTCCCTCCGCAATGTAAATTAGTTCGTAAACGCTGTGAAAATGCTGTATAATCGAATCATTGGTTTCAGAATAAATGCAGGATAAAAATACCGGTTCCATCATTTTCTCCTTATATAAAAAGCTAATTTTACATATTTTATCACAAATAGAGCCGACAATCAAGAGCAATGATATGCTAAGATAAAGATAAAGTAATTTCACAAGGGAGAAAATATCAATGTGGGACTCATTTCATTACAATACCTTGGAAGAATTGAAACAAGCTGCCGCGTCAGTCGGAGAAGACCTTCCTCTATCGGAAAATATCAGTCTGTTAAATCAACCGCTGCAGATTTGGCAGCATACACTGCCAAATCGTTTAGCGATACAACCTATGGAGGGCTGTGACGGAGAAGTCGACGGAAGTCCGGGAGAGCTAACCTTTCGCCGTTACCGAAGATTTGCCGAGAGCGGAGGGGCACTCATCTGGGAAGAAGCAACCGCAATCGTTCCGGAAGGAAGAGCAAATCCTCGTCAACTCATGCTGACCGAAAAAAACCTGGATTCCTTTCGTCGACTTACTGATGAAATCAGAGAATATAGTCAACGAAAAAACGGATTCGCTCCGTTACTGATTTTGCAGGCAACCCACTCCGGCAGATATTCCAAGCCGCAAGGAACACCGGCTCCGTTAATCGCTTATCATAATCCGATATTTGAGCAAAAAGTGCCGATTGATGACGCCCGGATTGTCAGCGACGATTATCTGAAAAGATTGCCGGAGCAATATGCCAAAACCGCTGTTCTTGCCGCAAAAGCTGGATTTGACGGAGTGGATATTAAAGCTTGCCACCGTTACTTGATGTCCGAATTGCTGTCAGCTTATACGCGACCCGGCTTATACGGCGGTGATTTTGAAAACCGAACCAGGCTGTTCCGGGAATCTCTGGAAGCGGTAAAAGCAGCTGTACCGTCCTCCTTTGGTATCACCTCTCGTCTGAACCTATATGATGGATTTCCTTATCCAAATGGATTTGGCATATCACCGCAAGGTGGACTTGCCCCCGACCTAACCGAGCCGATTCGGCTAATCGAAATGTTACAGAAGCAAATGGGCATAGAAGTGCTTGACTGCACCATCGGCAATCCGTATTTTAATCCTCATGTAAACCGTCCGTTTGACAAAGGGCCTTATTCCCCGCCGGAGCATCCGCTCACAGGAGTGGCAAGGATGTGTCATTGTATTATGACGGTAAAAAAAGCATTTCCGGATCTCAAGATTATCAGTTCAGGATATTCCTATTTAAGACAGTTCGGTGCAAACCTGGCTGCCGGTATGCTGGAGCAAGGCGGCGCTGATATGGCAGGGGTCGGACGGCAGGCATTTGCTTACCCGGATTTTGCAGAAGATATTTTGCAAAAAGGTGCAATGAATCCGAAAAAATGCTGCCTTACCTGCAGCAAATGTACAGAACTGATGCGAGCCGGAAGCAAAGCCGGATGTGTCTTACGCGATAAGGATGTTTATCTTCCACTTTATCAACGTGACGTTTTAAAAAAATAGCAGCCGGAAAGGTGGGAAAAGATACAACGTCACTCCGTATAAGAGCAAGTCGGAGTAAAAGTTCAGTTGTATCATTAAACATGACAGACACTCGTAAATATTGGTTGGATACTATGCTGAAAATTGTATACCCTGTATTGGATTCCCTATCACGGTGACGGTCCCGCTTTTCACTGGGATTATTACAACAGCTATGTCATCCAGCCGATGATGTATGATATTGCCAATTCGTTTCGACACAATGCAAAGAACGGGCAAATCAATTGCCGCCATTAGGACAACATAACAAAACCGAGAGAAAGAAGAGATTCAAATGAGTATTAAAAAAATTGCAGCAGTAACCGGCTCCGCCCGGGGAATCGGAAACGCAACCGCCAAAGCTTTGGCAGAAGAGGGATATCTGGTGATTTTATCCGATATCAGAGAGCCGGAACAGGCGGTTGACCTGATCAATGAATTTACCGCTTGCGGATATGAAGCGGACTACATGAAATGCAATATCGCCGATTCGCAGAGCAGAACCGCTTTTTTTCATGAAATACATCGAAAATACGGCAGACTGGATGTACTGGTAAACAACGCGGGGGTGGCGCCGAAAGAACGCTTAGATGTTTTGGAAACAACCGCCGAAAGTTTTGATTTTGTCTTAGGAACCAATTTAAAAGGTACCTTTTTCATGTGTCAGGAAGCGGCAAAATTACTGCTTCAGTTAAAGCAGTCTTCACCGGAAGACTACAAGCCGCGCATTGTAAACATCAGTTCCTGCTCAGCTTATACCTCCTCTGTGAACCGCGGTGAATACTGTATTTCAAAAGCAGGCATTTCAATGGTAACAAAACTGTTCGCCGATCGGCTGGCAGAAGAAGGCATTCCGGTCTTTGAAGTGCGTCCGGGTATTATTCTGACGGACATGACTGCAAAGGTTAAGGAAAAATATCAAGCAATGATTGATATGGGACTAACACCGATTAAGCGGTTCGGTACACCACAGGATGTTGCAAACTGTGTCATCGCAGCGGCTAGCGGAAGATTAGATTTCTCTGCCGGTCAAGTTCTGAATGCGGACGGAGGATTCGAACTCCGTCGGCTGTAAAATAACACAGGAAAGGATTTTAGACAATGAAAAAATCCGTATTATATCTGAATAGCAATATTATTCCTATCATATCGTTAGATACCGTAATTATTGGCTCGGGATGCGCAGGATTTAACGCGGCAGATTCTCTGTACAAGCTCGGAAGAAAAGACATTGCCATTGTAGCAGAAGGAATCAATATGGGTACCAGCCGCAACACCGGCAGTGACAAACAAACCTATTACAAATTATCTCTGTGCGGAGACGAGCCGGACAGTATTTCGAAAATGGCGGAGGATTTGTTTGCCGGGGAGGGTGTAAACGGAGATACTGCACTGGCAGAAGCCGCAGGATCAGTCCGTTCCTTTCTAAAGCTGGCGGATTTAGGAGTTCCGTTTCCCACTAATCGCTACGGAGAATATGTCGGATACCAAACAGACCATGCTTTGAACAAGCGCGCAACCAGCGCCGGCCCTCTGACAAGCAAATACATGACTGAAGCACTGGAAAAATCGGTACGGCAAAACGGAACGCCGATATTAGATCGTATGCTTGCTTTCCGTTTACTGGTTTCAGACCAAAAAGTAAGAGGTGTACTCTGCCTGGACATGAATGCACTTGAAACTGCTAATCGCGGTTTGACTGTCATTTATGCCCGCAATATTATTATGGCGACCGGAGGGCCTGCTCATTGTTACGCGCAAAGCGTCTATCCCGACAGTCAAACCGGAATGAGCGGTATGGCATTGGAAGCAGGCGCCGAAGCCGCTAATTTGCAAGAATGGCAATACGGATTGGCATCCCTCAAATTTCGCTGGAATGTATCCGGCAGCTACCAGCAGGTGCTCCCTCGATACATCTCAATAGACAACGAAGGTGTGGAACGGGAATTTTTGTCTGAACATATTTCCGATCCGGCGCAGATACTAAATCGGGTATTCTGTAAAGGATATCAATGGCCGTTTGACAGCCGTAAAGCAGAAGATTCTTCTCTGATTGATCTTTTGGTGTGGCGTGAAACAATGTTGCTGGGGAGGCGCGTGTATTTAGACTTTCGCTCTGAGCCTCAAGGATTGCAGGATGGATTCGATGTTTTGGGAAAGGAAGCATATTCTTATCTGGAAAACTCCGGAATCCTTCTGCCGACACCGATACAGCGGCTTAGAAAGCTGAATCCGCAGGCAATAGAGTTGTACCGCGCACATGGCATTGATCTGGAACAAGAGCCGTTGGAAATCGGCGTTTGCGCGCAGCACCACAACGGAGGAATCGCCGTTGATGCCGACTGGCAGACCTCTATTCAAGGACTGTATGTTGCAGGAGAGGCCGCCGGAACTTTCGGTGTATATCGTCCGGGCGGCAGTGCATTAAACGCAACACAAGTAGGATCCCTGCGAGCGGCAGAACATATCGTCCAAACCACAGTGCCGGATTTCTCCGTCTCTTCCGATTTAGAAGCATTAGTCAAAACAGCCGCCACTGAATTTTTCATTCAAACCAATGCAGCACTGAAAAAGCACAGCAACCCGATTCATATCGCCGAAGAGCAATTCGTTTTCCAAACCGCAATGAGCCGTTGCAGCGCTCATATTCGAATTCCGGAAGAAATGAAAGCTTTAGAACAACGGATAAAAGACAAATTATCCTGTTTTTGGGAAGAAAGTCACATTGATACTCCATATGAACTGCCTGCCCTGTTCAAATACCGGGATATGTTGATTACACAACTCGCCGTTCTGTCCGCCATGCAATTGAGTGCAACCCGGTGTGGCAGTTATGGTGCTTCTTTGGTACAACAAGACAACGGAGAAATTTGTTTTCCGATATTGCCGGAATTACACTTTGCATCAAATATTCCTCAAACAGAAAATCGCTGTCTCATTACCGGTAGAAAAGATGCCGGCTTTTCATCATTTTATCATCCGGTACGCCCGATACCGCAGCGAGATTGTTGGTTTGAGACAGTATGGGCAGATTATGAAGAAAGAACCAAAGGAATCTCGCAAGAATAATGCCGGGATGACCACAGAAGCATCATTGAATAAAAACATCTTCCATTGTATAATAATCTTAAAAGCACAATTGGCTTTTTGAGCAAATGGAATCTCTTTACCTGAACACTCATTGAACAAAATCAAAAAAAGGAACCGTGATGAATATGAAAAGCTTATTCTTAGGTGATAAAAAGATTATAGACCTGGTATATGCACCAAATGTATGCTCTGCATTGTCAGAAAAAGCTGATCTCAATCCAAACTGTGTCATATCATCGAACGACCTGGCGCAGACAAACACGAACGAGGTGCAATTTTTGTTCGGCACATGGGGCTTTCCGGCAATGACCGAAGAACAGATTGCAGAACACTTTCCGAATTTAAAAGCAGTGTTTTACAGTGCAGGCTCTGTTCAGGGGTTTGCGCATCCTTTCCTAAAAAGAGGTGTGAAAGTGTTTAGCGCGTGGGCTGCCAACGCTGTTCCGGTTGCCGAGTATACCACCTCCCAGATTTTGCTGGCAAATAAAGGATTTTTTCAAACCTCAACACTTTACAGCCGCGGAGGACGAACTGCGTTAAACGCACTGGGTGATCTACGTTTTCCGGGCAATTTCGGTTGCAAAATCGGAATTATCGGTGCGGGAATGATCGGAAAACTGGTGATTCAAATGCTCCAAGGACACAATCTGGAAGTACTTGTCTTTGATCCGTTTTTATCTGATGAAAACGCAAAGAAACTCGGTGTGGAAAAATGTTCTTTAGAACGGCTGTTTACAGAATGTCAAACCATTTCCAATCATCTGGCAAATAACAAACAAACCGTAGGTATGCTAAATTATAAGCTATTTTCCTCTATGATGCCGGGTGCTGTTTTTATCAACACAGGACGGGGCGCACAAGTAGTAGAAGCAGATCTTTGCCAATTGCTTCAAGAGCGTCCGGATGTTTGCGCAGTGCTGGATGTTACCTGGCCGGAGCCACCGCAAGAGGGACATTTGTTCTATCAATTGCCAAACGTGATAATGACACCACACATTGCGGGAAGTATCGGGGACGAAGTGCATCGTATGGCAGAATATATGTTAGAAGAGTATCTTCATTTTCAAGCAGGCGAGCCCTGCAAGTATGAAGTAACGGAATCAATGCTTGCCACGATGGCATAATCAGAAAGGAAGCAACAATCATGTTTACAAGCGGATTGGTATCTGTTTCATTCAGGAAAGAATCTCCCGAAGCCATTGTAGCAGCTGCTGCCCAAGCCGGATTGCAAGGTATTGAGTGGGGCGGTGATATTCATGTACCCTGTGGAGATATTGAAAATGCCAAACGAGTCAGTGCTTTAACCGAAGCGGCAGGACTGCAAACACTGGCATATGGATCATATTATCGATTAGGCGATCACACCACCGATTTTAACAAAGTTTTGGAAACGGCACAAGCCTTGGAGACCTCTGTTATACGAATTTGGGGAGGAAACAAAGCTTCCCGGGAATTGACGCAGAAAGAACGGGGTGCATTGATACAAGAAGCGCGTGCCCTTGCTGAAGCGGCAGACAAAAAACAAATCACCATTACTTTAGAATGCCACGGCAATACATTGACCGACCGTTGGGAATCTGCAAAAAACTTTTTATCAGAAGTAAATCATCCGCGGATGCAAATGTACTGGCAGCCAAATCAAATCTACGATCTTCCATACAATTTATCCGCAGCAGAACAGCTGGCTGATCACACGGTAAACATTCATGTTTTTCACTGGGACGCTGAAAAACGATATCCTCTGAATGAAGGAGCAGCAGACTGGGTGCAGTATTTAAACGTCTTCCGAAAAACCGGAAAAGATTACGGCTTGTTACTGGAATTTATGCATGACGATCGCTTGGAAAGCTTAAAAGAAACTGCTCAAACCCTTTTAAAGTGGATAACAGAATAAAAGCCGAAACCAACAAGGACCGTATCGCGAAAGCGATACGGTCCTTGTACCAATTTGCTTACTGTTTTATATATAACACTTCGCCTAAAATGTTATTTGACAAACCTTTTGCGCATAAACACGCCAGTTATTCCGCATGCTGACAAACCAAACAGCATCAACGCTCCTGCTGTACCGGTAACACCGGTGTCTGTATTACTCTCATTGCCAACAGAAGATGCATTTCCATTGGAATCGTTATCTGTCTTTCCGCCATCGTCAGATGATTTAGCAGATACAATCACCTCAAAGGATTTGGTGAAAGCACCATCTCCATAGCTGAGTTCAATTTCATAAGTTCCTTCTTTCGTTGCGTCAAATGCAGCATCATTTACAGAAACTTCTTTTGTAACATCTGCTGTTGTCCCGTCGTCATATTCGGCAGTGGCAATCAGTTTGCTCAAATCCAACTTTTCGCCGATTGCATACTCTGTTTTTACTTCCGTGATATCAAATGTAACGCCAGTCAAAGTCGGTTGAAATTCAACAATATCGTCTGCCCCAACGCTTACAATAGAAATATTATCAAGGAGAACCGTTGTATCTTTCGTCGGATTTACAATCAGGCGCAAAGAGTTGGCAGCAGAAAACATCATATCATCTTTTAAATACAGTGCTCCCGCTCCATTTAAAACCGCATCCGCATATCCAAGTTTCGTGCTGCCGGCAGTACTGCTGAACGGCAATACCAGGCGGTTCCAACCATTATGCAGATGTTTAATCCACCATGTCATGTTATTGTCATCATTTGCTCCGGCAATCACATTGTAAAATGTCTGCACTTGCATATCACGTACCAGGTCGCCCGCATTTTCCACATAAAGATCGAATACGAGATATGCTGCATCTGCATTTTTTAATTGCGCCAATTCAGTCAGTGCCGGATCTAATACAATACTTTTCAGTTCTCCGCCTTTAAATGTATAGGAGAGAGAACCGTTGCCCTCTGTTTTGTTTTCGGTGTTAACCGTAAATCCTTCCATCTCTCCCGCATTATCGCAATTAAAGATGGCGTTTGTCCGTACATTTTCTCCAGTCGGCAAAACCACTTTCGATAATCCTGTGATATCATTTGCTGCAGGCGTTTTGCTGATATCCACAAAATTCATATCGTCCAAATAAACGGCATCTGCATATACACCACCGGAAGCCGTCATAGAGAATTGCTGAACATGAGCGAGATCAAAATTATCCGGCTTGGTATTCCACTTTGTCCAGTTGCTTTCATCTTCTGCATCTTTAAAGTTCAGAGTAACATAAGCCCATTCTCCGTTTTTCAAGCCCAACTCGTCTGCCCATTTATTCCAGTAGAGTATCTGCGTTGTTCCTTGGTAGATACTTTTGAAACGAAATGCAATGCTCCAGTTGCTGTTCCATGTCGCCTGATCTGCCCTCATCCAGAATCCGAAAGCAAGATTATTGAAGCTGTAATCGGATAAATCCATGTAACTGCTTAGGCCACCGCCCAAAGACACCCAGTTTCCTGCGTCACTGGCACTGTTCTCCGCCCAAATTTCCCAATTTGCTGCGGAAGGTGCAATTTTCCATGCTTTACCGGTTTTTGACACTTCATTTTGCGAAGTCAACGTTGCCTTATCTTTTCCCACATTGACAACATAGGTGTCTTCTCCGTTTTGAACATAGTGGGCAATAGTTTGGTCGCCGGCATATATGCCGCCAAATTCGGTGCTAACGCCGCCCGGTATTTTCAAATCATCAGCAAACGCCGTCATCGGAATCATCATAGAAGCAACCATGGTAAAAATGAGTGCCAATCGTAAAACTTTCTTACTCATATGAATCCCCATTCCTTTTTTAGTTTGTTTTTTTACCTGTTATTTTTGAATGCAGTGCGTTACATAAAAGTGTTTCATGCCTTTATGTTCAGTAAGCAAAATTGGAAAATTGGTTACGGTAATACCATCATTATATAATGCCGCAACCGGACTAAAGCTATTTATCCTGTCCCATACTTTTTCTGAAGCATGGGAAAACAGAAACGAAACTGATTAGCTGTAAGACTTAATGTTGGTCGTATCCGAAACGCCTTGCACGCTGATAAACCACTTTCCGAAGACAGACGTGACCTTAAGCTTACTGCTTGCGCTGATAATATCAATCACCTCATCAGCCTTTTGCTGAGTGAAGTCTGTGCTGGTGCTGTTCAACGGTCCGGTGTGGCTGAATATAGCTCCTCCTAACGTAAGTTCGGCATTTTGTCCCACCGAGACTGCACCGCTGGCGTTCGCGCTGGCGCCAATACGAATCTGTCGAATTTCCGCTTTCCCTTTATTAATCATCATTCCTCCCGCAGGAGTAAAGTTATAAGCTGAAAATCCCGAATTAATAAAGACCATATTACCGTTTTCCATTACCATATAATGCGGATCAACCGGAACCAAATCACTTTGGAAATTTACCATTAAAATCTGTTTTCCGGTATTGTTGACCACAAGTCCTTTTCCAACACCGTCATATCCGCATCCCACGAGAACTCCTTTAAAGTTGTCCCCGACTATTTTCAGACCAATTCCCCCGCGATAGTTAAAGTTGTTAAACAAAACCTCGTTGGAGGTACTGCCCAAAATAACCGATCCTTGTTTTGTGCCGTCGGTTTTACCCAACAAGGCACCGAAGTCTCCCGGATTGCCTCCCTGCAAAGAAGAGGGGGTACGTCCGTAAAAATGCGGATTAGTATGTGTATTAGAGATGTATCCGGTTGTGTTGCTGCCGTCTACATAAATATCATTGGCAAAACAGAATCCAGCATAATAAGACACATAGTGTCCTCCGCTGTTCGCCCCCAGATATAACCCTTTCCAACCGTTGCCGACTGTCATGTCTACTACCCATACATTTTTCGCCGTAGCGGAAATAGCGTAAGGATACTTCACCGGCGTATTCACATTCTGAGTAGGATACCATATCGTCAATCCGCGTACACCTGATTTTTCTTTCAGGGTAATAAATGCGGTGGCATTCTCATTTCCCTTACCGTTGGTGGTATATAAAACACTGCCTAACGCATTACTGTGATGACCTGTCAAAGAAACTCCCCGCAGTTCTACTCCGGTAGGAATGGTCAGTGTGCCATTTAACAAATATTGACCTGCCGGTACGTATACTACGCCGCCCGTCTTAGCAAGATCATTCAATGCCTTTTGGAAAATACCGGTTACATCGGTTTTTCCGGTACTGTCTGCGCCTCGATCCTTCACATTGATCATCTGCAATCCCGACACGCCGGCACAGCTACCTTTCAGATTCTCAGGAACCTGGGATACATAATTTGCCGCTGCGTATTTTCCGGTGCTGATTGCTGCTTTACTGCCAATTTTATTATTAACCGTAACATTGGAGCAATTATTAATGACGCCGCCGGTTGTGCCCTGTCCGAGCATAACAGTCGTTCCTTTTCCGGTTGCCTTGCAATTGTCAAGCTGAATACCGCCGCCGGAGGAATTGATCGCATATGCACCGGTTTTCCAGCTTGCCAACGTGCTGTCCATCAAGCTGACTGCTCCGGTGCTTGCCGAATTGGAAACAATACAGCTGCTGTTTTTACTGCTCAGGGTAGCGGTGTTCAATGAAACCGAACCGCTGAAGCCTTTCTGCAGTAATATACATTCTTTATCGGTAGAGATATTCACTTTTGTGAAAATGTTAAAGGTCTTGTTGTATGTAAAATAAAGTCCATAAGTAGAGTTGGAAATCTTTAAATCGTACATTTGAGAGTTACAGGAGTCCACTGCTCCTGCGCCAAGCGCCCGGGAAAATTTAATTCCAATATTTACATCTTTAATCTCGGATTGATAGAGATACTGCCAGTCTGAACGCAGCAGCTCCAACCCGACTACTTTACTTTTCATATAGGAAATCAGTTTGTCTTTATCCACTCCGGAAGCAAACTTGCTGTAATAATCTGCCGAAATATAAAGATTTTCAATTCTGCCGATATCGGTTGTCATATTTACATATACTCCTATCTCAAGCGGAGTCATGTAAACATGTTCCAAAACACCCAGTTCATTCCAGGTCGGCCCGAAATTGACACCGCGGTATGGGTTAACCAAAGTGGAGTATTTCATGGTCGGATATCCGCTGTTATTACTTCCGACACAATCAGTCGCCTGCATGGTAACCGGGTATGCAACCGGCGACGTCGCGCTCTGCTCCGGGTAATAGACCGTAATGCCGATCACCGCAGAACCGTTTGCAACCTTTAAAAGCGGTGTGCCGTTTGCTTTCCCTTTGTCACCGTAAGCTAACAGAATCGTTCCGTTTGCTATTTTGGAGGCCTCTGTATTCGGATTATACCATTCACCCACCAGGCTGCAAGACTCATATACCGTCAGTCCGCCTTTGATTACATATTGTCCCGCAGGTACAAATACTGCACCACCGCCCAGCTCATTCACATAATCCAATGCTTTTTGGAACGCTTGTGTGCTGTCGGTTTTACCGTCTGCTTTTGCGCCAAAATTCTGTACCGTACAAGCGGTTACCAATGTTTCATAGCCTTGATAAGCTGTCTGGCGCAATACTGTTTTTGGCGTTTTTCCGCTGTCACTGCTGTCATGGGTAACCGGATTGGGAAGTTTTACTGTCGGATTGGACGGATTGACCGTAGTCGTGTCCGATGTCGTTGGCGGTTTGATTTGATTGCCGCCGGGACGACTTGCTTGGCTGCCGCCCGCTGTTCCATTAGAATTCATCTCACTCACATCCTCTGATGTAATCATACTTTCTCCGTTATCCGTCGATGCGTTATCCTCTTGCATGGAAGACAAGCCGGAAACGTCACCTGTTGAAACCGGAGCCTTTGGGGATAAAGACGATACAATCAAGATGATACCGACCACTGCAATGATCAATATCGCTCCGAAAATCGCTACTGCGAGATAGTTCTTTTTGAAGAACTGACCCACACTGTCCAAAAATGCGCTTTTTCCCATAATTTCATTCCTTCCTTTTTCAAATATATCTCAACTGTTCTCAACATAACTGTATGCGGTTATATTCTGAAATGGCGATTTTTCGATCTGCAAACCCCTCTTTATTTTTTACAAACAATAAATATCTGGATAAATATTGATGCACCCGATCTGACAAAACAAGTTCTATAACTGTAGCACCTTGCTGCGGCATATGAAAAATCACATCATTTACCTTGCAACTACTGTTTTCCTGTACCATCGTCTCTGCATCTGTTTCATACAGGAGGTTTCCTTCCCAATCCGTAATTCGGATTGTCAGTGCTGCGTTAAAATCGGAAAGATCATTTGATATGTAAGCTGACGCCTGTACCTCTTCATTCGGATTCCAAATTAATTTGTCATAACGCAAAGACGGACTGCGTAACCGGAATGAATCTTTTACAAACTGATAAGCCATTTTGGTTTTCCCGAAATAATCCTCCAAATTGGTTCCCGACACATTAGGATAGGGCTCATTATACTGCCAAATAATACTTCCGCAATTTTCAAAGGCACGGCGGCGATTGGCTTCCAAAGCGTACCGCAGTCCTTCCCCCTGAATATATTGGCTGCAGGCGATGAAATCCTGCAAATCGGAAGGGACAAACGCCCCGAATATCTCGGTATCTCGATGCCAAGTGTCCCACCATTCCCCATGATGGCGCCAAACAATATCTTCTTCCATGCAAGTCACTCTATGATGCTCGGGTGAAATATAGCGTTCGAATACCGTCATGTTATTCATTCCGTCAACTCCGAATTCACTATGAAGCTGACTGTCTGAACAATTGTAAAGATGATAATGCTCTGTCACACCTCCGTATTTCCAAGGTCCATGCACATCGTGATTTTGTCCCGGCTGGTCAATACAAAGAAATTCATTGGGACCCGACGCCGAGGTAGGAAGCATTAATCTATCATCATACTTTTTCACGATATCCCGCAACATGGCAATATTAGAATCCGAAAACGTGCTTGGCGTTCCGTTGATATCACACAGTTCATTTCCGCCGCTGTATATAATCAAGGCAGGATGTGTTTGCAGCCGCTTTACCGCTTCGGTAGCTGTTTCTGACAACTGATTTAAAAAGCTTTCCTGCTTAGACGGAACATTATCAATTCCCGAGCTACTCTGAATAAATTCCTGCCATACCATGATTCCCAGGCGGTTACACGCTTCATACAATGCGTCGCACTCAATATATCCGCCGCCCCAGATTCTTACCAGATTGACATTTGCTGTGCGGATTCTTTCCATCATTGTATTGATTCGCTCTTCCGTTACGTCACCCCGTTGCATTTCCAACGGAGTCAGATTGACTCCTTTTAAATAAATTCGCTTTCCGTTTACTTTCACACTATATGGGAATGCATCTTTTCCCGCATGATCTGCCTGAATATAAGACAGCTGCCGCAAACCAACAGTATAGCTCTTGGTATCAGATATCATTCCGTCCGGTGCAGATACTGTGATGCACAGGCGATACAAAGGTTGATCCCCGTGCCCGTTAGGCCACCAGAATTCGGGCTGACGAATGGTCAGAACAGCCGTGACGTGATTTTCTCCCTGTTCAATATCGACTTCTGACTGTGCCGATGCCGTCACTTCTTCATTTCTTTCTAAGCAAAAGGTTACTACCTGCTTAGACGCTTCAAACCCCAACAACTCCGCATCTGTCTCTAATTGATAGCTACCGTCTGCAAGTTGCTTTTGACGAATATTTAAATATTCGATTGCCGTCGCCCCGAATTCTTCCACATAAACCGGACGGTCTACTCCCATGCCGACCATTCGAACGCACCAATCCCACTTATAATTAAAACGTGATTTTTGTGTTCTCGTCTGTGAAGTGTATCCGATCTGACCATGTTCCTGCGGTGCATTTTCCAGCTGAATCTCCAGCAAATTATTTTCCTGCAATCTGTCATCAATTATCGCCTTAAAAGGAACGTGCATATTCTCACTTGTTCCAAGTTTCACATCATTCAGATAAATGCTGGATTTATAATCAATTCCCTGGCAATTCAGACGATAATGCCTGTTCGCTTTTTTTTCAATATGAAAATCAGTACGATAAATCCACCACCGTTCCGGCACCCACTCACAATCCATACTGTTCATATCATAAAAGGGATCCTTAATCACCCCATTGCGCAACAGATTGGAATAAACGCTTCCCGGGACCTGTGCTTCCATCCAATCAAAAATCCCCATTTGTCTCCCACCGGTTTCCACACTGTAGTTGAGCACCGCGGCATTCGGATAAAAAGCATTTAATTTAAATTTGTTTAATTCCTTCTTAATCATGTCAATATTCACCTTCCATCGCAGGCTTTTGCGAACTATTTTATTCCCGCAATATCAACCGACAATACCGCTTCGTTCAATACCGCTGATAAGTTGTTTCTGAGCAATTGCAAAAATAATCAAAAGCGGTATCAAGGTTAATATACCAGCTGTATTTCGCAATATAACGTACTGATCCATTGCATCAATTTGTGTGATATTATTTAAAATTGCTAATGGAAGCGTTTTGGTGCTTTGATTAAAAAGCGTAGAGTAAAACACGTCTGTCCACTGCCAGGAAAAAGACAGGGTTAAAACCGTTACCAGCATATTGCGCGCATTAGGCAGCATGATTCTGAAAAACGTCTGTATCGGTCCGTAACCGTCAATATAAGCAGCTTCTTCCAATTCCCGCGGCATTCCTCGAAAAAATTGCCGCAACAAATAGATATACAAGCCATTCTTAAATCCCAATCCGCAAACAGAGAGTATTAAAAACGGAATGATCGTATCAATCGTTGAAACTTCCAAACCGAAAACACCGAAAAAACGAAATTTTAAATAAAGCGAGGTACTGTATAGCTGCGGAGGAACCAAAATAGTTGCAACAATCAGACCGAATAAAAGTTTTCTTCCTTTAAAATGAAACCTTGCTAACCCATATCCGATCATGGGACAGATAATGGCCTGCACTGCCGAAGTCAGCAAAGCAATATAAAAGCTGTGCCATGCCGATACCGGATATTGTATCAATTCATAAGTATGACGATAAAAATAAGTGCTCCATTCCCTTGGATAAACAGAAACAGTCGGATCCAGCAAATCCGCTTCTGACATAAAGCCCTGCAAAACTTTTATGATAATCGGAAGTAGAATCGAAAAACACAATCCGATAATCAGTACTCCGCGGATAATGCTCCAACAAAAGTTTCCGGTTCGATATAAATTCAGCTTTTGCTTCCATAGTTGCTTTTGTTCCATCTCGGTCACCTCATTCCTGATAAAAGACAAGCTTATTGGAAATCCCGGTAAAGATGCCGATAAACAAGCTCACTGCCAACAAATAAATGATTGCTTCCGCCGCCGCCTGTGAATACGCCATCTGCATCGTATCATTCAACACCTGTGACATAATCACATTAGTGGATTTGGTACAGCTGTCAATTAACGTGTAAATACCGTTTACCTGGATGACCGGACTGATCATCGGCAGAGTGATTTTCCAAAAAGACTCCCATCCGGTTGCACCCTCTACCTTTGCGGACTCATAAATCTGGGGTGAAACTGAATGAAGTGCAGTCAGGAACAACAGAATCTGCACACCGGAAGAAATAATAATAAAATATAAACCCTCCACCAAGTCCGTCACAAATTCATATAAAGACAAAGGCATCGAAAAAACGGAAAGGATATCGTAAATATCCGGCATACCCAGTGAGCTGGTTCCGATATTTAATGATGTTCCGGCAATTACGGCTGAAACAACCGTATCCTGAACATCCAGCGTCGCAATAATACCGGTAGACAAAATAACCGGAAGGAAAAAAATGACACGTCCGAGTGTTCTGCCTTTAAATTTTTGATTTAATAGCACTGCCACAAAAAAACTGAAAATCATAACCGAGAAGAAATCAATCAGCATATCCCCTAAAGAAGAAAGCGCATTTTGCAGATACCAAGCATTGGTGCTCAATAAGCTGATATAATGATCCAATCCCGTAAATACAGCGGTATATCCTGTACGCGTCACCTTGACATTGCTCAAACTAAACCAAACCGTTTCCCCAATCATCGGCAGAAACAGCACAAGGATGCCGACAATGGCCGGCAGGACGAAAATATAGCCTGCCCGCGTTTGTTTTTTCGTCAATGAAGATAGCTTTCGCTTCTTAGCAGCCAAGTTTTCGTCCCCTTTCTAAATAATTTTCGCCGACATCGCTGATACTTTCACATTATTGTAAACAGCCGGTTCAGAGCCATAATTAACAAGCACTTGTTTGCCGTTAGCAAACACCGTGCGGGTCAATGAATCAGTGATATACTGATGCCCGACGATTTGCTGTCCGGCAATCTCTCCCATGCGGGACTGATATTCCCGATAGAGTGCAGTCGTATCATTAAACCAGGTACGATAAGACAGAGCATATAAGTCAGTACGGTTAACATTAAGCAGCTTGTCACTATCCGCATACATCCATCGACAATACAGCGATGCACCATACTCGTAAGCTTTCAATATGTTCTGTTGATAATCAGATGCCATATTTACCGCTTCTGTTGTATAGCGTACAGCACCGCTCACGGCAATCTGATAAAACGGAACGGAACAATCCGTAATGGCAAGACCGCTGCTGCCGTTCGGCATATCGGTTATCTGCTTGGTGTATGGTAAGAACTCTGCATTACACCCATTGGATAAAATATCATACTTTCCGGCAACCCGCTTTTCCATACTTTCTTTCAGCATGTTCATGGCCAGTGCCCGATCAACCGGATTTGCTTCATTATAATCTCCCGAAATACAACTACCGATGCTTTTAAGAGAAAGACCGGAAATACCGTATTTTTGATAATCTTTTAAAAATGACTGCAACACATTGTCTAACCGGCTGATGCTTAATGTGTAGCTTGTTGTAACGGCATCTTCCGTCACCGTACCGGTAGAGATCAGGCGCTGTGTCTGAGAAACCACCTGTCGATTAACAAAGCGTGCAGCCTGCCTCGACGGAGAAAATCCGTCCAGGATTTTATTTTGATAAACATAGGTAAGTTCCGCATCCGGATAAAATCCGACCCCATGCTCCTGTGTATACTTGACCAATGCTTTAAACTCGCTTGCACCGCCTAATGCTGACAAAGGATTGGCTTTCCGGAACAGCGTATTATTCAACCCGCTGTTTGTCCAGCCCATATAACGCAGATTAATATCATCAACACCGTTCTTTTGCAGCTCGGTTAAAATCTGCTCCGCTTGTTCGAAAGTGGTAAGCGCCTCCATCGTAGAAAATGGAATGCCCATAACATTTACTTTTTTATTGATTCCTCCGGTTAATTCCAAATAAAATGAACTTCCTGCCGATGTAGTATCAGAAATTGCACCCGTATGAATCAAATATTCACGATAAAGCTGTGCCATAGTAACGTAATCGCCCTCGCCGCTGTGAAAACGATATCGGACAGCAAAACGCTGTGTGCTGTTAACCCGCTGGAATACCAATGTATCAGAAGCAGTTGCATCCTCTCCATAAGATAAAACATCAGCAATCTGAGGCGCAAAACAAGCATATATATTGTTATAACCGGTATAAACACCGGAGGTATAGGCATAAATATTGCTTCCTGCAGCCCCCTGTTCTACAATACCGATTACAGAAGAAATAGTAGTATTCACGCCGAATACCGGCATATAGATTTGTCGGCGAGAAGCGGTTCCGGCTGTGTTTTTTCTTGCCAGATCATCGCCGTAAATGCTACCGGAATAAAGTACGCCGTTCCCGGAATCCCGATTCAATCGAATCAATGCACCGGAACCGTCCGGAACAAATAAATATCCTTGCTCCTCTGTCCCTGCAGCGCCAAAATATGGTAGCAACCGCAGCGAAGTTAAATGATAACCTTTGGTATACTGTATCTTTTCTGTCAATACAGTCGCCAAAAAATCTCCATTTGAGAGCGTATATTCGACCGGAATCAAAAAGGCAGGTGTTTGTGTGTCGGTTCGGTTGATTCCAAACCGCTCCTCTTCTTCTTCCACATCGTTATAGCTATATCCTGCGCTTCGAAATTGTTCTTCCATCTCTTTCAGAGCTTTTTTGCTTAAATTATCCCGCAAAATATATGCCGTATCAAAATTATCCAATTTGGTATATTTATTTAAATAAGTACTATGCTGAGCTGACGGCAGTTCTTTTACCGTCACTAAACGATAACGCCCCTTTAAAACTTTCGCCTCATTGGCATTCATGTCATCTAATAAATCGTCCAATATATCGGCTCGTATAATTTCGGGATAATTGTGTTTCGTGCTCGCAACGCCCAACTGAT
>ERZ773235.2011-NODE-2011-length-18628-cov-6.773542_pt1 | contig 18628 bp, 21 predicted proteins | sample MGYA00580522_ERZ773235 | MGnify/ENA primary metagenome ERZ773235 (study PRJEB29015, sample SAMEA2737797) | human gut metagenome | biome: human gut; feature: human-associated habitat; material: faeces | place: China | collected 2012 ...
CCCGCGGCCCGGCCCGCCGCGCGGCCACCGTCACCTGTGCGCCCAGCGCGGCCAGCCGCACCCCCAGTGCTTGCCCTACCGGCCCGAACCCGGCCAGCAGCACGCCGCTGCCCCAGAGCGTCTGGGACCGCCGCGCCAGCAGCACGCCGCTGCCCCAGAGCGTCTGGGACCGCCGCGCCAGCAAAATGCCGATGCACCCCTCCGCCGTGGGGATGGCGTTCCGCACGGTCAGCTCCTCCCGCGTGAAGTAATCCACCAGCTCTACCCCGGCCTCCCGCGCGATCTGCTGCGCCTCCGCCGACAGCTTCCCGCCCAGCGCCAGTGCCCCCGGCTTCGCCGCCCGCAGCAGCGCGGCAAGCGGCGTCCGCGCCTCGTCCAGCGGGAGCGGCAGTAGGATGTAATCCGCTCGTGCCACCTCTTCCGCGCCGCACACTTCGTACCCCGCCCGCGCCAGCGCCCGGCCCGCCGCCGCTTGCCGCGCGTCCCCGCCGATCACCGCAAACCGTTTCCGTTCCTCCATGCCCGCTCCCCCTCCCAAGGTTTACGACAGGCTATGCAGGGAGCCGCCAAGATGTGAAACCGCGCTTGACTTTTAGGCCCAAGTGCATATAATAGAATTAACGAATGTAAATAAGTCTCCATGGAGACACGTAAGCAAACAAGAAGCCCCCCGGTATCGCTACTACCGAGGGGCTTCCTGTTTTTAGTGCTTACCGCCCTTGAACTGGTCGTCAAGCCACTTGCAAATATAGTAAGCCACTATACCTGCTGCGACGGACAGAACGAATGTAAACACCATCTCCATGGGGATCACCTCCTTCCCATGAAAATGAGAGGAGTGGAGCGGCATTTACAGAATATCACATTACCAGCTAAATTTCAACAAAAAAGCACTGCGCCCTAAACGCAGGCGGCAGCCCCTTACCGGACGGTTTTGTTTTTCAAACACAACGCCGGGAGGGCGACTTTTGCAAGTTTTCCCTTCTCGGTCGTTTTTTACTTCCGAAAAGGGGGAATGTCACATGACATTATCTGAACTTTTGACTCTGCTGGCCCTTGGCATCAGTTTGCTGATGCTGATCGTCACAGTGATCTACGACACGATCGATATCGTGCTCCGCCTCAAAGAGCTTCAGACCAAAAATGAGCAAAAGAAATGACCGCCTCATAGCTTCCAACCTACGGCGGTCATCTTCTTTTGATATGCCGGTAAGGAACTAGCCGTTTGCGGGCCAGCGCCTTTTCTATTTGTAGTATAACCTTCCTACGTCCAATTGTCAAGCGTTCGGCTTGCTTTGGGCGTTTCTTTTTGCGCAAAAATGCCCCGGGACGAAACCGTGGGGCTCCTTCCGGGGCTGCATCATTCAAATGTGATATGCACACGCATGCCCATACAGGCCGCCATTTTCTGTAAAAATTCCAGCGAGGGGTTTACATTACCGTTTTCAAAACGTGATATATTCGCCTGTGCAGTGCCCATTTTCTCCGCCAACTGCTTTTGGGTCAATCCTAGCTCGCGGCGTCTGGCAATAACTGCACCAATTGCTTCATATAGGGGCCCAAGTCTATCATACTCAGCTCTCACATCAGAATTTTCTGCAAGAGCCTTTTGCTTGTACTCCTCGAAATTCATCATTAGCCTCCAAATACTTTATGCGAGGGGAGATGATCGCTCTCCTTTCTCATCTCCAAATCCATTTATTTTTATTCTACTACCTCGCGTTTCTCGATTTAGCGAGAAAATTATATACAACTTATCTATTTTTGTATTCTTTTAATCTCTTCTGTGCCGTTTCAATTTCGGATCGTCTAATTTTCTGATCCTTCTTTACAAAGCCATGCAGAAGAACAATCGTTTGGTTTTCATCTATAAAATAAATCATGCGCACTTGGTCGGTCTTATACTGGATTCTCAGCTCCCACAACTTTCCCTCTATAGGTTTCACATGCGGTTCACCCAAATTATTTCCCTGCTCTTTCAGGAGTTCCAGTTTTTTAAAAATTTTGCTCCTATACTTTTCCGGGAGTTCTTCCATGAAATCCAGCGCCGTGGTCTTGCCATTATTCTTTTCATAGACGAGCATATTGAACATACAGATATTTCCTTCCTTCTACATTTTGATATTCCCCGCTTTCATTTTATTGCATACTGATTCATTTGAATGTTACTGCATGAACCATTATAACCGACAGCTCGCCTTTTGTCAATATCATATATGATATGTGCCGTACATCAAAAAGCCCCGGAGTGAGGCCGCAAGGCTCATTCCGGGGCTTCGTTGATTCAACGGGTCATTTGGTGCAGTTCAAAGGGTATATTCATTGATGCAATGCCCAATTTGTTGTAGGAACTTATTAGTGGTTTACCTTCTGGGTAGGAGTCTTAATAACTGCAACAGTGTACGTAGTCCCATTGATAGTGGTGTCTGCAAAGCCAATCAGCGACACAGCGCCATCAATTGCTTCGTACTCAGGATTAAGCTTAGCACTGTTGAAAGTATCACTGTTCAAAATAATCGTCAAAGCATCAATGCCACTATCCAGCGTATTATACAGCTTGCTGTCATACTTTACCTTCGGAGCGTATCCAACCAGATACTGATTGGTAGTGTCATCACCTGCAACAGCCTTCTTAATCTCATCTGCCTTAGCAACGCGCTGGCTATTCAAAGTGGAGTCATCTTTAACATCAGTTGCCAGAATCTTTGCAACGCTCTGTGCCTTTGCCTTCATGTCAGAATCAGCCTTAACAGACTCAATCTTGACATCCTTTTTATCCAGAGCCTCTAATGCCGCCGTAGTCTTCAGCGTATCATTGAAAATCTTAATGACTTCCTTCTCATTCACAGAAGTGCCACAGCCGGTCAGGACTGCCAGAGCCATAACGCCAGCGAGCGCAACGGCCATGAGTTTCTTAAACATTTTCATAATCGTATCCTCCAAAATAGTTTTCACACTGCACCCATTCAGGCGTTTTCTGTTCGCCTGATTTGTTAAGCTCATATTACCATTTTGCCACCATTTATTCAATACCCTTTTTGATTTTTGTTTCATTTAACAATTTCAGGTGGATTGTACTGGGCATTTTGCTGGAAGTCAAAGGAAAAATGGGCGGACAGAAAAAGCCCCTTGGCGGGGGTACAGCCAAGGGGCAAATGCTTTTTTCAATCACACATATTGCATCGAACCTGCATTAACTAATTCCAAACTCTTTCATCAATTCCGCGCGGCTCTTTTCATCTTCAGAAGCCCTCTTTACATCGTCAATGCGATTCTGGTCAAGAAGCTTCTTAACCAGCAAAGCCATTTTGTTTTCACCACGGCTCTCGCCTTTCACAATGCCTTTTGCAATGCCTTTTTCAATGCCTCTGCTTTCCACTTTATCAAGCACATCACACATATTGCGTGGGCCTCCTTTCCTGTCATCGGTACTGGTATTATATGCGTCTTCAAATCGGTGGTCATTCGTCATAATACTCAGCAGTTGAAGCGTTTCTTGCACATGGGTCAGATCCTGCGAACTTGGCACATAATCGCCATTCTCTCTCTTCTGCACAAAGTAGTCTGCAACCACCTTGAAATCGCTTTGGAACAGCTCTACCTGCTCACGGTTCAGATACGCGATCTGGAACAGGTTGATTTTATAATCGTTGACGTATGGCTCAAACTCGTTTGGAACGTTCAGCCGTTCTTTCAGAGAAAGCGGCCCGCTCCACGGTTTCTCATGACCAAAATAGAGCACCAGCGTCACGACTGGGTAGCGGCTTCCTGTATCATGATCTCCCAGAAGCTGCGCCCGATACTCTGCACCATCATAGCCTATCACTCGGAGCGGCATATCCGGGTCGGATGCAGTCTGGTTTTCAAAGCCGATACACGCTACCCGGATATTACCGTTCTTCCAGCGTTTGGCAACATCTCGTTCAATTTCATGGAGTCTGCCATCTACTTTATAATAGGTGCGCGGAGCCTGATCTTCCAATTCATCTGCACCTAAAACTTGCTTTCCGTTGAATAACAGCACGTTTACGATATCAGAGAATACATCATTGTAGGATTCCAGAATCTTTTCCGACGCGTCTTTTTCTGCCACAGACTCACCGCCTTTCTTTTTCTTATATTACCACAGCGCACAGATCGAATCAATCATATCCATGTAAACTTTTCAGCACCTTTAAGCTGCACATTGCTGGCTGTCAGTGAGTCATAGAGATGTTCAGCATGGTATCACCTCGCAGATGTGAGTCACTTGCTATTATTGCACCTTCTTTTCGCCCGCAAAACAAGACGCAAAAAGCCCTCCGGCTTCCTATCACAGAAACCGGGGGGGCTTTGTTCGCTTTATTGGTGCTTTCTCAAGCCCTCACGCAAAACCTTGCGGGGGTTCTTGATCGCAGCCTGAGCGGGTGCCAAAATTACAGAGCGTTCGAGGCAACGGCATAATTTTTCTTTTAACACGCTGTATCCCCAAAGAAAGACTTCACTGTACTAAGAGAAACGCCGTTACGCTTTGCTTTTTCCTGCTCATAGGTCACACGAGTAGCTTCTTCAATAAAAGCTTTAACTTCCGGTGTTGCTGTTGACCATGTAACGTTAAAGTGTCTGCAGATCCGATGGAATGTGCAATAAAACGCTTCTCGCTCCGCATCACGCTGAAAATATTCTTTTGCACTCATCAACCTCACCTCATTTCAAGTAAGTCACAAAGATGTTCATTGCTGCCTCACCAGAGAGTTCGTAACGCGGTGCTTCACCAAAGCTTGGCAGGGGGCAAGCTCCATAATCCCGAACATAATGCTCAGCCAGCTTGTTTGCCACACAGGTTCTTTTTCCGTCTGTATCGCGTCAGACTTTTTCATGCGCACGATTTTCACACCGATACTCCGACTGTCGTCTGTTTTTATGATAAATGGTACAAACTTTGCCATACAGACCTCTTTTCCTAAATAAAGCATTTTACAGTTTTGTTATACTCAGTCGCTCTTAAATTTTCAACCAGTCACCGTTTCCCTTTTTTCAAATCTTTTTGTGTAAACATGTAAAATAAATATTGACAAATTTGGAAAATCGACGTATACTTGCATTAAAGGAGGCGATAGCCATGTATGACATGAATGATTTGTTTAATTCCCGTGATGTGGTAGGATGCAAGCTAAACCAAATTATTGGCAGTCACAAATATACCAAAAGCAATGTATGCACTGGTGCAGGTATCTCTCGCCCAACACTTGATAAACTCTTAAATGGCGAAGTAACCAACAAAACCAATTTTGAAAAGCACATTTCAAAGCTGCTTGCATTTCTTTCCCTCACGCCCAGTGAACTGATGGGTGGCATCGCCAACCCTTTCACTGACTCTAAAACGTTGCGTGATGCACTCCACCTCGATCTTCAACAATTGAGCCAACGATGTGGACTTACCATTGATGAACTGCAAAAAATTGAAGCTGGCGAAGATGTCCCCCTCGCAGAACTGCGAGATGTCGCCTATTGCCTTGGAACCGGAGTAACTGGTGTACTGGGCGACGGTTATTTTCAAACTCCGGTAAGCAGCATGGATTACTTTGTCAAAAACGATCCAACAACAATCCATTCTCCCGGTGGATTTTGGGGACACTTAGGCATCTTAGTCCAAGGTCAGCCAAAATATTTGTGGTTTCCGATAACGTCCTATACCCGGCAGCTAGTTTATAAAAATAGCGCTGAAAAATATATGGCCATTCCTTGTGTGGACAACTCTCTTTTGCTGATCAACTGCGATAAAATTGAAGAGCTGGTGCTTCTTGATGAGGCCTGCGACTCTCCTGTTGACATGGATTGGGACAGCACTGTAAGTGAGGGCGAAATTCCGGCGGTTGTGTATGAAGCGTTTGATGATTATATGACATACAAAGACGTCGGAGACACTCCTTCCCACTACGGTCTTTCCGCATTACTGGTAGGGGCCATCGACCACATTATTGATATTTGTAAAATCGATTCTGAAGCGTTCGCTTCTAAACTGAACACCGCCACTATTATATTCTCGAATGGTCGAATTCAGCACCTCTCTTTGTCTTACGATGTCTCGGACTCTTTAGCCACTGCTGTGCAGCAAATTTATGAAATGGGCGAATTACTTGATAATAGCATTGTAACGATTGAGGCCTGCGATGAAGTCGAAACTCTGATCAACTTCAAGAACATATCAATGATTCAACTTCCACTTGCAAAAATCGAGTGCGACATTAAGAGATCCCTGTCCGAGACGGATGATGTGTAACTGGGAATCAATTCATTGACAATCCACGATATAAAAACCGCCCCGGTTTCCTATCACAGAAACCGGGGCGGTTCATTTGCGTTATGGTTTTTTATTCGCGCTTTTCAAGCGCTCACACGATCACTTGCGGGGATTTTTGATCGCAGCCTGGGCGGGCGATAAAATTGCAGAGTTCTCCTTTCCAGAAATATTATTTCACTTTCCGTTGCGCCCGTGGTTCTTTTTTGTAAGCCCCGCGTATGCGGGGAAAAGAAGGTCTGGTACGGCGTCGAGGACATCGCGTCGGGATCACCCCCGCGCATGCGGGGAAAAGAAACGGACAGTCGCCGACAATGTTGCTCCGCAGGGATCACCCCCGCGTATGCGGGGAAAAGAACGCTATTTTGTCTGGCAGGAAGACGGAACCGGGATCACCCCCGCGCATGCGGGGAAAAGCCGCGAAGTGCTCATCAACGTGCCCGGCTCTGGGGATCACCCCCGCGTATGCGGGGAAAAGAAGGGAGGATTGCGATATGGGCATGTATGACAGGGATCACCCCCGCGTATGCGGGGAAAAGTCTGTATGTCGGGCTAAATTTTGCGCAGACGGAGGGATCACCCCCGCGTATGCGGGGAAAAGGGGGGGGAAAAATTGCATTGAAAAACCCCTTGGGGATCACCCCCGCGTATGCGGGGAAAAGGGCATTCAAGGCACGGTGGGCAGCTTCTCGCAGGGATCACCCCCGCGTATGCGGGGAAAAGTTCAGCACCCCGCCCCATGAGGTCATTCGGCGGGGATCACCCCCGCGTATGCGGGGAAAAGTTCACGATATCTTCCATTAGGAGAATTGAAACCGGGATCACCCCCGCGTATGCGGGGAAAAGCTGACATGATGAACTCCGTGGTCTGTCCGTTCGGGATCACCCCCGCGTATGCGGGGAAAAGCATAAGATCTTCAGCTCGCGGTCGAACCCGTTGGGATCACCCCCGCGTATGCGGGGAAAAGGAGACGGAGCCGGGTATAGGCTAGTGCAAATCGGGATCACCCCCGCGTATGCGGGGAAAAGATGCTGCTGCGTAGCCGACTGCGGTATTGCCGGGGATCACCCCCGCGTATGCGGGGAAAAGTACCGATATAAACATTTTTACCGTTGGACTTCGGGATCACCCCCGCGTATGCGGGGAAAAGTTTTTCAACAGCTTGAAAACGGCAAACCCGCTGGGATCACCCCCGCGTATGCGGGGAAAAGGACAATTTCACACGGGCATTATGGCGACGACCGGGATCACCCCCGCGTATGCGGGGAAAAGAACGGTCAGGCTTGCAACTTTTTCAGAAAGCCCGGATCACCCCCGCGTATGCGGGGAAAAGCGCAATGGGAACGCACAGGCTCAGGAGTGCGGGGGATCACCCCCGCGTATGCGGGGAAAAGGCATGACTTTCAAGCAGGTTATGGACCGCGATGGGATCACCCCCGCGTATGCGGGGAAAAGTTGTCGCCGGTGAAGTTGAGCCTCTGGATGCCGGGATCACCCCCGCGTATGCGGGGAAAAGACAAACTCGTGCGGTACATGGACGACGTGACAAGGATCACCCCCGCGTATGCGGGGAAAAGTCGATGGACTTGATGAAGTCGCTCTGCTTGCGGGGATCACCCCCGCGTATGCGGGGAAAAGCTTGCGGGCGGCGTCCACCAATGCGGACATGGGGGATCACCCCCGCGTATGCGGGGAAAAGCCTATCTTCCGCAAACAATAATGCAAGCGCTGGATCACCCCCGCGTATGCGGGGAAAAGGCTGCCTGTGCATAGGTGAGTACCGCACATTCTGGATCACCCCCGCGTATGCGGGGAAAAGAGGTCGAGGCAGAGCACACCCTGCTCCTGCAGTGGATCACCCCCGCGTATGCGGGGAAAAGACTAAAAAGATCCCGTAGCACCGTGCCTCCTGTTGCTATTGTACCGCTGTTTCCTTCAGTTTGCAATAAACCTGTTGTATCAGACGGCAGTCCGGCAGGGCGCGATGCTCCACTTTTTCTGCCAGCCGAAAATGCTGTGCCAGCGTCACCAGCTTATAATTTGCGATCCTTGTAAGGTTTCGGCGGGCAAGTTGTGCAAGGTCGATCTGGCGGTTGGTCGGTGCCGGAAAGCCATATCGTTTGCAGGTCATGCGCAGAAACTCCAGATCAAAGGCAATATTATGTCCCACCAGTGGGTCTTTGCCAATAAACAACAAAAAGCTATTCAGCGCTTCCCGTGGTTCTGTTCCCTGCTGCAATTCCGCAGCGCTGAGTCCTGTCAGGGCTGTGATCTCTGCCGGAACGTTTTCTTCCACGCAGACCAGCATGGTCAGCTCCTCCACCGGTACACCGTCCCGGACCCGCAGCGCTCCATATTCGATGATGGAATCGGACGCGGCCTTCAGGCCGGTGGTTTCCAGATCGATCACGGTGTAATTGCCTGTGCTCGGCTTTGTTCTGCCCGCTTTCCGCGCCATTTGCTGCTGTGCCGCTTTGCTGAACCCGGGTTTCAGGTCGATTTGGTTTTGTTCGGCCTGCGGCAGCGGTCGTCGCATCAGTTTGATCCCGTCAAAGTCCACGGTTTCCCATGCGGTATTGTGGGTGCGAAAATCCATCCGCTGCTCTCCCGCCGTGGTGAACACCAGTGTTGCTTGTCCGTTTTTCAGGTTCTGACACACCCGCTCCCACAAGGCATCCCGCACGCGGCTGCTCACATTGCCCACATAAACGCCCGTGTTGATCTCGCACAACCATTTGGACAGATCCCCGCGCAGTTTGGGCGGGCAGTTCGTCATAGTGAGAACTACGATGTTTCATCACCCTCTTCTTCAAAATAATTGATGCCGTTGGCCACAGTGCCCACTTTGTTGTCCCACAGATAAACAGCTTCCGGCTCCTGTTCCCGCTCATCCGCATTCAGGAGCAGATACCGGATATCGTGCACCATGCGCTCCAGAATATGATGCTCTACCATGACATCCCGCACCCGGCGGCGCACTACGGCCGGCAGGTCGTCCGGAGCCTGTGCCGCCACTTCAAAGGCGATGGGAATGGTCACCTCGGCCTTGTACAGGTCGGCAATATCGTACACAAAGGAGCACTCGTGCCCCACATGAACAAAGCCAAGACCCGGGGCGCAGCCCAATGCCACGATCACCGCGTGCGCCAGACCGTACAAACAGGCGTGCCCAGCAGAAAGCGCCTGATTGACGGCATCTCCCGATGCAAAATCCTCCGGGCGGTACAGTCGGCCGCTCCACGGAACACCGGTATCCTTGGAAGCTTTGCGGTATACCTGCCGCACACGGCTGCCCTCGCGTCCCCGCAGCTGCTGCATAGTCAGCCGGGAGATATCTTCGTCCGGGAAACGGAGCTGATACATCTTGCGTACCACATCCAGGTGCTTGCGGGTGTTGCTGACAAGCTCTGCCTGCCGCAGCAACAGCTGCGAGTGGGTGGTCAGGGGACGGCCATGGGCGTAATACCGCACACCGTGCTCACCTACCCAGACAGCACCCACGCCCGTGTCACCCATAAGTTCCATGGCACGGTGGGTCACCCGTGTACCCGGCCCCAGCAGCAGCACCGAGATGCCCGCCGCCGGGATCTGAACGATCCCTTTTTCGTCTGTAACGGTGATTGCGCCGTCCTGTCGGCCAAGGGTGCAGTGTTCCAGATACAGAAAGGTCATCCGGTCTTTTACCTGCGGCAGCGTCTGCAGGTCCGGCCGGATCATGCCCGGCATCTCGTCCATCTCAGTTTCCTCCGCGCATAACGGTCATCAGTCCAAGGCCATAGGCCTTGCCGCGCCCCATGCCCTGACACAGCAGTGCCCGGAACTGCTCTGCATCGGTCACCTGCAAAATGCCCTCATAGGTCACTGCCAACAGGGTCACCGGCCGGGTGCCGTGCTTGGCAAAGTGCTGCCACTGCACCCGGGTCACGGTAAATTCCTCCTCCCGCAGGGCAAAGCCGTGCTTTGCGGCGCGCTCCAACAGCCACCGCTTCTGGTACTGTGTCGTGCAATGTGCGGCTACAGTTCCCCGCGCTGCGGGGTTTTGGGGGTCTTTGCAGCTTTTTGTGGGGTTTGCAGTCAGCCGAAACTGCCAGCAGCTGCCCGGCTCTACCCGCTGCAAAAGCGGGTCGTAGCTGCGGATCTCCGCAGCCGCTCCGGTGCCAAACTGCTCCACCACGCCGGACAGCTCCGGCGCATCCTCGCTGAGCAGCAGCAGATACAACCGCTCTCCCAGACGATCCAACCGCCACAGTCTGCGGCGGCGCTCCCCTGCAAAAGCGCTTTCCACTGCGCCATGCAGTTTTTGCGGTGCCGCCAGCGCAGCCATGGTGCTGCGGCGGGTGGGATCTAGTTCTACCCGTGATAAATACATTCTCTCGCCCCCTTTTTACAATTCCCGGAACGGATCGTGCTCCGCAGTCTCCGGGCTGTCCGGCACTTTCTGCCAAAGCTCCCGTACCGAGCGGTAACCGTACTGCCGATGATGCGGGTCAAAGCTCACCGGCACATCCCGCTGCGGAGCTGTGCCCGGCTCCAGCGGGTCGGCGTCCAACAAGATCCGGCTCTGCCGTCCCGGACACAGGGGCGGTTCCGCTTGCAGCACCTCCTGCAAGCTGCCCGGGCGTACTCCCAGACAGAGCGGCAGGGTAGGCGGGCAGCAGCGGCGGCCGAGATACAGCGGAAACGCCGGGTGCAGCAGCGCCTGCTGCAGCTGCTGCAAAAGGGCGGCATCCTCGCTTTCAATACCGGCCAGAAACACGGCGTCCTGCAAATAATGGCGGTAGGTCACATAAGAGGTCTTTTCATCCTGCGTCTTTGCCGTGTGGTAGTCCACCAGCAGCTGCCCTTCCCGCTCCACGCGGACGCCGAACCGCAGCCCGGTCAATCGGAGCAGTGCTTCGCGCTCGTCCCGCCGCAGCCCAAGAGCTGCCGCCAGCAGACCGATCACGCCGCTCTTGGTGGGTTCCCGGCCCGTCTTGCGGGTCTCAAATTTGGAGTCCGCGCCCCACGCCTGCAAAGGCGCTGCCAGCCGAAGCAACAGCGTTGCCATTACCCCACCTCATTTCCGGCAAGTGCATCCCGGACAGCCTTTTCCAGTGCGTCCAGCATAGCCTTTGCCGTCTGCGCCGGAGCCAGTTCCTCCAGCCCGCTGCCCACGGTAAAGCTTTGCGCCGGGGCCTCGGCAAAGCTGCTGTACATCTGCTGCGCATACTGTGCCAGCGCCGCCTTGGAAGGCGCGGCATACCCCTGCGCACTGCGGGGCACGGCACGCTCGAATGCGCCGCACAGGTTCACCGGCTGATCCTCCCGCAGGGTCACATATACCGCATCCGGCAGAGTGCGGTTTGCAAAGGTGTTCTGCTTGCCGGTGGGCATGGAGAAGAGGAACGCCTCACCAAAGGCCCGCACCGTTTCCGCGGTCTGCGCTGCACCCAGCTGCCCGGCCAACTCCATCACGTTCACTGTGGCATAGCGGTACAGGGTGGAGGAGTTGTACTCCACCGTGCCCAGATGGCCTGCACCGGCGTTGTCCTCTGCTTGACAGTCATCCACGGCGGTAAAGTAATCGTACTCGTTCTGCACGGCATGGGTGGAGATACTGTGCGCCACCTGCGCAGCAGCGTCATAGTTCAGAGAAGGGTCATCTGCTACCATGCGGCCAAACAGCGCCATGTCCATTGAGGGGGCTGCTTTCAGAGCATCCCGATACTGCTTTTTATCCGCAGAGCCCTCCACAGCCAGCTCTGCCAATGCCTTTGCCTGTGCAGTGCTCATGAAGAACAGAGCCTTGGTGCCCTTGTCGTCGCTCTTGATGCCCGCATTCTCCAGCGCTTTCTTTGCCATCTTGTCTGCTTTCTTCTGTTCCGGGTCCAGCACAAGGATCTGCTCCTTTACCAGTTCTGCGGCCTTTTTGGTGCGCTTGCCCACATCCAGCTGAGCATTCTCCGCAAAGGCTGCGCGCATGGCGTGCTTCCATGCCTGCGAGGAAACTCTGGCGCGGAGCACACCGCCGTACACAGCCGTTTTGGGGCTGCCGGTATCGTCCCGGTTGATGCAGCTGGGCGGGACGGTCTGCAAAATGTGGAAATCAACATACAGGCGCTTATTCATAATCAATTCTCCTTTTCTTTCTCATCCGGTGCAGACTTCGGGTCGCGGTGCAGGTCCTGTCCCCACCGCAGACGGACGTTGGCGGGGATCTGCGCATACCGCGGGTCGGTGCATTGCAATTCATACAGGTCTGCCGCAAGCTGCGGATAGTCCAGCGGGATGCCGCCATCCTTTGCCGCGCTCAGCAGCTGGATCATGCCCCGCAGATGGTGGCTGATCTCGGTGATTTCTTCTGCGGTGGCCAGCGCATTGAACCGCCGGAGCACGCTAGCCTCGGTCCAGTCCTGTCCGGCACTGTTCCGCTCTGCCAGCTGCCGCACCGCACGCCCCAGCGTGTTGCCGGGGCAGTTCATGGGGCGGTCGTTCCCCTGCTGATGCATAGCATACAGGATCAGGGCGAGGTAGACCGCCCACTCTGCCGCCGAGGGAGCACTGCGGCCCTGAAAGCTTTCCGGCATTCCCAGCAAAAAACTTCCCCACAGCTCCGGCAGCTCGCCGGGCGCATGGCCGATGCCCCGACGCAGCTTTGCCAGTTCCGCCCGCCGCTGGTTGTCCGGCAGAGCCTGAAGCCTGTGCAGCTGCTGCGTCGCATACATTTCGACGTCCTGTGTTTTCATACAATTCCCCCTTTATAGTTCTGTTTTGGGATAGATCTCCCAAAGCTTTTCGTGGAAATGGTTATAGGCCTTTGGCGAGGTATACAGGATGGTGCGCTCGGTCTTTTTATCCTTATCCACCACAATGCGGTGTCCCTTCAGGGCGGCATTTCCGGCCTCCATCACCATCTGTTTTCCCAGCTTTTCCGCGATGTTTCGCGCCTGCGTCTGCCAGCGCAGCGCTGTCTCATCCGGGTCGTCCTGCTCCGGGTCGATCGCCTGCAGCCACTGCCGGAAAGGCTGGTCCACCGCAAAGTAGAATTGTGCACGGGCGTCCTCTGTTACCTTCTGCACCTCCATGAAGCCTTTTACCTGATTATAGTCCAATCCCCCGGCAAGCTTCAGTTCCACGCACAGTGTGCCAATGTTTTTGGCAGTTTCTTCACAGCGCTGTACTTCCCGGTTTATACGCACCGTCCATTTTCGGCCAAGATCGTTTAACGTTGCAAGTTGCATTTCCAACTGGTCAGTATACACATCCTTAACAGATGCTCCCTGATCGTCATATCGTATTCCGACCACACTAATCACGATTTGTTCTTTTTTGCTCAGGATTCGCAGACTTTGCAGCTTCTGATTCCATATCAGAACACCCGGTTTACGGCCCTCCGGGTCCAGCATGGCGGGAAGTTCTCGCCACAGCTGCTTTCCCATCTCATGCTGTTGCGGTTCATAGGTCACCTTTTCATTTTCCTTCGATGTTCTGCGCCAAAGAGTCATTTGCTCGCCAAACGCATTTTCGCTGTCCCAATAGTCTCCGCCCAACACCTCATACCCGACTACACCGGGCATTTCTTCCGAGCGTATCAGCAAAATGCGTCTGGATTGCAGGGTCAAAAGTTCTGCCTGATTTTTCGGCATCACAATCTCAACGCTCTGTTCCGTTCTGGCGTGCTCCCGCTCCCAGCAAGGCAGTTGCTTTTCCTGTAGAGCATCCTGCTCTGTCGAAAACGCCATATTCCGCAACAGCGTTTCGTACAGATTTTTCCCCTTAACAGCCACAAACCCAATCTGCCCCAGCCAACCAACACCATGCCTTGGCTTATTGCCAGCCTTCGGGCGGCCGCCGCGTTCATCGTATCCATTTTGATAAATCAGCCATCGAGCTGCCTGTGCATAGGTGAGTACCGCACATTCTGCTTTTGAAATGTTCTGAAATAGCGGCGTTTTATTACCGCTTTCCGCTCGTTCCCCGTTCAACTTTTTTCCGTCAAACGCAATGCCATTGCTAAGGGTCGGCACCTGCCAGAAGGGGTGTGTCGGGTGGAACAGCCAGAAGCGGTCCTTCCACTTCTCCAAGTAGTCCCGGACAGGCTCTGCCGGGAAATGCCCAAGCTGCCACAGCTCGCTCCAGCGCTCCAGTGCATCATCGCTCTGCTCCAGCGGTTGGGGTTTTCCCTTTGCATCCACCCGGGAGAACACGGTGAACAGCACCGCCAGCAGCAGCCGCAGCACGGCGGCGTTCTGGGTGGGCATCTCGCCCGCAAGGTCCACATAATCCTGCGCCGACACCAGCGCTTCGGTCAGGGACACCTCCCGCACCGTGTTGTCCTGCAGCCGCACCCGTATCCACGGTTCGGTCAGCAGGTTGAATTCAATTTCCTTCATCCGTCTCCTCCTTTTGGTAATATAAGCCGTTTTCACGGTCATAACAAAGTTCCATGCCCGCAAGCCGGGCAGTCAGGTTTTCATCCAGCAGCAGGATCAGTTCTCCGTGCAGCAGCGGCGACAGCTGCCACGCCGCAAGGCGGCTGCGGTTATCCGCTTCCAACTCCCGGATGACCCTATCCACCTTCCACGCTTTGCCGAACACCGCCGGGAGCCGCAGCTTCTGCCGGGCAATCTTCAGTGCCGTTTCCGGCGGGGGCGGGCTGTCGGCAGCTACGGCGCTGCCACCCTCCTGCCACGGCAGAAAGTGGATGCTGCCGTCTGCCCGACACTGCATTACAAGCACCTCTACCGAGGGGTCACCGTCCCGCACTGCTGCCCGCGCCGCCGGGTCGGAGCGGGCACCCTCGTTCTGCATCCAGTCGTCCAGCGTATTCAGTTGCGCCAGCCGGTGCGTTTCCGGCTGCGGCACAAGGTACGCCTCGGCGCGCGCTTTCTTTTTCTCCTGCGTCTGCTCATATACGCAGCGCATTTCCTCCCCCTGCGCTCCACCGGGAGCTTCCCGCTCCCAGCCGTAGACCTGCTGCACCAGCGGAGAGATCTCCTCCGGCAGCCGGATGCTCCGGGGCAGAAACTTCCGGGTGCGCCAGAGCAGCCACTGTCCATATACTGCCTCGCTGCCCGCGTCAAAAGCATCTTCCCCGGTGTCCAGCACCGCGCAGCAGGTCTGCTGCAATGGGGCGGGGCGGCTGCGGCGGTGACGGTGCAACCGTCCGATGCGCTGCAACAGCAGATCCATGGGGCAAAGCTCTGTAACAAGAACATCCAGATCAATGTCCAGCGACTGCTCCATCACCTGCGTGCCCACCACGATCAGGTCGTTCCGGCGCTCCGGTGCAGAGCCCTTGCCAATGCGTGCCATCAGCTGGTTTTCCCGCGCTGCGCGGTCCGGCATCAGGAACTGCGCATGGAACAGCTGCACCTCTTTGTCCGGTAGGCTTTCCCGCAGCAGCTGCGCGATCTTCTGCGCTTTTTTGACCGTGTTGACGATCACTCCCGCGCAGCCGCCCTCTGCCAGCTTCCGGCGCAGCAGCGCGGGCAGCTCCGGCTCTGTGAGCGTGGTCAGCTGCACCGTTTTACCGGGTGCGTCTGGTGGGATAGCCGTCTGCTTTACCTCTGCGCCGTCCGTCCATGTCAACAGCGGATAGCCGCAGCTGGTTTTCCATGGGGCGTCCGGGACAGCCTTTTTCTGCTGGTAAGCCTCGACCAGTTCCGCGCGCCGCCGGGCGGGCAGGGTGGCTGACAGCAGGATGACCGGCACCTTGTACCAGCCCAGCCATTCCAGTGCGCGGTCCAGATAGCAGTTCATGTAGGTATCGTAGGCGTGGCACTCGTCAACAATGACCACCTTGCCCGCAAGCCCCAGATGCCGCAGCATAACGTGCTTCTGGGCAAGTGCCGCCAGCAGCAGCTGATCCACTGTGCCAATCACAAAGTTTGCCAGCAGTGCCTGCTTGTTTCCCCGAAACCACTGGTGTACCTGCACCTGATGCGCTTCCTGCGCGTCCTCCTCCAACTGCACCCCGCGTCCCTGCAGCCGCAGATAGCACTCGTTCAGTTCTGCCATGCCGTGTGCCAGCTTTATAGCCTGCGGCAGCGTCTCCTCAGACTGTGTGTCTGCCCAGCCAAGCAGCCGGGGAAAGATGCCGTTTGCCGTGGCCTGTGTGGGCAGCCCGAAAAAGACACCACCCAGCCCGAACCGGCTGGCCATGACCTCCGCAGCGGCCAGCGCCGCCTCGGTTTTGCCCACGCCCATCTGTGCTTCCAAAATCAGGATGCCCGGTTCCGCTGCGGTATCCACAGCCTCCAGAACAGCCCTCTGCACCGCATTGGGCGCAAAGCCGAACCGCACCGCAAACTCCTGCGGGTCTGCGATGCCCGGCTGTGCCTCCCACGGGAAGGGCAGCGCCAGCTTTTCCCACGCCCTGTCCACCCGCGCCGGGTAATCCTCCATGCTGCCCAACTCCTCTACCGGGATCAGGGGAAAGTATTCCGTATTGCTGGCGATCCAGTCTGCCATGATCAGAAGTCCGGTCAGAAGCACTTCCTCCTGCGGATTCAGATCATCCAACTCCGCTGTGTCGTCAAAGCCACAGTCCTGCAAAACAGTCATGAGCAGCTCTGTCCAGAAGTCCTCCCAGACCTTTTTCTGTCCCTTGGGGTAGTAGTTGCTCGCCCAACCCTCTAACTGATCATCGACCGCCGCGCAGCTCTGTGGCTTGCCGTGGTGCGCCCCCACAATGGAGGCGATTCCGCCGGGGCAGTCATCCCACAGCAGGACTGCCTCGCCCGCCCGGGCATGCGGCGACTCCCGGCGGTTCTGTTCAGGACAGTCCAGCGGCGTCAACGTTTCCAGCCGCTGCCGCGCCTCCGGCAGGGTGCGCAGGATATTTGCCTGAAAGGCTACCGTAGCCTTACCTATATCATGGATTCCACCCAAAAACCGGGCATGCGCGAGCAACGCTTCCTCGCACTCAAAGCCCATGGCCCGTTTTACGCTTTCCGGGAGCCACTGCCGGACCAGCCGCTCCATGATGCCCGCCGTATCCCACAGGTGCATCCAGAGCGGCAGCCACAGGCTGGTATTCTCCGGGTCCGTTTTACCAACCAAAAACCTTGTTTTATTCAACATCCATCGCATTTCTGTTCCTTTTCCGGTGTGTGTGCCTTCCATGTACCAAGCATAACAGATCATGTATCCCATAATCAGTACTTTTTGTATTTTATCTCCGCAAATGAAAAAACGGCGCACCGGGTCGTGCCTCATCAAAACGAAAGTGTCCTTGCAAGGTAGAGAAACCTGCTATTCATAGCCCGGTTCCATCTTCTGTTCCAAAGATACGCTTCTGCCCTTCTGCTGTCAATGACTCTGCGCCAATTCATCAAAGCTATAAAAAACGATCTCTTTTTTGTATAAAAAACCGCCCCGGCTTCCTACTATGGAAACCGAGGCGGTTCATTCTGTTTATTGGTGTTCTTTCAGACACTCAATACCTATCAACTGACATTTAGTTTTTGAAATTTTAGTCATATCTGTATTTAGAGGACTTTCCGTACACTTTTCGGAGCGATTTTTTCAGACTGACCACCGTTTCTTTGATGATCTTTGCCTCATCGGCAGAGCAATCTGCAAGCTGTTCGGTCATCCAGCTGTCGAACACCGGCTTTGCTTTTTTGATCTCGATGCACAGCAGCTCGTCTGCGGAGCAGTCCAGTGCGTTGATGATGTCGATCAGCGTTTTCAGGCTGGGCACCGAGTTGCCTGTTTCGATATGGCTGATGTGCGTGACCACCACGCCGACCTCATTGGCCAGCTGCTCCTGCGTCATGCCCTTTGCAAGGCGGCAGGCACGGATGCGTTTTCCGATGTCGGCGTAGTCCACCATAGTACAAGTACCCTCCGTTTTGTGAAGTGATACTTGTATTGTATGTGCAATCGACCAGGATTGTAATAACCTGAAAGTGCAGTGGACTTTTGACAGAAAGTTTCTGTCAAAATCATTTTTTGCACTTTAGCCCCGGACACAAAATTTATTTTTTCTCTTTCTTTGCACGCAGTCTTGCATTTTCCTGGTTGATCTTTTCGATTTCTTCGCTGTTGGTCAACCAGCCAAGACCCTTGGAAAGCTCTTTCTTTTTTGCTTCGTTATCACTGATTTTGGAATCAATGAGTGCAACGCTCGTAGCCTTCATATTGTCAAGCGCAAGCTTTGCACCGCCGCCCAAAAGTGCTGCACCCAAAGAAACCGCTGTCGCAAACAGAGCGCTCTGTTCTTTTTCCATGTCATTTCTGCCGATACCCATACTGTACTACTCCTTTACTTGTTGTGTTATTTTATTCCATTAAAAGAATGGTCCGTCCATTCTCTTCAATGTCTTTCCAAAACATATCATCTTCATCTCTACAGTAATTCT
>ERZ773235.2018-NODE-2018-length-18586-cov-5.981113_pt1 | contig 18586 bp, 19 predicted proteins | sample MGYA00580522_ERZ773235 | MGnify/ENA primary metagenome ERZ773235 (study PRJEB29015, sample SAMEA2737797) | human gut metagenome | biome: human gut; feature: human-associated habitat; material: faeces | place: China | collected 2012 ...
GGTTTGCTTGTCATAAGAACTTTGCGTGAGGTGCAGAGTTCTTATTTTAATGGACGTCTTTCTTGCAAAAAGCAATAAGCGTCTCGTGCTCCGAGTGAACAGGCTTTGGCAATAAGCGTTCCGCCTGCCGCTCGGCAGAAAGATTAAGGATTGAAGGGGGAGGGGATAACTCAGCTCAATAGCGCCAATCTGTTGCAGTGTTCATTATTTCACGGATTATGTGCGTATTGCGTTAGTATCTGCACTCCCATCAGTCAGCGTCTTGCTGTACACTATAGATGGCAAAAGGAAAGGCTGGCCAGCATACTGGATGCCAAATAAAATATTAAGGAGAAAAATAAGATGGCAACTTACAATGGTCAGGTAACTGGCGGCGGTCTTAACCTGAGAGCTTCAGCCAGTACCAACTCTTCTAGACTCGTGCAGATCCCCAACAATACTCAGATCGTGGTTTCTGATTACAGCGGCAATTCTGAGTGGTACTGCACCACATACTCTGGACAGAGTGGTTTCGTGATGAAGCAGTATGTCAATATCCTTGGCAATGTTGCATTTCGATCCTGCGCAGTTACTGGGGGCGGTTTGAACCTGCGTGCGTATCCTAGCACTTCTGCTCCTAGCCCTGTCCAGATTCCCAATGGTACTGCATTGACTGTGCAAACCCATAATAGCACTTGGTCTAGTACCACATATAATGGGAACAGTGGTTTTGTGATGTCGCAGTACCTTACAGACGGCGGTGGCACCGTTGATCCGCCCACCCCTACTACGGGCATGTTCTACGGGCGTGTTACCGTGACTAGTGGTACCTTGAACGTTCGTAACGCTCCTGGTGGTGGTACTATTATTGGTTCTCTTCCCAACAACCGTATCCTTATTTGTGAGGATATTGGTAATAGTTCGTGGTATCGCACTCACTATAAAGGTAACGATGCATACGTTAGTACTAGCTATATCACCCGTATTACTTCTCCGGCCGTGCATAGCACTTACGTTCAGCGGTGTATGTACATTTATCCTCCTGAAATCGGAAGAAGCAATCCCGCCTACTTTGACAATGCAAGTGGTCAATGGTGTCAACTTTTCGTGAACTGGCTGCTTCGGGCATCTTATATGCCTAGCAATCGTGTTCCTACCACGGCCAGCACTGGTGAAGGTATTCAGTTCTGGGTGCGTAATGCTACGTTCTATTTCAAGAGCGCGACATGGAAGGGACCGCTGAACACTCGCTATTCTCTGGGGGTTGGTTCTGCACTGACTACGGCAGAGCAAAACTATACTCCTGTTCCTGGCGATGTCATTTACTTCCGTTGGGATGGTCTCGATTCTTCCGTCTATGTTAGCCATACGGGCATTGTAACTAGCGTGAGCAACGGCTATGTGCATACCATTGAAGGCAACAAGTCGAAGGCAGTCGGTGAGCGTTCCATCTCTCTGACCAATTCTCAGATTGTCGGTTATGGCAAACCTGACTACTCCATGTGATATATCAAAAACTACATATCTATCACGCGCCATGCTAAGCGTGTGCGAAAGTTGTGAGGCCTATATGTTAGATGCATAATGTATCTCAATTAGGCCAAACCAAAGAGGGGCTGTCAAGCTAACAATTTGGCGGCTCCTTTTCCATCCCCCGAATTGTGGACGGTATTCATAGCGCAATTCTGGCAACGGCTGTATAGCAAACAAGCCTCATCGTTTTTAAGGGAAAACGGAGGCAAAAACCTGCCATGAGAATCATTCGATTTTCTGAAAACTACGATGCCTCTTTCATGGAGTGCAAAATTACACTGCGTCGTTGATTTCCTTCTTTGGCGTACAGCTCTGGATATTGAACGCAAACGCATAGATCAGGATTTCTGTATAGACGTTCTTTTTGCCTCTGTGCAGAAATCTCCTGAATCCCCAATCCTCTTTGAGTACGCCCAATGTGCCTTCTGACTGGATTGAACGATTGACGCGGAGCCGGATACCCAGTTCAGAAGTGCTTCGTTCTTTGGATTGCTCGCACTGTTTTTTGGGTACCTTGGATCGCCATATGGTACGTCCGTTTTTGGACTTCATTCATTCAGCTTTCAGGGGACAGTTCCTGCATTCAGTACATCCGTATAGGGTGACTTCTGAGGTGAAACCAGACTTGCTTTTTCGATGAGTAGTTCCAATGGCTGTATACATACGCCTATTAGGGCAGATAAAGCTGTCTGTCTCTTCGTCATAAGGCATGTTTTCGGTCTTGTAGCGATTCCTCTGGTATTTCCTCGTCTTGCTGATCTCGTAGTTCACCGGCTTGATGTAGGCCTCAACCCCCATCTCTTCGAGCCCGGTGTAGTTCTCTTCGCTTTTATAACCAGAATCAGCAACCAGACGTTCTGGCAGCTCGCCGGTTTTTCCCTAGAAATGCTCGAGCAAAGGCAGCAGGATGAGCGTATCTGAACGCTCAGAAAACAGTCCTGCCGTGACTATAAACTCGCCCTCGACGCCAAGCCGCAGATTGTACCCCGGTTTGAACTGTCCATTCTTCATGTGATCCTCTTTCATCCGCATGAAGGTTGCATCCTGATCTGTCTTTGAATAACTGGGATATCCGGGGAGTGTTTCCTTTTTTCGGCTCTACTGTTCGCGCCGGTTCTGATATTCTTCGAGCTTCTCCATAAGGCGATTCATGCGCAGGAAAACAAAGCGGCTGCCCGGAAAAAGGCGGCTGTCACCGAGGAACTTCGGAATATGAAGCTGAAAGAAGCAGCGAAAAACGTGAGCGAAAGCGAGGAAGAGACACTAACGTATATAGATTTTCCGTCCAGGTACTGGCTGGAGATCCATGCCAACAATGTCATTGAGCGTCTGAATCGTGAGATCCGAAGTAGGACGCGCGTAGAGCGCATTCAGCTTAAAACAAAGCTGACGCCGCTTCAAAAGCGACGTCAGTTTACATAATTTCATGCTTTTCTTCGCCCGGGGCTCTTATTTTCTGTCCGTTCCACGTAGTCCACTATATTAACAACAGGAGAATTCTTTTTTCACTGCCTGCTTTTAGTGGATAGTCTATTTCTAACTATAAAATGATGCACACTCATTCAAGATACTTAGCAAGTATGAAACCTACCTTTCCATCCACGATTACATGTGCCCAAGTTGCGTTAAATCCCATGAGTATAACCGATGTACCATTATAATAAACGCCTAAAAACTCGGATTTTTGAGATTGTTCTGCATACAAGTCAACACACTGTTCAGAATTCGGATTGTTTATGGTCATTATTGGCATCGCGGATGAAGGGTATGGCTTTCCTTCACCACTGATGACTAGATACTTGGTTTTCATATATCCGTTTAAATTACCAACAATTACTTTGGTCCACTCGCCATCCACGGGACCGTCGACAATTACTCGGACACCATTGTAGTATTTCCCCAGTGAAGTAGCTTTTTCACTTGCAGAGGACCTCAGATGAAGCCTGTCAGTAGATTTCGGGTTGTTAACAACTGCAAGATAGTCATCGATTATCAAAGGCCATTCTGCGGTCTTATGCGTTCCACTCGGTCCATTCCAAACGGTATTTTCTTTAGAAGAGTTACCGGTGTTATTAGAAGAGTTACCGGTGTTGGAAGATGAATAAGAAAGACGGTCAGAAAAACCACTAGAAATCATAAACCCTGTTTTTCCATCAACCTGAACGTGATACCAGTTTTCTGATAGCCCCAGAACTTGAACCGATGTTCCGTTGGAATACAAACCTAATATTGTAGAATTCTTCGAGGGATTTTCTCGCAAATTGAGTCCAGTGCCAGATGAATTCCGAATGGTTACTGTTGGCATAGCGGATGCGACACTGTTGATTCCTGCATTCAGCAAAAGATAACGTGCTTTCATATAACCTTCGAGGTTTCCAATACGCACACGAATCCATCCGTTGCTTTGATCCGAAAGCAATGCGACAACACAACCATTATAGTATTTGCCCAGTGAAGAAGCACTGGTCTTTGGCTCCTTTCGAAGATTTAGCCGAGCGGAAGGATTAGCATTATTCACGATGCCTATCCGATAGCCGTCATAATAGTAGCCAGATAACTGTTTGAACGCTGCAGGATTATGCCGAATGTATCCCGTGCAATCACCAACACGCATATGCCACCATTCGTCAGTGAAACCCAACAACTCGACTTGTACGCCGCTCGCATAACGAATGGGTAACTCCGTACCAAAATCATTCGGCAGGGCACGCAGGCTCCACTGACTGGAAGTAGATTGATATTGGGGAATAGCCGATGCCACGGTTTGAGCATCTTGACCGAAAGCGAGATACTGCGTGGACATGTAGCCCTGTGCAATTCCTTCGCCGTTGCCGATAGTTACATGTACCCAACCATTTTGCAGATTTTGATTGATTTGCACCACAACGCCGTTGTAGTATTTGCCCAGCGAAGCAGCTGCCTCTGACGGTTGTTCGCGCAAGTTTAATCGATCCTGTGGGTTGGGATTGCTGACAACGGCGGTTTCCCAGAGAGAAGGTTCTTCGTCAGCGATGGCGCCGTTAAGGAAAAAACAAAACGCAAAAATCAGACTAAGGGGCACCAAAGCATACCAGATTAACCTGCAAGGAGGACGTGAAAAAGCACTTTGTTTCATATTCTTTTCTCCTTTTCATTTTTGACAGTGGCAGTTTCTCCTATTCGCCATACCAAACAATTCGAGGTGACTAAATCAAATTCCTTGTTTAGTCGATAATAATTGGCCCCCCCTCCATAGTTTGCTTCCATATCTCAGCAGATTGAGCAAGGTTGCATACTAAATGCATGGTTCCAATTAATTAACGAAGCTCATTGCGTATGTCTTCCTTGTAAGTCTTAAAATGGAGTGAAATTTTTTATGATGTAGGAAAAGTTTTCTATCATGCGATTCACTAGGAAACCCGGTAGCATCATTTTGTTTCCTTTCAAAAAGGATATAAGAGGAAGCGACCAGCGCTACGCTCATAACTGGCTTCTGCCCGCTCATAAGCATTCATCATATCTGCAACCTCGGCACTGACTTCAATGTATGTATCCTCCTGAGTAAAGGGATAGAAGTCTCGCAGATTGATCCGTTCCATATTCGTACCTCCGTATCGTCATCGTTAGGGCGAGAAGAAACGAAGGTACACTGGCGGAGAACGACAGCGCGGTTTTACTCGACAACTGCTTCTGCAGAAACATAAAAAGACGCTGACCACCGGAATGAAGTGTTCCGTTGGGACAGCGCCTTTGAGTTTGGATATTCTTTTCCTGTGGCCTTTGTGCTCATTAGCACACTTGGGATGATGTACAGATCGGGTGTGGGCTTGATGCTTCTTTTTTCTGAAATACAAAACAGCATGCACTGCCCTGTGGACAATACATGCTGCTACCTTGTTGGGTCCGTCATGAGCATAACAAAATAAGTGCTTCAAGTCATGAAACATACCATGTTTCTACGGGAGAAGGCTTACTTCATTGAACTGACCAGATTCATAAGCATTTCTTTCTGGTCTGCCGACAGAGCAGCCCAGCGCAGGAAGAACGCCTTTTGTTCTGGCGTCAGTTCAACCAATTCGCCTTCAGCAAAAAACTGCGCCAACGAAATGCCAAAGCCATTACAGATAGCACGCAGCGAGGGAATGGTCGGTTCTGTATTTCGCTTCCACATATTCGATATGGTGGTTTGAGCAAGACCTGAACGCTTGGAGAGTTCATAGATCGTCCATCCGCGTTCATCCATCAGCTCTTTGATTCTTGTTTTCGCATCCATAGGATGAGCCTCCTGAACTTTCAATCCTATTTATATTTTACAGAACATATGCGTTCTATAAAAGAAATCATAGGATTTGCACGTCGGACATCATATGAGTAGCATTTTACATTTCATCTGATTGCTTCGTGGGTAAGATAAAAGAATATACCATATATTGAGAACCAAATATCACTCGTCAGACCGTAGCTATTCTAATGTAGTAAACCAAGCTCAAAGACACATGGCGCAAAAGTGATATGAGCATCAGTTAATCAATTGATATAAGTATAATATGCCGCTTATCTCCGCAGTATACGCCCAAGACGTCCGAAAAGGTTATCTCCAGATTTGCTATGACAGCTATTGCTTCATCTTCTATGACACATTGAATCGGCATTCGCGTAAACACCTCCGATAGAAGTTTTCCTACGAGCTTCTCTTTAGTATGGTATTGCAAATGCCATGACAATGAAAAGTGAAAAATATCGCTTGACATTTTGCTAGAAAATTCATATAATACAATTAAGAAATACGAATTCTGTGGAAGACATACTTCTTATCATAGTGAACAGGAGGAATTCTCATGAAGGATTTTGAGTCAACGTTGGGCGAAATGATGTTGCTGTTGGATCTGGAAGAGTACGAGTTTGTCGAAGACATCGATGAGCATCTTGCGAACGGATGTGGAGCTGGCTGCCTTGGTTGTGGCATTGGCTACTAACCGTTAAGAGGTATTGCATACCCATAAGATATTGTGAGTCGTGACATACCTGTCTTCCACAGTCGGGCCGTATATCTATTCAGATCATCCTGATAGATATGCGGCCTTTTGTTTTTGATGGAGGAATACTGAATGGTTGTTAATGACAGTAAACATGCTGTTCGATCTTTGAGAGATAGAATTCTTGTTTCTGATGAAGCAGAACAGTGCATTGCGGTGATGCTTGATTTATCAAGTGATTCGAATGATGTACGAGTCAACAGTTTTATTTTTCTCAATGAATCTAGGGGGGTGTCCACGAGTAAGAATGGCATAAGGATACCGGCAAAAGTATTGATTGCATTAGTTAAAACATGCAAATTATATGGAGCCGGACTGGCGTTAATCCATACCCATCCCAATGAAGATGTTACGGTTTCTTTTTCTGGCGAGGATATGGCCTTTTTTCATAGTTTGTGCGAACGCTTCGATCAACTGTATCCAGATGGATTGTTTGTTTTTGGCGTGATTAATTCAAAGAGCCAAAGATATGTTGTCAATAAGAAAGATATACTATCGATCGAATGGAGGGAGGAACAAATATGTCAATGATTATGCGTGGTGATATTCTGGTATGCTCAAACGATAACATTGGTTTTGCATATATTCCGACTAAAGGAAAACTTTATCAGCTTTCGGTTGATGGTGCCAAGCTCTTGGAAAAACAGTTAGACGAATACTGGTCAGGAACAATGGCTAATGAAGAATCAAGGGTTTTGGAACAATATGTCATGACGCATTTTCTGAGTTGTGATAACTTAGTGCGACATCCCAATTCTTACGGATTGCATAATATCTCAACACTTTATAAGCTTGAGATAATGATTGCTAATCAGTGCAACCTAGATTGTGCTTATTGTTACGCACATGGTGGTACATATGATTCAGAATCTTGCCAGATTCTGAGCCCCGACAATGCGGAACGGTATTTGCGTTCTATTATTCAGAATCGCTATGACAAAGTTGGTACTGTCATGTTTTTTGGTGGCGAACCAACACTTGGCCCCAAGACTATTGAAGCAGTATGTAATTATTCTGAATACGCATACCAAAATGGAGATATGGTAGAATTGCCTATATATACCATGGTGTCCAATGGCACACTCATAGATAAAGATATGGCATCTATCATATCACGCTATCATATTCGAACAACCGTAAGCGTTGATGGCCCACCCGAAATAAACGATGCACTACGTGTGGATAAAGGCGGTAACGGAAGCTATCAAAGAATAAAGGAAGGAATTCAAAACCTTAACACATGTGGTTTTCCGCCTGTTCTTTTGGAAGCAACATATACTACGAAACACATTGAAGCTGGTCTTTCGAAACACGATGTCGTCGATTTTCTAAGAAAAGAATTTGGCGTAAAAAAGGTTTTGATTGAGAATTGTGTTCCCAATGGCATTCACGATGAACTCGCTGTCAAAAACGATCAGCCTAATATCGATGATCTTTCTGGCGAGTACTATCTTACCCGGACGAAATTTGAAACCCTTCGAAGACTTAGAACACATGAATTTATAGATTACTCATGTAGCGCCGGAATTGAATCATTTTGCATTTTGCCGGATGGAAGAGTATTTCCTTGTCATCAATTTATACATGATGAACAATATTGTATGGGGACAATTGATTCTCTATTTGCTTCTGAGCAGTATGAATTCGTACACAGTATGCTCACGAATATGAGAAAGTGTAATTACCACTTGTGTTCTACGTGTTGGGCCAAGCAGCTTTGCCGTATCCCTCCGTGTCAAATGCTTCTTTTCCCTGAGGAAATGAACCGAACTTGCGAATTGGTCAAGAAAGAGACAATTCTGAATCTGTTTCATATCATTGAAGGGCGAAAAGACACAAAACAACTTGGTAAACTCAAAGAAATTTTCTATACTAATTGCCAAATTAATAAAAACGGAGGCAATGGTCAATGAAAAAGCACCTATTTGCATCTGGCATATTGTACACACTCTCTGCCATTTGCTCCGCTGGCGCGACGGTATTGCTTGGTCTTCTATTTGATCAGGCTCTCTATAAAACGGCGGAGTACAGCTCGATTTCTATAATGGTTGCAGTGGCGTTGCCCTTGCTCGCCTGCTTGTTTACGATATTGGGTAGAAACAGCAATCTGAAATATGCGAGTGCCTGTGCGGATGAGCGGTCTTCAAATGTGCTCAAGACGATGTTTGCACGTAGAACAAGTACATTTCGCTCCATTGAACAGAGCGTCTACCTCAACATACTCACGCAGGATATTTCTTCGATTCGCATTTTTTATGATAATGTTTTTCCTCTGATCATTCAGGACAGCACAATTGTACTATGCACGTTCATTGGCATTGCTGCTTTATCTCTCTGGCTGATGCCGTTGATGTTGGGAGGCGCAGTCATTATATATTTTACCTCAAAAGCTTTTTTACCTATGTTAGAAGAGAGCAGAATGCAATATTCGCGCAGCAATGAGGATGCGATCAGGCGGATGCAGGAAACCGTAGAAGGCTTGGGTGACATCAGGGCAAGTGGAAAAGTCGATGATTATTTAAGGCAAGTTTACCACGCGGTGTTGCAGCGAGTCAAGCGGCGCTTTCGAGTGGATGTTATCCAGTATATATCCTTTTTTTCTGGCGGCTATGCTGGAATATTCTTTCAGATGCTGATTTGTATTGCCGGCGTGATTTTGTCTTCAAAGGGCCTGCTTAGTGTTGGAAGCATTCTGGTAACGTATCGACTTTATGATCAATACCGAAACAGTCTCAATAATTTCTTTGAGCATGTCCTAACTCGTCGCTCTGCTAAAAAGCTGCTGGAAAAGGTAGATCAGTATACGGATTATCAAGCAGAAGAAAGTGTCACACCGCTTGTGCCGGAAGTTACATCTTATAAACTTCAATGCAGAAATCTTTCTGTCCGCTACGATGAAAACATTCTTTTTAGCGGCTTTACCTATTCGTTTGAGGAAGGTGGATGTTATGTCATTGCAGGAGAAAGCGGCAGCGGGAAAACAACTTTGCTGAAGCTTCTCTGCGGCTTGGAACAAGCATCAGACGGCGGTGTGTATCTTGGAGGATATGAGATTCACAGCTGGAGAGAAGAGATGTTGGGATCAATAATTGCCTATATCGAGCAGTCTCCGGTCGTTTTTGACGCCACATTGAAAGAAAACATATGTTTGGGACGTGCGCGAGAGCTTTCTTCCGAGGTATACGACAATATTCTGAAGGCAACAGGATTACAAGAAGTTGAGAAGCGCATGAAAGTAAGCGGAATAAAGAATACTCTGTCGGGTGGAGAGCAAAAGCGGCTCGCGATTGCACGGGCATTGGCTCAAGGCGCTAAAATCCTGCTTATGGATGAACCAACCAGCGCTTTGGATAAAGAGTCTGCTCAGTCAATCCTTGAGATGATCTTTGGCATGACTCATGTCACGCGCATACTGGTGACCCATGATTCTGTTTCGGAATATGCATCACATATAACCGATTTCGTGGATATGCGGGCGGTTAGAAAGGAAGAGCCTCATGAATAACCACGTGCTTTCTTGCGTAAAAGAACGAAAACTGCTTTTGGGGGCGGGTGTGACACTGGGCGTACTGCAATCTGTTTTTTCCATTGCTTTCAGCGTACAGATGGGGCGCTTGCTTGATTCTGCCTTACTTGAGCAAGAAGCAATATATAGAGCGATTTTCTACACGCTTGTTCTCTTTCTGGTATCCATGCTGACCGAATTTGCTGCGCAAGCTGCTAGATTGGCTTTTTCAAACGCTTCATCGTACGGTTGTACAAAGAAGATCTTATCTCATCTAGCGCACGTACCGGGCTATGTCAAGCGTCATACGAGTAATCAAATGAATCTTCTCTATCAAGATCAGGATATGCTCTATTCAGATTGCTTCGGAACGGTTTGTGAAACGATTCAGTACTTTTCTGCGACTTTTTTCGCCTTGATCTTGCTGGCGACAACTCACCCAATGCTTGCAGTATGGGGGGGAGTGTCTGCGATTGTTTCTTTGATGATCAGTAGGAGCTTTAACAAGTCACTGGATCGCTCGAGAAATGACATGTCTCAAACCAATGAACAATACTATCATGAACTGTCTCAAACGATCAATGGTTATGAAGTTGTGAAAAGAACGGGTGCAGCTGACGAGTTTTGCAAGAAGCTTTCCCACGCAAGAAAGGAGTCTTTTCGCGCTTACAACAACAATCGTCTTGTTCTGTGGATATCCTTCCACGCAAGTCAGCTCATGCTTTCGCTCTCTATGCTTGGTGTTGTCTGTTTCGTGGGGTTACTCATATCGAAAGGGCTCTCTACGCCCGGCACCATGCTCCTTTCGATAAATCTAGTGAGCTACTGCATTGGTTGCACGCAAACATTTGTGCAAAAACTAACCACACTCCGTTCCACTCGCGTTGTGATTGAGAGAACAAACGAAGCGATGTGCTTGCCCAACGAGAAGCCAACCAATCGCCTGTCTGATACAGCGCCTGAGATCGTTGCGGAGCATGTATCCTTTTCTTACAACGAATCGAAGTCCATTCTAAAGGATTTGAGCTTTTTTCTGGCTGCCGGCGGATGCTATGCAATCGTTGGCGCCAGTGGCAGCGGAAAAACTACGTTGCTGAACATGCTGCAAAAAAACATCATTCCTCAAACGGGAAGAATACTTTTGGATGGAATCGATATCAGCGATATCTCACAAGATGAGATCTATCAGCATATGGCTGTATTGGGGCAAAGGCCCTTTATGCTGAATGATTCGCTACGTGAAAATATCGAGCTATTTGGAGACACATTGACCGATGAGAAATACCAACAAACACTGGCGTCGGTTTGCCTTGAGGATTTTGCTACTGTCGCTGGCATACGACGTCTGGGTGATATGGGAGATATGATTTCTGGTGGAGAGCGTCAACGTGTCGGTTTGGCAAGAATATTATGTAAAAAGCCGCAGATCATTCTGCTTGATGAGCCTGCTGCAGGCCTTGACAGTAAAACAGCCCAATATGTTGAAGAACTGATCTTTTCTTTAGAAGACGTAACAAGAATTGTTGTCACTCATAATACGAGTGAAGAATATTTAGCACGATTTGATTCAGTCATTAGATTGGATTAACATACTCTTTTTAACAGATTATTTCAGGAGGAGGGGATTACAATTATTTTAGTTAGACTCTCCAACATAGAAAAGCATTATGGAGATCGTTTGCTATTCTCTATACCGGAATTCTCGATGTATGAGGGCGAACGAATTGGTTTGGTGGGCTTGAATGGTTGTGGGAAAACCACATTGCTTAATCTTTTATGCGGGAAAGTTATTCCTGACAAAGGGACGGTACATATATATGGCACAATTGCGTATTGTCCTCAGTTACCAGAGCACGATGAGAAAACTGAATCACACTTCTCCGATGCGCCTTCTAACCCAAGTACGCAATCAACCAGGCTCAGCGGAGGCGAAAAAACGCGACTGCGACTGGCAAATACATTTGAAAGTTATTCTAACTTATATTTGTTTGATGAACCTACTGCAAATTTGGATATTGAAGGGATTAGCTTGTTGACAGAGCAATTGGCAAACATTCGCAGCTTGATTGTTGTTAGTCATGACGCATTTTTGTTGGATGCTCTTTGTAATCGCATAATCGAAATTCGTGAAGGCAAGCTATTTTCGTATACTGGAAATTACTCAGAATATCTCCGTCAAAAGGAGGCTGCATTCAATAGAGCCGAGAAGGAATACTTTCAGTATATTGAGGAACGTGATCGACTCAACCAAGCGTTCGCTGAAAAGAAAGCGAATGCGGAGAGGATGAAGAAAAAACCCAAGCATATGAGTTCTTCGGATATTAAGGTTCAGAACTATACATCAACCTGCCGTTCTAATGATGGAAGGCAAAAGAGCATGCAACGTCAAGCAAAAGCTATTCAGTCGCGACTGGATCACCTGGAGATAAAGGAAAAACCCAAATCAGCCCGAAGAATTCAAATGGATTTTTCACTAACTAAGCCCCCAGAAGGAAAAATCGTCGTCCGAGGTGAGCATGTTGATTTTGCGTATGGCCAGAATCAATTATTTTGTGATGCTATGTTTGAAATACGTAATGGACATAAGGTTGCAGTTATTGGTCCAAACGGAATCGGAAAAAGCACGTTGTTGAATTGCATATACAAAGGTATATCCGACATAAAGATAGCGCCGAAAGCGCGTATGGGTATACTTTATCAAGAGTTTGACAACCTGGATCCAGAGTTAACGGTTCTTCAAATTGCGTTGCGTTATAGCATTCAAAAGGAGTCTGTGGTTAGATCAATTCTTGCAAAGCTGCTCTTCCGAGAGCAAGACATCAAAAAAACGGTCGCTATGCTTAGTGGCGGCGAAAAGATCAAGCTTTCCTTGGCGTGTTTGATATCCTCGGAGGTAAACACGCTGCTTCTTGATGAGCCAACAAACTACCTCGATGCTCAATCTGTTGAGGCATTAAAAGAGGTCCTCACCTCGTATTCCGGTACAGTAATCTTCGCTTCACATGATCGTGCTTTTATTGAGGCTGTTGCAGAAGATATATTGTTGATTACGAACAAAAAGATTACTTTGTATCCAGAAAAGCTTTCAGCATATGCGCAACAAACTAATCCGGGCAATGGAAGAAGGAAAAACGGTAGCTTGTAAGCTTTTGTGGTAAGTATTGTTATGTTTTTACTTCCGAGAACTGAGGAAGTTTATTCAAACGGAAATAGTAGAAATTCGCCTTATCAGTTTTCAGCAAATCTACACCAGCGTATGCAGTATTGTATTTCTAGCGTTACTGGTTACGGGAGTCACAATGCGTTTTTACTACTGATTTTCAGTAGTGTAGGCAAAAACAAATTTTTTGGGTTTTATTATGGACAGTTTCCTCGGTTTGTGATATAAGTATCCGTGTGTTTCATAGGTTGAAGCACTTTGAATCAACTACCACTCGACTACATATACTATAGTGATCTTCTCTAAGCAAGGAGAGAATAACTTGAAGCAATATAAAGTGTCTTTCAATTTCGATTACTACACCAAGTTGGCTAGCAATACAATAAGCGAAGCTACTTTTATCGTAAACGAAGGTTCTGATAACATTCAAACCTATCGTGATGAAACAGGTGCTTCTGCATTTTATGGAAATGGTTCTGGCAGTAGGCGTACAGGAATAATTGTACAGCCCTCCTCGGCAGAACGGTGATTCTTTGAACTTAATATGGGAAGGCTTACTGTGTTGTACGCAGCAAGCTTTTCTGTTATGCTGTTATAGTGCTATCTCTTTTAAGAGCATAAAGAAGGATGCAAAATTTCTGTATCCGCGTTGCGATGTGATAATGGTGTTCATACTGACTGATAGTATAGATTCCCATAAAGAGATTAATGCCCCTTGAAAGCAAGTTACCGATTGTGGTGAAACAAAGACTGGAGGAGGATATATTCTTAGAGATATAGGTATCGCATTTTTCTAGATGGAGCCATTTGTAATGCTTGTTGTCCATGGATGGAGTTAAGTGACCATGTTATGAACGAGGTGCTACCTTGCATGAAGCAATGCAATAAGATAAGGTACAATAAATTGCGCAAAAAGAAAAAGACATAGTTTACAAACTCTGGTAGAATGAAAGTTGCTACACACCATTCAAAAAGGAGAGTAAACTATGTCCGAGAAGATTGTACAACTGAATGAGGAAGTAATCAAGGGGCAGCTGAAAGAACTTGCGCGGGGAAGCGTCGAAGAAACGCTAAATGGCCTGCTGGAGGCAGAAGCGGAGAAGCTGACACAAGCTGGACGTTATGAACGCAGCGAACAACGGCAAGGGTATCGGAGAGGTCATTACAATCGCAATCTCATGACAACCGCCGGAGAGGTTAAGCTCCATGTGCCGCGGCTCAAGGGAGTTACCTTTGAAACAGCGATTATTGAGCGTTATCGTCGGCGGGAATCCAGCGTGGAAGAAGCACTCATGGAGATGTATCTGGCAGGTGTGTCGGTGCGCCGCGTAGAAGATATCACGGAAGCGCTATGGGGCTGCAAGGTTTCTTCTTCAACGATCAGCGAACTGAACAAGAAGGCATACGAATACATCGAACAGTGGAGAAACCGACTGCTTGAGGGTGGAAAGTATCCCTATGTGTATGTGGGTGGCATTTATCTGAAACGGAACTGGGGCGGCGAATATGAGAATGTAGCCATTGCAGTCAATGAAAACGGATACCGTGAGGTTCTGGGGGCAGCATGCCCACGGATGAAGAAGATAAGGCGTGAACCGGTTGGCTTGGCTATGCCGGGGAGTTAGACTGAAAGCAACTGTGAGTACACGATCCATGAAATTCTCCTCCGTTCGATTGAGTATTCTCTATATATAGACGAGAGATCGTCGTTCTTTCTTGCCGAAAATTGAAGAAACGACTGAAAGAACCATGAGCATCTTCCAAAGAAAGTATGACCTGCCGCTGATGGCTTGTTCATATTTCCGCAGTTTGCTTTCATCCCAGTATACTACACTCGGTTATCCGTGCAAGCAGGGCAATCGTCGGACTTTTTGCACTCTGCTTGTTGGTGGCCCTGCCCCCAATCCCCTGTAATGCAGAGCAAGCTCTGCGGTTGTGAAGAATTCCTGCGGCATTCTTCGGTTGAGCTTGCGCCCAAAAACGAAAAGAAACCCTATGGCTATCACGCTAATCTGCGTTCATAGTCATAGGGCGTTGTTTTATCTGTCTTTTCCGGTAGTGTGTTGTTCGTGTTCAGGCTCGGCATCCCGCATCCGCTGGGTCTGTCCTTCTTCAAATCGTTCATCATCAAGAAGGGTATCCATATTCGATTTGATGTGCCGGAGATTCTTAAGCTCATCGTTCAGGTATGATAGTTGCTCACCAGCTTGCTTCTTCTGACTGAGCAATAGATCATATTCTTCCGACAGCTCAGAAAGCGTGGGCAGTTTACCACCGGCAGCACTGTACACAGCCTGTGCTTCTTTATGAGCATCAATATCTGCTTTGTGCTCACGATAGAACGCCGGCGACCATCCAGACTCCCGGTATTGGGTGTATACGTCTTTGGTTCTTCTGTAAACCAGAATTGCTTTTTTCTGCTTGCTGATTTCCTGCATACGCGCTTGTGCTGAAGTGATTGCGCTTTTCAGTTCAGTTCGCCTATCAACCGCAGATTGAATTTTGTGCTCAAGCTCAGCGTAAGAACTGATGCGGTTATCAATGAGATAGAGCATTGAGGATGCCAGAACATCGGTATTGTGCCTTTCTGCCCAGCGCTCATATCCTTTTCCTTTCCCAGCTCTCATTTTAGCTTCGATGTTGATGAGCAGTTCAATCTGAGCATGAGGCATTTTGCTTCTGGCCTGTTTCGGAATATGCACATGCTTGCCGGCGAGAGTCAAGCGTAATACTTTTTCTGAGTATTCAGTTCCAACTGTATCCAACCGGATAAAGCGTTTCCCCCCTGGCGGCTTGATGCTGATCTGTGCGCCGCGCTTGACCCGGCAGCCCGCCTCCTCCAGCAGCTGCATCAGCGCATCAAAGCTATCCGGCTGCATCCGAAGCGCGGCGTCAATCGTCATCCGCAGCATGTCTCGTTGGGATGCTTTGGCGTTCTCACCAAGCCATTTGTCATAGGTGACCGTTTGGTTTTCCGGTTCCCGGATGACGGAGAGCTGATGCTCCTCACAAATCTGGTCGCTTAGCTCAGCCAGCACCTTGCCGGAACGCAGGATGTCTCTGAATTTGCGTGTGCAATCCAGCGCAGTCGCGCAAAAGACAATGTGATTATGCACGTGCCGACGGTCATTGTGGGTAGCGACGAGAAAAGCATGTTCGTTCTTCAGAAATCGGGAAGCCAGTTCATAGCCGATTCGATTTGCTTCCTCTGGCGTGACTTCTCCCGGCTTGAAGGATTGGCGCAGCTGATAGGCAATCACTTCGTTGTGAATCCTCCTGCCGGTAATGGCCATATACTCATTCCTCGCAAGCAGAAATTCCTGATCTGCGGTTTCCGGAGAGCAGGCATATGATGAAATCAACTCGCCGCCATTCGTCTTTTCAGGATTCTCTATGTAATCCACCCGTGCTTTCAGGCACTGCGCTATGGTTTTCCCCTTATTGATGTGCATCGAGATGATCCGGGTTGTTGCCATACATACCTCCATAAATAAGAAAAGCGGCGATCTGTGATGCACACAAACCGCCGCAGACAAGTGATTTTCAGCAAACCAGGCCCTCGAAGAAACCAATGAGATGATCCAGAAGGTTCAGCAGAAGGGTGGCGATTGCAGGCAATCCAATGGGGCTTACCAGAAACGCGAGAACCATAAACGCGATTCCATTCTGCCAGTAGCCGATAAAGAACTCGATCACTGACAACAGTCCGAAGAGTGACACGGATAATCCCAGCACCGACGAGGTGATAGAAGTAATGAATGCTACCAACCCGAGCATCAGGCGAATGGCCAGCATCACAGGAGCCAGAGCAATTCTCAGCGCAGTCTTCATCATGGTTGTCCTCCATTGTCATTCAGAGCGGTCGAGAAGGGAAAGCAGTTGGCGCATCATCACCCAAAGTTCATTCTGCTTTTGCTGAACTTCCTCGATCTCTGTTTCGTACATTTGCCCATGCGCATTCAGACGTTTGGAAATCTGATTGAGGTTGTTGGTCATGTTGCGCAGCAAGCGAAGCATTTCCCGGATTTGCGGCAGATCCAGCTTCAGAATGTATCCGTTCAGGGCCATTGCTCGCATGTATGCAGACTCGTTCCTGATTCCGAGCGATTTCATCTTCCGTCGAATCGTTTCTGCTTCAGCCTCAGTTGTCTTGAACGTGTGCTTAATCAGTCGCTTTTCTTTTTCCATCCAGATTATCTCTCCAAATTGTCTTTTCTGCAAGGCTGTCGCCGGGGCAGAGAAGACGTGGATCGTTCCTGTTTCGAGGTAGGACGTCTGGCAAAGGCTTCGGCGATCTTCTGCAAAGCGCTGTCCCGGACAGCTTCCATCCTGACTGCAAGCTGCTCAGCCTCTCCAGATGTGAGCAGTTCCAGATTTTCGCCGGTGGTTCGCACAATCACCGCGTTGCCCATGATAGGATCGCCGTGTCGCTCTGTTCCATAGAGCGCACTCGCCGTTGCATTGATGAGCGCTCCACCGGGCTTGAGCTTGCCTTCCTCGTCGATCATCATCAGGAGTCCGTCCTTTGCCAGCGGTTCGGCTTCGACGAGCTCGATCCAATCGCAGCCGATGGCCTCCCTGCCGATGTCAAATATATCCTTGTCGGGATTGCACGCTATAACCTTTACGTCCTGCGTCTCCGTGAGCAGGACGGCATATTGTTTTTCATCCATGTGTCTTGTCACCTCATCTTTCCATTTCATGCGTCTTTCGTTTTGCTGCCTTCGCAGCGGCAGAGGGTGCCTTCTGGAGAGCCTCTTTCTCCAATGAAGGATTCTGCCGCTCCCGGATTTCTCTGCGAGCCTGCCAGATGAAGCCATCCAGAACGGCAGGATGAGAGTCAACGATGCAGTCGCTCCTGCGATCAAAGCCGCTTGCCGACTGTCCTTCCGGCAGATGCATAGAGAATGCCCAATCCTTGTTGGAAGAAGAAAAGCGGCCATCCCAGGATTTGTACTGCACAGTTGCCGCAAGCACGATGGAGACGCGCTCTGCACCATACTGGTCGAGTACCTCCTTGGCCGTTTCTTTGTCCAGACGCATCCCGTCGAAATGGCGGGAAATGGCGGCCTGAATATCGTTTTTGCAGGCGATATTCGTGCGATGGGAGAGCCGGAAAAGCTCCAGCTCGCCGTTCTCGCGCGCATATGCTGCGGTTTCGTAGTATACGGGGGTTTTGTTGTTTGGTTCCATGATTTCCTCCTGCTCTCTGAATTACCGTTCTTCTTCAGACCTGTCTTTCTGCCTGCTGCCGGAACTCCTGTCCATGTTCAGCGCCGCGTCCAGCTCAGCCAGCCGTGCGCTTTTGGTTCGCAGCTCCGCTTCCTGCGGGAAGGGTTTCCCAGCTTCGGCTCTGGCTGCATCAATCTGCTGCCGGACGGTCGCAAGGTGCTC
>ERZ773235.2022-NODE-2022-length-18568-cov-64.622427_pt1 | contig 18568 bp, 10 predicted proteins | sample MGYA00580522_ERZ773235 | MGnify/ENA primary metagenome ERZ773235 (study PRJEB29015, sample SAMEA2737797) | human gut metagenome | biome: human gut; feature: human-associated habitat; material: faeces | place: China | collected 2012 ...
GAGGCGCTGGACGCTTCGGAACGGCTGGAGCTGATCCATAGCTTCTTCAGGCCCGAGGAAGAGAGCACCTTCCACTTTGACGCGGCGGATATGGCGCGAAAGGGGCATGACTTCAGGGACTACATCTCGCCCGACAGCTTTGAGTTGGAAAAGGACTGTTTCAGGATAGGCGACCGCTACGGGCGCGTCGTGTTTCTGCGGGATTATGCCAACTACATCCGGGACGACATGATCACTGAGCTGTGCGACATCGGAGCTGGCATGATGCTCTCTCTCGACATCATCCCCATTCCCACGGATGAAGCTGTGCGGGAGGTAGAAAACCGGCTGCTGGGCGTAGAGACGAACATCGCCAACTGGCAGCGGCGGCAGAATCAGAACAACAACTTTTCGGCGGTCATTCCCTTTGACATGGAGGTGCAACGCCGTGAAAGCAAGGATTTCCTCAACGACCTGACCAACCGTGATCAACGCATGATGTTCGGCGTGCTGACCATCGTCATTACGGCGGACACCAAGGGGCAGCTCAACAGCTACACCGACGCTCTGTTCACCATTGGCCGGAAGCGGCTGTGCCAGTTCGCCACGCTGAAATATCAGCAGCTTGAGGGGCTGGACACCGTTTTGCCTTATGGCGTTCGTAAAATCGACGCTTTAAGAACCCTCACCACCGAGAGTGCCGCTGTTTTTATGCCCTTCCGTGTGCAGGAAGTGTTTGATAAGGGCGGCATCTACTGCGGCAAGAATGCCATCAGCGGCAATATGATTGTGGTCAACAAATCCAATCTTATGAACGGCTCCTCTTTCCATTTCGGCATCCCGGGATCAGGCAAATCCTTCGGCTGCAAGGATGAGATGACGCAGCTTGCGCTCAATACCGACGATGATATCCTCGTCTGCGATCCCGAACGGGAGTATGGCTTCCTGCGGGATTTCGGGGCGGAGATCATCCACATCGCTGCGGGGAGCCCTGACCACATCAACGCCATGGACATGGTGGAGGGCTACTCGGATACGAAGAACCCCATCGCGCAGAAATCCCAGTTCATCATGTCGCTACTGGAGCAGCTTGACCAGACGCGAGAGCTTACTTCCATAGACAAGAGCATCATTGACCGCTGCACAGGCGATCTATACAAAAACTACCGCAATGGCGGGCCGCTGCCCACCTTGCCGGCATTGCGTGAATTGCTTCTTGCGCAGCCCGAACCGGAAGCCCGGGATCTGGCGCTCTCCCTCGAGCTTTTCACCGAGGGCAGCCTGAACGCCTTTGCCTATCCCACCAACGCCGATACTCAGAGCCGCATTATCGTGTACGATATTCTCGACCTTGGGGAGCAGCTCAAGACCATGGGTTTGCTTGTCATAACGGATGCGATACTCAACCGCGTGACGGAAAACTGGAAAGCGGGCAGGCGCACCCATGTGTACCTTGACGAGTTCCATGTGGTGTATGAAAACCCGTACAGCAGCATGTTCTTCACCTCCGCGTGGCGCAGGTTCCGCAAGCGCAATGCTTTTCCAACGGGCATTACGCAGAATGTGGAGTATTTGCTTGATAACGTATCAGCACGCAGTATGCTTTCCAACTCGGAGTTTATCGTCATGCACAATCAGGCTGCCAGCGATCGGGAGAAACTCGCCGCGCTGTTCAACATCTCCGAGCAGCAGATGAACTACATCACCAACGCTGAGGCGGGGCATGGTCTCATGAAGATCGGCAACGCGTTGGTACCTTTCGTAAACAGGTTCCCGAAGAGCACCGAGCTATACAAGAGGATGACCACCAAGCCTGGGGAAACAGAGTTGTGGGGGTAAAAGCTATTGAAAGATATAAAAACAAAGTCAACAGACCGCGCTCCCCGCCTGAGGACTTCCGAAACCCGCGCTCCAAAGGAGTTCATGCGGCGTTCGCTTGCTTTGGCAAACGATAAGGCAAAAGAGGCCGCGGAGCGGCAACAACCACAGAGCGAACAGCCAGAGCAATACGCCGAGGAGCGTGTAGAGCGCGCAGCCGACGATGCAACCCACAACGTCGGAGACGAGCTGCTATACCGGGGAAAGCAGCTTGCCCGAAAAGCAAACGACCTGCGAAAACGGTATAAGGAAGCGCAGCGGGGAACGGAGCAAAACCGTTCCTCTTTTTTTCCCTCGGAAAGCGGCTCTGTGAGGCAAGGACGGGAGCGCGTCAGGCGAAGCGTTCAATCCTCCCGCCGAGCGCAGCAGGCTTCACAGCAGGCCGCAAAGCAAAGCGTGGAAACGGCTATGACGGCGGCAAAGGGCACGATCAAGGCCGCGCAACGCACCGTGAAACCGGCACAGCATACGTTAAAAACCGCTGAAAAGGCGGCCAAGACAACGCAACAGGCGGCAAAGGCAGCACAGAAAACTGCACAAGCTGCTGCAAGAGCAGCGCAAGTGACGGCACGCGCGGCACAGGCGGCAGCAAAAGCAGCTGCGGTGGCGGTAAAGGCGGCGGCAAAAACCACTGCTGCCATTGTCAAGGCTCTCATTGCGGCAGTAAAGGCGCTTATCGCTGCTATCGCGGCAGGAGGCTGGGTAGCTGTTGTTATCATCATCGCTGTAGTGCTTGTGATTGCTTTGCTGTCGCTGTTTGGCGTGTTTTCCGCGAACGAATCGGCTGACGGAAGCAAGCCCATGACGGAAGCCATTGAAAGTATCAACGCTGAGTTTAAGACCGCCATGCAGACAAAAATCTTCGAATTGTCCTCACAGATGGAGGCTGATGTTACAGAAATCATCTACGAGGGCGATATGGAGAACGCCGAAAGCCTCGTGCCCAATTGGGCGGATGTGGTGGGCGTGTATGCCATAAAGGTTGGCGCAGACGCGGAAAATCCTTCCGATGTTACCACGATGATGCTAGAAAATATTGAGCGGTTAAAAGAAATATTCCACGATATGAACAGTGTTTCCTACCGCACGGAATCAGAAGCCGAAACGACTATCGTCACCGATGAATACGGCGCAATTATTCTTGACGAGAACGGCAATCCCATGACAGAAAGCAAGACCACACTGTTTATCTACGTTAATGTTGTAAGCATGGACTACCGTGACGGCGCGGATATGTACCGCTTTAACACTGACCAGAACGAAATGCTCGCCGAGCTGATGCGTCCCGATTATTACCCGCTCTTTGCGGAGCTGCTTGGCGATACTGTGGGAGACGGAGGCGAGTATGGCTTTGGTTTGAACATCACTCCGGATCTTCCTCCGATTGAGCTGGGCGCGCAGATCGTGACGGCGGCGAAAAAGTACATCGGCCGTAGCTATTCCAGCATGGATTGTTCCAGACTGGTGCGAGTGGCATATCGCGATTGCGGACTATCCTCCATGAGCGGACTGACCTCAGCGGGCATGGCGCAGAAATGCCGTGATATGGGCGTGTTGTTTACGGATGCCTCTCAGCTTCAGGCGGGGGATCTTATCTTCTTTGCCCGCAAGGACGCTTCTCGAGGCGAGGGCTATTGCACGGATATCCGGCGCTGCGGCACAGGTCGCTGCAAAAGGTGGATGCAGATCCACCACGTTGCTATCTACATCAATAGCGAGTTCCTGATCGACAGCACGGGCGGCAACAACAGCGTACAGATACGCAGGCATTGGGGCAAAGACGGCTCCGAATGGGAATGGGTATGCTTCGGCAGACCAACCGCATAATGATGAAAGGAATTATGAAAATGAAAAGGCAGACTATCTTACCATCTTCGAGGGCAACTGATGTTCCCTTCGGGAACAAATCAAGGATGAGGGCGGCAGCACTTGCCGCCCTTTCCGTTACCGCAATTATACTTGGCGTTATCGTGCTTTCGCCGAAGGAGCAGGAAAATATCGATGTTGAGCTTCAGAGCGTAGCAACGCTCGCGATCGGGCCTGTGCAGCTTGCAACTCCTATGCCTTCCTCTGTCCATACCCCTGTGCCGACATCAATGCTGGAGGTCTCAGAAAGCTCTGCACCATCGGCAACGCCCTTACAGAAAAAGGAGGGTGAAGGATTGTTTACGCTTCATATTCTGAACGATACCATCTCTGTTGCGTACGGTGTGGAAGAAGCAACGCTCAAGAAAACGCCGGGTTGGCTTTCGACCTCGGCGCTTCCCGGCAAGGAAGGTATGTGCGTGGTTTACGGCCACCGCAACCGGAACCATCTTAAAGTGCTTGAAAAGGTGGAGCGCGGCGATACGATTACAGTTGCGATGGATGGCATTGTCTACACCTATACCGTTTCGGACATCACAATTTACGAAAACACCAGCGATTTACGGCTCCCTACTGTGGATGGCAGGACGCTTGTGCTGGTGACCTGTTACCCATTCCGCTATTCGGGACATGCGCCAGGGAAATGCGTGGTATTCGCTAAACTGATTGGCTAAATGATAGTGTTTTCTTATCACCTTGCGGTTGGCAGCTGCTCTTTTAGTAGTGGTGCGGTTAATTGATGAGGATGGTATAGACATGACACGGAAATGACACTGCAAAGAGCGGAGTGGATGGGGATACACTAATAATGACGAAATAACTCGAATCATGGCGAGCGTGTAGAAAAAAGCATTGAATCAGGTATTTTCTCTTAAAGACAGGCCATTTTACGGTCATCGTACGACTCTAAAAATATTCTAGCAAAAACAAATTAAGCACCGTCTGTGCCCTGGTGGTTAAGGAGGGATGCCTATGATTGTCTAAAATATGAAAAGGTCTCCTGTATATCATGGGCGGGTAGCTCTCGCCGCCGTATAACGATTCTAGATTGCAAGAACCGAGGGCACATTTTAGGCGGTTTCGAACATAATACACCGGAAAGATCACATTGAAGTTAAAAGGAGAAATAGCTATGAAGAAAAAATACGCATTAGTAATTGCACTATTAGTGCTGTTGGCCTGTTGTAGTAGTGCGATAGCAGAAACCTCATATAGTGCGGGAAGCGTGTATCATACGTTTATTACAACAGGGTATGAGAGCAAGACATATTCAAGCATGTATTGGAGACATGTTACTTGCTATGCCTACTCAGCTTCAGGCTCTGGAAATTCTGGGATTTACTACGATGGGGTAAGGCTGAGCTCAAATTCTCAGATGTTTAGGCCGGTAGATTCAAATGGTAACTACATGGGTTATGAAGAAAGGGTATATTCAGGATCATATGAGCGTGCATATTGCTATGAAGGGCAGTCGGGCAGTAGAATGTATTTGAAAGTTTCTAAGCCTGAAGGAATAAGTGATTCCGTCAAAATCTCAACCTATGGATTCTTTGTTGGTACAGTAGGAACATAAGACAAGGAGTGTGCAAAGTGTCAATTCGATGCTGGCCGCCGCTGAGCGGCCAGTATCCCAAAAGTAAGGGAGGAAAATTGTGGAGAAAAAGTATTTGCAAAAATTGTGGATTGCCCTTTCAGTTTTAGTAAGCATCCCATTCGGCGCTGTCGCCTGCCAGCCGACGCCTGCGGAGGAAATTGTGATTCAAAAAGATTTGGACGCTGTTCTGGATGAACAGGCGCAGCAGGCAGCGCAGGAGCCGGAAGTGAGTGCGACGCCGGCACAACCATACGAAGCGCCGGAACGATGGGAAGAGGAGCTGGAACTGCCTTACCTCACATTCCATATCCAGGCGGATGTTATCACTCCGGAAATCACCCAGTATCCGGTACTTTGCGTGAAGAGCCGCACGCTGACGCCGGAGGATGTGCTGAAAAGGCTCGCGCCTCTTTTTGATGGCGCAGTTTCGTATTTCCCGGACGTAAGGGTCAGGGCGGAATATGAGTTGGAGTTGATGTACGCCAGGCGTGGCATCTGGAACCCGGAAACCGAGGAATACGAGCCTTATCCGGGACAAGCGGATGAGATTGCTGCGCTGGAGCAGCTGATTGCTGAAGCACCGGATAAAATGACGGAACATAGTATTTCCGAGTTCTCGCTTCCGGTCCTCCCGGCGCGCTTCCACCTGAAATATGCAGATGGGAGCCGCGTGGAGCTTGCGCTTACATCTCACTCGCTTTGGATCAATTATGGCGGGGATGCTCTTTTGCAGCCGGAGTGCTGGTTGCATGAGGATAACGAGATGACGGGGGAAAAGGGGATTGATCAGCTTCAAAACGTAAAGATCAGCGAGACAGAGGCGCTTGAGGCAGCGGAGGAGGCCATGGAACGCTATGGTTTAAGAAACCTGGGGCTGATCAGCGCAGAGCGTGGGCGGTTGTATGATTCCCCTGCAAGGCAAACCGTAAGCGAAGGATGGATCCTGACCTGGGGGCGCAACGACTGCGGATACCTGCCTTTTGACCTTGGGACGTGCTCCAATTCGGGCGGCGATCCGAACATTGAATATTTCGCGCCGATCGCAACAGAGGAACTGAAGATCTATGTGGATGAAACAGGCGTGCGGCGCCTAAGCTGGGAGGATCCCTGGGAGATCGCAGAGGAGCCTTATGCGGAAAATGCGACGCTCCTGCCGTTTGATGCGATTCAGGAACGCGTTCGCAAGCAGCTGAAATACGAATGGAGCTGGGTGGACAGCATAAATCCATATTCAAGCCTGGATCAGAATATGCGCGATCTGACGCTCACCTACTGCCTCGTGCCTAAGAAGGATGACCTTGGAGCTGCGCTCTTAGTTCCCGCATGGATTGGCCGGTATAAGAATATTGCTGATGCGGATAGACCTAATGTTGTATATAAGACCGTTGCATTGAATGCGATAGACGGTACGCGCGTGAGCCCCATGCAGCGATGGGATAGCCCGTGAGAACTGATAACCCTTAATTTACAAATTCGTTACGAAATGTGTGTTGATTTCATTGTATACTGCTGTGCATAATAAAAGTGAAGCTTTGGATTATCGGAAGAGGATTCTCCCCAGGAGCAAATAATATAAAAATGGTTTTGAGTTTAACGTAAGATTTTACTGCGATCAAATGTCAATATAGTAGAGGGCTTGAAATCAAATTGAGGCACTGCCTGTGAAACGGCGGCTAAGGAGGGATGCCTATGATTGTCCATATATGAAAAGCCCCTGCATATCATGAGCGGGCGGCTCACATCGCCACATGGCGATGCTGGTTTGCAAGGGCTACTGTGCAGTTTAGCATATTTCTTTGAACATTACAAATGAAAACAGTTAATTGACATTGGAAAGGAGCATATCGTGAAAAAAGCCATTAAAAAAACAATTTTGCTGCTTGCTGTAGCAGTAATGATAACCGTAAGCTTATCTGTGGCTTTTGCAGAAAGCAATGTCTACCATTCAGTAAGCGGCGCTTCGACGGAGAAGGTTAGGGCCTTGGCAAATATTCGTCGTAGCCATGCTAGCTACTATTGTAATGGAACTGAATTCTCACCTTCAGCATCATATCCGACTGGTATGACTGTTACTGTAAGACCCTATCTTTATAATGACCCAAGTACACGTGCTGGAAACGCAACGACATATAGCGCGGACAGCCTTTCTGGAGGGGCAGCTTATTTCGCAACACCGCTCCCGGATAGAATTGACGTCTGGGCCAATACAAATATTTACAATCATGCTGCTTCGATTAAGGGATACTGGGATTTCTAAATAGTAACATGATAAGAAGGATGGAGGGCAGAATTCTGCCCTCCATTAGAGAAAGGTCGTGAGAAACCAATTATGAAAAAAATATTTATTTTGCTTGTCGTTGGATGCTTGCTGCTCACCGCCTGTCAGCCCACGCCGGAAAGTGTGGCAGTCATCCAGGCGGGTGATTTCCTTGAAAACCTGCAGGCGGTTCCGTTTGAACCCTATGAAGCACCTGAACATGTAAACGAAAGCAAAACAAAGAATGGGCTTGCAATCATCTTCGATGCGGAGGTAATCGTGCCGGAGGCGAGCGCTTACAGCATTGTGGAATTGGAGCAGGTGAAATTTACGGAAGCGGATTACAGGAGGTTCATGGAGCATTTTTGCCCCGGTGCGGAATGGTTTGATGTGCCGGAGCGGACGAAGGCGGAAATCATTGAGAGCTACTGGGCAATTCAAAATAACACCCGTATGCCGGAGGAACAGAAAGCACAGTTTGATTCCCTGTTACAAGAAGCTGAAAGCGCGCCGGAAACCGTGGAGCTGGTTCCGTTTGATTTGTCCGCACATTTGCGGGAAGAGTATGGCTTTGTTGCGCAGAGCGACCGTTGTGAGGGAAGCGAAAGACCGTCAACCTTCTCAGTTTCACCGCTTCAATATGCATGGGGCTATTCCCGTACCCAAAGTGGGACGGTATACCGGCAGAGCTATTTGGATTTTAATTTGGAAGAAGATATATATATGGCGGAGGATTTTAAGCGTGATCCCAATATTTCGCAGGCGGAAGCCGTTTCCATGGCGGAGGAAGCCGTCCGGGCATTGGGGTTTGACCCGGCAATCAAACTGCATTCTGCCGAAAAAGGAATCACCTACCGAAATCTCTGGCCGGTCACATATGGCTGGCAATGCATTTTTACAAGGGAATACGGTGGAATTCAAGCTCCCGATCCTTTCCTGGGCTACTGGAATACCTGGAAAAACAGCCCGCCGCCGTCGTATGCCGCGCCATGGCCACGGGAGAATATCGCGGTCTTCGTTGATGATAGCGGCATCGATGTATTTTCGGTGCTTGGAATAAGCAGGGAGAAGGAAGTGCTTTATAAAAATGTTGCGCTGCTTCCGTTCGACGCATTGCTGGAGCGTATCGAAAAACAGCTGAAGTATCAGCATGCCTATGCGCAGGAAGGGATAACGGATAAAATGTGTCGTGTCACATCCATCGAGCTGCTTGGCTCTGTGATCGCGGAAAAGGACAAGGCGGGCTTTGGCCTGTTTATTCCGTCCTGGCGGGTCGAATACGCTTTGTCATATACGGAATATGGGACTGAGATTGTGCTTGACGGTAACGCAACTTACTTCAACGCCATCGACGGCAGCTATATCGAGCCGCGCGCTTCGGCAGAGATGCTGGGATATGATTCATAATGGAATACAAGTGTGAATTTACAAATTCGTTACGAAGTGCGTGTTGATTTCATTGTATACTGCTGTGCATAATGAAAGTGAAGCATGGAACTATTTGGAAGCTGTTCCCTCGTATTCTCGTAACGCATTTTACACTGAACCAAATGGGAGATCCATATGAAACGAATCTGTTTTATGTGTGCTGCTGCGTTTGTGCTCACTCCGTTGCTCACCGCCTGTCAGCCCACGCCGGAAAGTGTGGCAGTCATCCAGGCGGGTGATTTCCTTGAAAACCTGCAGGAAGCTCCGTTTGAGCCCCACGAAGCACCCGGGCATGTAAGTGACAGGAAAACAAAAAATGGGCTTGCAATCACCTTCGATGCGGAGGTGATTGTGCCGGAGGCAAGTGCTTACAGCATTGTCGAACTGGAGCAGGTGAAATATACCGAGGCGGAATATGCTGCGCTGATGGATTTCTTTGTGCCGGGGGCAAACTGGATCAGCAGCATGCAGCAAACCAAGGCCGATTTAATTGAGATGAACTACAGGATTCAATCCTCGGACCGCTATACGGAAAGCGAAAAAAAGGAGCATGACAGAACAATTCAGGAGGATCTGCTGCTTGCGCCGGAGAGCGTGACGCAGACGCCCTTTGATTTAGCTGCGGCATATGCGGATGGAAGGGGAAGCGCGTGGTGCCCACAGGAGGGATCCAACGCATCGTTTGCGTTCAATAAAGCATTAGGGAGCTGGCAATATCAGCGCGAAGCGCAAACCTATGTGCAGATAAAAGACTTTTTGACGCCGGATGTGACTGAGTCGGATGCTTTCATGCTGGAAGATTTTGACCGGGATCCGGAGATTACGCAGGAAGATGCGCTCGCTGCCGCGCAGGAACTTTTAAGGGAGCTGAAACTCACGGGATTTGTGCTTTACTCTGCAGCAAAGGGGATCGCCTATGAATATCGCGAGCCGATCACATATGGCTGGCAATTCATATTTACAAGAGAAAGCTGTGGCCTGCAAACCCAATACGAATTTCAAGGATGGAAAACGTGGAAAAACAGCCCTCCGCCCGCGTATGTTTCCCCATGGAACGAAGAAGTGGTAAGTGTATTTGTAGACGCAAACGGGGTTTATACTTGCGGTGTGCGGGGACTTGCAAAGCAAACGGAAGTATTGTATGAGAATGTCGCGCTGCTTCCGTTTGATATGCTGCTTGAGCGCATCGAGCGCCAGATGGTATATCAGCATGCAAGCCAGGGAGAGGGGGTATCAAAACAGGCTGTTGAAATACAATCCATTTCGCTGTACCTATCGATGATCAACATCAAGGATAAGCTGGGGTATGGGATGCTGATTCCGTCGTGGACAGTTGAATACATCTTTTCTCATGAACTGAATGGGGTTGAAGAGAGGTACACAAACAGCACCATTTTCAATGCCATCGACGGCAGCTATATCGAGCCGCGCGCACCCTTGGAGACGCTTTCGCGGCAGACGAACTGAAACGCCGCGGAAAAGGTTACATATCACGCCAACCCGGGGAAAGGGGGGAGAACCATGAAAAAAGCCCTGTGTGCCAGCCTCCGTCAGGCCATACTGAGCCGTGGCTTTCTTGCCGGCACGATAGGTACGGCGCTGGTGCTGCTTCTTTCCTCCGTGCAGGAGATGCTCCTGGCATTTCGGGCCGACTGGCTCCTTTCCCCCGGCTTCCATGACAGCCTGATCATGAAGGCACTGTCCTCCGAGGCCATGGCGCTTGCTTTGCCTATCCTCTGCGCATTGCCGTATACCGCCTCTTTCATTGACGACGTAAAGAGCGGCTTCATAAAAGAATATCTGCCCCGCACCACGGTCACGCGATATATCACGGGCAAGGCCGTGGCCTGCGCCGTTTCCGGCGGGCTGGTGCTGACCTTGGGAATTTTCATCGCCTACGGCTTTGCCGCGCTGCTGTTCCTGCCCATGGAGGCTTTCCCGCAATCGGACGCGGAGATACCGAACTACTTTGGCCGGCTCATGGAGACGGCGCTCATGTTCTTTGCCTCCGGCGCGTTCTGGTCACTCGTGGGGCTGACCTTCGCCACCCTCACCAACAGCAAGTATATGGCCTACGCTTCGCCCTTCGTGCTGTTCTATGTGCTCATCATCCTGTATGAACGGTATTTTGACAAGCTGTTCGTGCTGTATCCCCGGGAATGGCTGAACCCCTCCTCCCGGTGGATGTTCGGCAGGGTCGGCGTGGCGGTGCTGCTCATCGAATTCAGCGTGCTCATGGCCCTCGCCTTTGCATGCGCTGCGAAAAGGAGGCTTGGGCGCATATGAAACTGAAGCAGATCATGGCCGTAACGAAATACAACTTCCGTCAATGGCACAGGAACCCGCGCATCGTCATCACGTTCTGCCTGGCCTTCGTGCTGTGCTTCCTGCTTTCGGACAAGGCGGTGAAGTTCGCAAAGGAATACGATACCACCATGCAGCTTGTGGAAGCGTTTGTCTGGACGTTCGGGGACAGCAACTCCATTCTGCTTTCCTCCCTGCTTCTGTTGCTGCTCTTTGCGGATATGCCATTCATCAGTGCGGGAACACCGTTTTACCTGATGCGGATCGACCGAAAAACATGGCTCGCGGGGCAGGCACTGTATATCGTTCTCGCAACATTTCTCTATCTGGCGTTTATTCTTGTGTCCACCTCCCTCGTCTGCATGCGACAGAGCTTTATCGGCAACATGTGGTCGGAAACCGCAGCCATCCTGGGCTACTCCGGCGCGGGGCGGGCGGTGGCGCTGCCTGCCCTCGTAAAAACGCTGGAGATGAGCCGCCCGTATGAATGTATGGGCACAATATTCCTGCTGATGCTCCTCTACACGCTGCTCATGGCGTTCGTCATGCTGCTTTTTAACCTCAAAAAAGGGCAGCTTGCGGGGGTGGTCAGCGTGTTTGCTTTCAGCTTGTTCGGGTTCCTTCTGAATCCGCAGACCATCAAGGCCATCTTTCAGCTTCCCGAGGAGCTGATGTACAAGGCCAACGTGGCAGTGGGCTGGCTTTCACCGCTCAATCAGGCAACGTACCATATGCACAACTTCGGCTACGATCTGCTGCCGCGGCTCTGGCAGACTTACCTCATTTTCGGGATCCTCATTGCTCTGTGTTTCATCCTGTCGCTTCGGGCAGTGCGGAACTATAACTTTAACTTTATGGGTACGGAGGGCTAAGGGATGCGTGACATAGCCATAAGCGTTCAAAACGTATCGAAGGATTTCGGGCAGGAACGGGTGCTCAACAGCGTATCCCGCGATTTTGAGAAGGGAAAGATACACGGCATTGTCGGCAACAACGGAAGCGGCAAGACCGTGCTCATGAAATGCATCTGCGGCTTCCTCATCTCCACCGAGGGGACGGTGACGGTGAACGGCAAGCGCGTTGGCCGGGATGTGGATTTCCCGCCCGACCTTGGCCTGATCATCGAGACACCGGGCTTCCTGCCGAACCTTTCAGGTGCAAAAAACCTTGAGATACTCGCCTCGCTGAACAAAAAGATCGGCCTTGCGGAAATCGCGGATTCCATTCGCCGGGTAGGGCTGGATCCACTCATGAAAAAGCCCGTGGGCAAGTACAGCCTCGGCATGCGACAAAGGCTCGGCATTGCCCAGGCGATCATGGAGGATCCTGCGCTGCTGATTCTCGACGAACCGCTCAACGGGCTCGACAAGCACGGCGTACGGGAAATGCGCGACCTCATAAAAGGCTTGAAGGCAGATGGAAAAACGATACTGTTGGCCAGCCACAATCAGGGAGACATCGATGAGCTCTGCGACACCGTATGCGAGATGGATGCGGGCGTCATGACGATCATTCGGGAGGGATAAACCATGAAACGGATCTTTGTGCTCATACTTGCATTTGCGCTGCTGCTGCCCGGGCTGGCTCTGGCGGAGGGGGAGACCACACCGGCATCGCCTGCGGCTGAAACGACACCGGACGCGGAACCGACGGCCTCTCCGACGCCGACGCCTGTCCCGACACCGACACCCACGCCCATCGTGGATCAGCTCATCATCGACAGCCGGAATCTGTACAACGGCATGGACAAAACCTATGGAGATGGTTATGTGCCCCGGGTGGTGAATGGCCGGGCATACATCATCCTGCCCCTGTTGGGCGAGACGTATGACGGCAAGGTCACCGTCACCGCGGATCTTGGCACGACTGTGGACAGCCCCTTCGTATTCGGAAACTATTCTCAGACGGTGGGGGCGGGTTGGAGCTCGTATGTGTTTGTGTTTGAGATCCCGCTTGTGAAGGGGAGGATCAACGGCTCCTATCCCGTAACGTTCCGGGCGGATTATCTCGATGTGCTGGGGCAGCAAAAGCAGCAGGGCTTTACGGTGTATGTCACCATAACCGACGGCAAGAACCCGCCCGACCCCAACGACGTGCCCAAGCAGGAGGTGGAAAAGCCGGAGCTGTTCATCTCTGCCTGCACGGTAAGCCCGGATGTCATAGGCGGTGAGGAGGAGTTTGCCGTAACGGTCACCATAGACAACATCGGCGCGATCCGCGCCCGGTCGGTACGGCTGTCCTACGGCAGCGAAGCGGCGGGGATCGTCCCCGTGGAGACAAACAGCGCCATGCATCTTCCGAATATCGCCAGCGGGGAGAGCGAGACGGCTTCCTTCCGGCTGCGTACCACAAAGGACGTGCTTGCGGGCGAACAGCCCTTTTACATCACGCTGGATTATGTTGACCTGTACGGAGGTGTCTATTCCGGCACGAGGACCTTCCTTGCGCATGTGACCCAGCCCGCGGAGATGAGTTACGATTCCGTTTCCATGCCCAGGGAAGTTACGGCGGGAGAAACCATATCCCTGCCCGCCAACGTATTCAATATTGGGAAAAGCACCTTGCGGAACGTGAGCGTGAACCTCACCGGCGCGGGACTGTATCCGACGTCCAGCGTTTTCCTGGGGGACATACAGCCCGGGCAGGCGGGCTACGGCGAGATGAAGGTGTTCATAGGGATGCTCAGCATGACGGAGGGTTACACCGAGAGCTACGGCAGGACCACCGGAACCTATGTCATTTCCTATACGGACGATGCCGGCGAAATCCATACCGTGGAGCAGCAGATTTCCACAGAGATCAAACAGCCGGTGATCGCCGGCGAAAAGACCGAGGCGGAGCGAAAGGCCGAGGAGGAGCAGAAGCGCGCCATGAGCCAATGGTGGGTCAGCGCGCTCGTGGCATTCGCCATTATCGCTATCGTCGTTGCGTTCATTGTGGTAGGAAGGTTTACCCGGATGATGAAGATGAGATAATGTTTGCGCCGCTATGGAGGCTGGTTCCTCTATGGCGGCTTTTTTTCACTGTTTCCCCGAACGAGAAATATAAGCAGTTCACTTCTATAGCGCATGCCGCATAGCATACTCTCGTTTTGTCGATTAATCAAAGCATATGGCAAATTACAGTCTGAATTCACATAGAGTCAGGGATACGAGCTATTTCCTTACCCATAAAAGAGCGCAGAACGGAGTAAGGCGTTCTCCTGTAGAGTATCGTGAAAATCGTATGGTTTCGTGAAATTAAATTATCAGAGATTTTGGCCCTTTGGAATGTTCTTCTTCACTATCAAGGCATGGTATAGACATGACACGGAAATGACACTGCAAAGAGCGGAGTGGATGGGGATACACTAATCATGACGAAATCCCACGAATCATGGCGAGCGTGTAGAAAAAAGCATCGAATCAGGCATTTTCTTAAAAACAGGCCATTTTCCGGCCACCGCACGACTCTGATATTCTGACGCAAAAAAATGGAAGGAGAGAGGCTTGGTCGCGCCTCGAAAAAGCAAATGAAACGTGCAGTAAAATATGTTGTCAGTATCCTGCTGGCTGTTGTGTGTCTGTTCAGCTATACACTGTGGGACACGGCATATGCATTGTCCAGCGAACTTCAATATAGAGACTATATCCGGCATGTTGCAGATAATATAGCGGAAATGCCGGTGGAAACTTTGCCGGACAGCCCGTTGCTATATGAAGACCAATCGGGCCGGGAGGAAAACATAAAACGCTTCGTGCGGGAGGACCGCGCCGTTGAAGCAGTGGTCTATCCATATCCTGTGCATTACCAGGAAAACGGAGAATGGAAAGATATAGATAACAGGCTGGTTCTTGAAACACAGCCGGATGGGACGCAGGTGTATACCAACCGGGAAGGCGCATACCACATCTATTTTGCAACGAATTCCAACAGCAATGAACTCGTTAGAGTGGAAAAGGATGGCTATACCATTTCATGGCGGCTATCCAACCGAAGTGCATCGTCTACAGCACAGGTCGTGACGCAGGAAGCTGAACTTGCTTCCCTGGGAGAAACAGCGTCAGCACAGACCGCAAACGATATGCGGCAGCTTCCCAATCTTTCTTCCGTTATCACCTACGCAGATGCGCTGAGCGGGACGGATATTTCATATGTTGTGGGGCCAACGGGCGTGCGCGAGCTGATCACGATCGAAAGCGCAATGCGGCTTGCGGACGACTACACCATGGAAGTGACCTGTGAAGGGCTTACACCAGCAGTGAATGGCAATGAGATCCGCTTCCTGAGTAATGCCGAAGATGAGGTGTTTAAAATTGCAGCACCTTTCGTAATGGATGCCGCAGGGGAGACAACCTCTGAAGTAGCGCTTCAGTTGATACCTGTTGCCGAGCTTCAGATGCTGGAGGAAGTGCAGGGCAGCTTTCAGGTTCAGCTCCAGCCTTCGGGCGGGATCATGGATGAAGATGAGAACTCCGAATCTATCGCAGATGAAACGTCTGTGCCGGAAAATGAAGAGGGTCTGAATACATCAGACGCGGAAGCAGTTCCTTCTGCCGAAGAAGCGGAGCCTTCCGCAGAACCAATGCCGGAGAGCGAGGAAACGGTTTCCGGCGAAGGGCTGAGCAGCGGAGAGACAGCATCTGCGGCGGTTCAGCTTTCCGGGATTAATACGGAAGGAACGGATGAAACTGCACAGGAAGAAAACAATGAAAATGAAACAGAAGCTTCCGCTGAACAGCCCAGCGAAACGGGAAATAACTCCACGGACTTAGCAGGCACCGATGGAGCGGAGGAAACCGTTGCGCCGGGCGAAACAAGCGGGATATGGACGGAGGAAGGGCAGGAAACGGCAACTCCCGCCCTTTCCGAAGCCCGGTTGCAGGAATTGCAGGAGCTGCAGGCGCAGCTTGAAGCAGGAGACGCAATCGATCGGATCAGCGGTATGGAAGCGGTAGACGGCGCAGTCACGTTTACCTATACCATGCTTCCTTCCCGCTCCTGGCTGGAAGCGCCGGAACGTGTGTTCCCGATTACGATTGACCCGGATGTACAGACCTCATTGGATTCTTCGCAGGTGCACGATACGTTCATCAGCTCACTTGACCCAGATGAGAATACATACCTTTTCTCCAAATTGAAAGTCGGATACGGTTCTTCCAGTGGGATCAACCGCATCTACATCAAGTTCCCAAACCTGCCGGCTCTTGGCGCGGGCGATATGGTCATCAAGGCGTCGCTCAATATTGCACGCAGGAATTCAAACTCTTCCAACGATCTCCGACTTGACGTACACAGGGTTACAGAAGATTGGACAAGCTCTACGCTCGTGTGGAACAACCGCGCGGCATATGATACAACAAAAGTTGAAAGCATCTCATATTCCGTGCTTCCCGGTTCGTTCAATACATGGGATATTACGGGGCTTGTGAAGCAGTGGTATGATGGAACCCCCAATTACGGCTGCATGATTAAGGCATATGATGAAACGTGGGGCTACATGGAGTATCACTCTGTGGATGCGCAGTATTATTATAGCTCACACCCATTTGCCTCTATCGTGTATGTGAATTCGACCGGCCTTGAAAACACCTGGACGTATCACAGCCAGAGTGTAGGCCGGGCAGGTACGGTATCCGTGAACGACTACAACGGGAACCTGGTGCTGACACATGGTGACGTGAGCATCGCGAGCGGCGTTATGCCCATCACACTCAACCATGTGTTTAATACGCATGACAAGGATACCGATCTTGGCTACGGTTACGGCTGGCGCCTGAATTACGCGCAGACAGCGACTCCCGTTACGATCAGTGGCACGAATTATTACAAGCATATCGATGGGGATGGAACAGCGCACTATTACAGGCAGTCTGCGAGCAACAGCGCGCTGTACGAAAATGAGCTGGATAAGGAAACGACGCTCACCGTCAGTGGAAGCACGAAGACGATTCAGGATAAACTCGGCAACCAGCTTATCTTCAATAGTTCCGGGCAGTTGTACCAGTTGAAGGACAGCAATGGCAACACACTGAGCGTCAATTATAACAGCGATGGTCAGGTTACAAGCATTGTGGATGGTGCAAACCGCACGACTACACTCAGCTATTCGGGAGGAAGACTGGCTTCTATTGACGCACCGGATGGGCTGGACGTAAGCTATTCTTACAATTCGGCAGGCAGGCTTACCGGCATTACATATGCCGATAACAAGACGAGCTCCTACGGCTACGACGCGAATGGCAACCTTACGACGGTGCAGAACCACGACGGCTATAAGGTGGAGTATGGCTACACGGATGCAGCGCCGTTCCGCGTAGTCAGCATTTCTGAATACGCGGGATCCACAGCAGGAGGCAGCCTTACCATTTCGCATGGTTGGAACAGCACGACGTTCACCGACAACGCGGGACGCAAGAGCATTTATCAGTTCAATAACGCAGGGCAGACGGTTGCGATCCGGGATGTGGACGGCAGCGCGCAATTCTGCTCGTTCAACAGCGGGGACCGTACCGTTACGCAGCTCAAAACCGTATCCAAGCTGCAAAAAACGTCCATTAACCTGCTTGCAAACCACAATATGGAAAGCAGTGCTTCCTGGACGATGGGCACCGGCGCTTCATACAGCACGGCGGAAAAATTCATGGGCAGCAGGAGCGTGAAGCTCACTGGTGCAAGTGCGGCGGCTTCGCAGACGGTGACGCTCACGCCGGGCAAAACATATACGCTTTCCGCTTATTTCAAGGGCGTGGACGGGGCGTGTCTCTCCGTCGCATATGGCGGCATGACCGTGGAAAGCACGGGCGTGCATGACGCATCGCTTGCATGGCAGCGCGAGAGCCTGACGTTTACTTTGCCCTCCACCGCAAGTTCGTCCGTTACGGTGCAGGTCAAGCTCCCGGGCACTGTGAGCGGGACGGCATATGTAGACTGCGTCATGCTTGAGCAGGCGGACGCCATGAACCGCTATAATCTGTTGGAGAACGGTGACCTTGACAGCACCGCCAACTGGACGCGCGGCAGCGATTTGACGTCGAGCGACGCGCTTGCGACGGTTTCCGGTTCACTGCACCCCGAAGCCTTTACGGACAGCGCATATAAGCTCATTGGCAGCAGCACGGCGGATAAGACCGTCTCGCAGACGATCCCGGTCTCCGGCTCTACGGGCGATTGCTACACCTTCGGCGGGTGGGCGCAGATGAATACCATCCCTGCCTTTACGAAGAATGCGGGTACGGGCACGGAGGTCAATTACGGCCAGCGCAAGCTGCGGCTTGGCTTTG
>ERZ773235.2023-NODE-2023-length-18564-cov-4.245178_pt1 | contig 18564 bp, 17 predicted proteins | sample MGYA00580522_ERZ773235 | MGnify/ENA primary metagenome ERZ773235 (study PRJEB29015, sample SAMEA2737797) | human gut metagenome | biome: human gut; feature: human-associated habitat; material: faeces | place: China | collected 2012 ...
GAGTCATCGCATGGTCCTGCGCACCTCTGTACTACTCCAACTGGTGCACTTGGGCTTACAACTGCTGGGGTCTGAACGTCATCATCAACATGGACTCCCTCATGTTCAACATGACCATCCGTACCGATTCCTACGATCACACTCTCGAAGACATGGCTCAGTACCACATGTGGGCTCCGATGCGCCGTATGGCCGTCGGCGGCATGAAGCACTTCTTCGAGCTGTGGGAGTACAAAGAGAAGTTCAACTGCGACATGGTCATGATGTACGACCAGCTGCAGTGCAAGGGCGCACAGGGTCTGCACGGCCTGTTCGAGGACGAGTTCCGTGACAGGAACATCCCCGCGATCTGGATGCCGCATGCTCTGCCCGACAGCCGCACCGTCTCCAGAATGGAGATCCGCCGCATAATCAACGATTACATGAGCACCGTCATGCACGAAGAGCCGCTCGATCCGTCTCTGCTTGACTTTGACGACTCCATGACATGGTAATTAGGAGGAAGAAAACATGAAAAAATGCAAGTGCAAGGGCAGCTGCAAGCTCGGCAAGCTCTTCGGCAAGCTCATTGGCATTGCCCTTCTGGCAAATGTTGCGCTGTTCGTCGTGTTCTTCAAGCCGCTGGGCTACGTGGTCTGCGGCGCCGTGCTCTGCTTCGTCATCATGGTGCTGATCGGCAAGCGCAACTGGCTGCAGATGGTTCTGGTTTCCATCCTCGTGCCGCTGGGCATGTGGCTGGTTTTCTACAAGGTGCTGACGGTCAACATCCCGATGGGACCGCTGCAGTTCCTGCGCGATCTGGTAGACATGATTTAAGGAGGCGCACGTATGAATTGGAGTTTACTGGCTAGCAGCTACGGCGCCGTCTTTGGCAATGTTCAGGTGCTTCTGATGACCTTCCTCGGCGCGCTGGGCGGCGTTCTGCTCGGTGCGATTCCGGGCATGACCGCCACGATGGGCGTGGCGCTGCTGATCCCCTTCTCCTTCGGCATGGATCTGATTCCGTCCATCGGCCTGCTGCTGGGCATCTACTGCGGCGGCATGTACGGCGGCTCGATTTCCGCCATCCTGATTCACGCGCCGGGCACCCCGGCCGCGGCGGCCACGCTGCTGGACGGCTACCCGATGTGCCAGAAGGGTCAGGCGGGCAAGGCGCTTTCCGTCGCCATGTTCGCGTCCTTCGTCGGCGGCGTCATCGGCGCGCTGATTATGACCTTCCTCTCCCCGATCATTGCGGATATGGCCATGAACTTCGGCCCCGGCGAAATGTTCATGCTGGCGGTCTTCGGCCTCTCCGTGATCGTCGCCATCTCCGGCAAGTCCATCGCCAAGGGCCTTGTGAGCGCCTTCTTCGGCATGCTGCTGTGCACCGTCGGCCTCGACCCGACCAACGGTATCCCGCGCTTCATCACCTATAAGCAGACCGGCCTGCTGGAAGGCTTCCAGTTCATCCCGACGCTGATCGGTCTGTTCGCGGTGGCCGAGGTCATCGCGGGCGTCGAGCGCATCATCCGCGGCGAGGAGAAGCAGGAAAGCTCTCACGAAAAGATCACCAACGTGCTGCCGGATTGGCAGACCATCAAGGCCATCTGGCCGAACATCCTCTCCGGCGGCATCATCGGCACCTTCATCGGCGCGATTCCGGGCGCGGGCGGCGACATCGCGGTGTTCGTCTCCTACGGCTTCAACAAGAGCCTGAGCAAGCATCCGGAGCTCTGGGGCACGGGCATCCCGAACGGCGTGGCCTCCACCGAGTCCGCGAACAACGGCTGCTCCGGCGGCGCGATGATCCCGCTGCTGTCCCTCGGTGTGCCGGGCGACTCCGTTACCGCCATCCTGCTGGGCGCCTTCATTATGAAGGGCATTCAGCCGGGCCCGATGATGTACATCAGCGAGCTGCCGACCGTCTACAAGGTCTTTGCGGCGCTGATGCTGGCGAACCTGGCGATGCTGGTTGTCGGCTGCCTGGGCGTCCGCTTCTTCGCGAAGATCGTCTCGGTCGAAAAGAAGATGCTCTACCCGATCATTCTGGTCATCTCCCTGCTGGGCGCGTTCTCCATCAACAAGAACGTGTTCGACGTGGGTGTGTGCGTGGTCTTCGGCGTGATTGGCTGGCTAATGAACAAGTATGAGTTCCCGCTCAGCCCGATCCTGCTGGCGCTGATCCTTGGACCGATGTGCGAAAAGAACTTCGTGCGCTACATGAACATCCAGCGCGGCAACTTCTTCGCGATCTTCACCTCTCCGATCGCGATGGTGTTCCTGATTGTCGCGGTGGGCACGATCCTCTTCTCCATCTACAACCAGAGCAAGATCAATAAGCGCGAGGCGGCTCACAAGGCTGCCATGAAGGCCAAGTAATTCGGCTTCTTCATCTTCATAACAAACAGGGCCGTCTTTCCAAACGGAAGGGCGGCCCTGCTGTATATGCTCAGGGGATTCGGCGTTCGTCTCAACGCTGTATGGATGCATAATTTATAACTTTCAGGAATAAATATATCCCTTTTATCTATATTTCTGTCACTCAACAAGGCGTTTAATGTGTGTTCGAAACAATTCCACAAGCTGACGCTCCAGCGAGGATAATTCCATCCCCTTCTTATACGCCACCGCGTAAGCCCGCGATGTGTCCATCCCCATCAGACGATAATACTTAGGGCGTCTGTTATACATCGATGCGGCGCGCAGAATATCCGGCACAAAGCCCACGCCAATGCCGTTTGCCGCCAGAATGTTTACCGTATCCCAATTCAGCGTCTCATAGACGACGTGCGGCGTAAAGCCCGCCGCGCTGCACAATCGCTCGTTCATGCTGTTGAATTTCTGCACCGGTTTAAGCGCGATAAACGGTTCCTGCGCAAACAGGCTCAGATCGATATATGGCGTGGCTCCTGTCGAAACCGTCGCATGTGCATGAAGCAGATGCTGTGGAGGCACGGCCAACAGAATTTCTTCGACATGGATGATTTCGTAGTTCAATCGCGGATTTTGCGGTTCGAGCGGCACAAAACACAAATCCAGCTCGCCATCAATCACCATTTGCTCAAGCGTCACAGATATTTCTTCCGTGACTTTTAGGCGGCTGGCCGGGAAGTTATCGGAAAAATACGGAAGCACCACAGGCAGATAATATTTGGAATAAAAGGGCGATATGCCGAAACGGATCGTTTCGCGTTGGCTGCTGGACATACCGGCAAGATGGTGCACCAAATCATCTCGCTGCTTGATGAGCTCTCGCCCTTCGCGCACAAGCAGTTCCCCGGCCGCCGTCAGATGGATCGACCGCGTATCCCGCACAAACAACGGCGTTCCAATTTCTTCCTCTGCCTTCCGAATGGCCTGACTCAGCGCGGGCTGGCTGATATAGAGGCGCTGCGCCGCGCGGGAGAAGCCGCCTTCTTCCAGAATCGCCAGCATATACTCAATGGTTTTGAATGTCATGGACGCCCTCCAATGTTCCATAAGTTGAAGTTATAAGTTTATTGTACATCGGTATTGGACTTTTGGCAACCATTTATGGTTAAATATAAATAGAATAGCGTGGATGATTCAGGCGTTTTGTCTGAAAAAGGGGGAAACGGACATACGCCCGGCGTCACATCCGCCCATTTGGTTCGTTACACAGAAAGAAAGGGGTTTTTGTTCCATGAAGCGTTTCACCAAGCGTCTGACCGCCGTGCTGCTCGTTACCATGTTGATCTTAACAGGCACCGTGCAGTGTGCGAGCGCCGCCCAGTATCTGACTCTGGCTGCCGTCGCCTCTTCTTCGGGTCTGTTCCCGTATTGCGTCTCTATCGGCAAGGTCATCAACACCTATTGCCCGGATTTCAATATCACGGTTTCCGAATCCGGCGGCAATTCCGATAACACCAAGCGCCTACGTAACGGCGAAGTGAAAATCGCGAATTCGATGTCCAACACGGACTATGAGAGCTATACCGGCACGGGCACCACGTTCGAGGGAAATCCGTTCGAGGATTTCCGCATCATGTGGTATTACGAGCAGAGCCCGATTCAAATCTGCGTAGCGGCCGACGCCGGCGTGGATTCCATCTATGATCTTGAAGGCAAGTCCTTCAATCCGGGTGGAACGGGCACTGTGGCCTCCCTCGTCATCCATCAGGCATTTGATCTTCTGGGCATCCATCCCAACTACTTCGAAGCCAGTCAGGCCGACGCCGCCGATGCTTACGCCAATCGCCAGATCGTCGGCGCTGTAAAGACCGGCCCCGCCCCCGACAGCTATGTGATGCAGCTCAATTCCAGCCGTCCGGTGAAGATTCTCTCCGTCTCTGACGAGGATCTGGCCAAGATTCTGGAAGCGATTCCCTCCATCAAATTCGCAACCGTCAAGGGCGGCTCTTACGAGGGCATCGACTATGACGCGCAGTGCCTCTCCGCCTATCAGGGCATTCAATGTGATCTGAGCTTCAGTCAGGAAGACGGCTACCGCATGATCAAGGCCATGTGGGAAGACGGCAAAGAGCTCTGGCAGAACGCTTATCCCGTTGGCAAAGATAACGACGTGCTGGCGATGACGCTTCAGGGCGCGGCGACTCCGCTTCAGGCCGGTACCGTCCAGTATCTGGTGGAAAAGGGCTACGATGTGCCTGAAAACCTGATTCCGCCGGAGTATGTTCCCGTTCAGTAAATTTTAATCGTCTTCATACGTCATTTCCCCCTGAAGGGGGCGCTGCTGCTCCTGGCCGCAGCGTCCCCTTTTCTTCTTCCAAAACCAACATTTGAAAGGGTGGTTCCTCCATGCGTAAGTTGAAAGGCGGATGGGCAATCATCGTCAAAGTGCTTTCCTTCGCTTTGATTGCGTTCCAACTCTACACAACAGGCCGAGGTCCTTATTCAGACATCATCCAGCGCGGCGTCCATCTTTCCTTCGTCCTGACACTGCTGTTTCTTCTCAAACCTGCCCGAAAGCTGAAAGAAGGCGAAGTACAGGATTTCGTCCCATGGTATGACGTGGTTCTGGCAGGTCTTTCCTGCGCAACCTGTGTCTATCTGGTCTCAATTTCCGGCCGTATCCTTTACGACCCGCTCCAATGGCTCTCCTGGTTTGACAAAGCAGCCTCCGTCATTCTGGTGATTCTGATCTTAGAAGCCAGCCGTCGCTCGGTTGGTTGGACGTTCCCAATTCTGGGCATTGCTTTCCTCATCTACGCCTTCTACGGCGAAATGTTCCCCGGCGTTTGGGGACATCAAAACTTCACCTTCAACATGGTTTTCCAGAACTTTTATCACAGCACGCGCGGCATTTGGGGAACGATGTTGGGGCTTTCCGCCACAATGCTCTCCATGTTCGGCATTTTCGGCGCGATCCTTTCCGGAACCGGCGGAGCAGAAACCTTCATCAAGATGGGTCAGCGCTTCACCGGCCGGTTTACCGGCGGCTCAGGCAAGGTATCCGTCGTCGCTTCTTCCCTGTTTGGCATGATCTCCGGAAGCGCCATCGGCAACGTCGTCGCCACCGGTGTATTTACCATCCCATCCATGAAAAAAGCCGGATATACCAACGAATGGGCGGCCACCGTCGAAGCAGTTTCGTCCACAGGCGGTCAAATCATGCCGCCGATCATGGGCGCAGCCGCGTTTATCATGGCGCAGCTCATCGGCGTAAACTACATTCAGATTGCCAAAGCCGCGATTGTGCCGGCGCTGCTGTACTATCTGAGCACATTCCTTTCCATCCATCTGGTTTCTGTTCGCGACGGAATCAAGGGATCGAATGAGAAACCCACCATCAAGGTCGGCGATTACCTCATCATTCTCGTCCCGCTGATCATCTTTATCGGCTTCCTGCTCGCGGGCTACACGGTGCTGATCGGCGCTTTCTACGCTACCATCGGCGCGCTGGCGATGTATGTGGTGCGCTTCATCGTTTCCACCAAGGGCGACGTGAAGGCTGTTGCCAAAGATACCGGAAAGGTTTGCTACAACACCGTCATCAACGGCACCAACAGCATTATTGATATGTGCGGCATTCTGGCCGGTTCGCAAATCACGGTTTCCCTGATTAACCTGACGGGTTTCGGCGTGAAGCTTTCCGACGTCATCGTTTCTATCGGCCAAGGCAATATGTTCCTGTGTCTCCTATGTTCCATGCTCGTCTGTATCATTCTGGGCATGGGTCTGCCGACGACTGCCGCCTATGTGCTCGGTGCCGCCGTGCTCGCGCCGCCGCTGATTACCCTCGGCTTGTCCCCGCTGGTTGCGCACCTGTTCGTGATGTATTATGCCTGCCTGTCTGCCATTACGCCGCCCGTCTGCGTCGCCGTATTCATGGCCAGCGGTCTCGCTAAAGCACGCTGGTTCCGCGTCGGCGTTATTAGCTGCATGATTGCGCTCCCGGCCTTTATCATCCCCTTCACGTTCTGCTACAATCCCGCGTTGATTCTGGATGGCGCGCTGGTGGAAATCATCATCGCACTCCTGACGGGAATAATCGGCGTTGTCTTTATTGACATTTCGCTCGTCGGCTATATTCGCAAGCCTGTTCCGCTTCCGCTGCGCGGATTGCTGCTGATCGGCGGCGTGCTGCTGGTTGTGCCAAGCTATCTGTGGAGCGCAATCGGTTTTGTAATCGGCGGTGCCGCGCTGGCTTCTGAATACTTTTTCAAAAAAGCAGCCGCCTGACGGAACGCTGAGAAATGTGAAATCCACAACAGAAAGCAGGTGACCCGATATTAAACGTTCGGCTTTTCCCGAAAAGGGAACATGGTATAAAGGAAACATACACAGCCATACCACCGTTTCCGACGGCATGCTTTCCCCTGAACAACAGGCCGCGGATTATCGTGCTCAAGGCTATGATTTTCTGGCGTTAACCGACCACAACATTATGAAAACCCACGTGCAATTCAACAGCGATGATTTTCTGATGATTCCCGGTTGGGAACGCGATATCCCCTATGGCACAACCAAATGTCTGCACGTGGTCGGCCTGTTTCCGTCCGACACGCCGGACGATTCAGTCATCACCCGACCACGCGGCAATCCAGATGTGATGAGTCAACAGCAGCTCATTGATCAGATGCGCAGCGAAAATGTGTTTGTTGAAATCGCGCATCCTATCTGGTCACGCATGGAGCCAGAAGAACTACGCGCGCTTCAAGGATTCAACGCCATCGAAATTTTTAACACCGGCACTGAACGTCTTTGTCATGCAGGCCATGCCGAGGTCTATTGGGATATGCTCCTGCGCGAAGGACGGCATGTAACCGGCATTGCCTGCGACGACACCCACGGAAAAACCGCTAAAAGCGATCGTTTTTTCGGCTGGGTGATGGTTCGCGCCGAGGCACTCACGCGAGAAGCCATTTTACGCGCTCTATGTGCGGGCGATTTTTACGCCTCGCAAGGTCCCGCATTCAGCGAATGCTATGTAGAGGACGACCACCTGCACATCGAATGTACCCCCTGTGAGGAAATCCACATTATCACCTATCCCCCGCGCGGCAAGGCCGTCTATGCACTCGATAAACCGCTCACCGAGCTGGATTACCCCCTTAAAGGCGCCGAAACCTATGTGCGTGTGGAATGTATCGACCACGAAGGTCGTACCGCATGGTCCAATCCGATTTGGATGTAATGTCATCATCTCAAAAAGCCGTCGGGCGCGAACCCGACGGCTTTCACTATTCATGCTGCTTTGAAATTACTTCTGGATCTCGTCCACCCACTGCTGGTAGAGACCTTCGGCGTTGATGGTGTCGATCATTTCCTGAATCTTCGCGGTGAGCGTATCCTCGCCCTTGACGCTGGCGATGTAGTTGCCGCCCTCGAAGTCAAACGCGAAATCCGCAATCTCAAGGTCGTCGTTCTCGGCGAGCACGCTGTCGTAAACGGTCTTCGGCACGGCCAGCGCATCCACGCGGCCATTCTTGACCATGTTCACGCCGTCCGGAATCTTGGTGACCAATTCGAGGTTCGCATCCGGAAGCTGCTCCTCAACCATGATCTGCTGGTTGGTGCCGTTCTGCGCGGCGACATTCTTGCCCGCGAAGGACTCGGCGGAGTTGTAGGAAGCGCCCGTGCCCTTCTTGACGAGCAGACCCTGATCGCCCTCGTTCCAATAGATGCCGGTCAGCTCCATGCGGTTGAGACGCGCCTCGTCATAGGTCAGGCCAGCCACCATCATGTCCACGTCGCCCTGGCCGACAGCCGCGAGACAGGCGTCAAACGCCATCGGCTGAACCTCCAGCTCAACGCCAAGCTGTTCAGCCATCCACTGGCACATGAGGATATCGGTGCCGACGATGTTGCCGTCGTCGTCGATGTACTCATACGGCGGCCAATCCGGGCTGGTCGCAACGGTCAGCTTGCCGGCGGCCTTGATGTCATCCAGACGATCGGCCAGCGCGAGGGAGCAGGTGAGGATCATCGCCAAGGCAAGAGCGAACGCAAGAATCTTTTTCATAATCGGATTTCCTCCTTTTTCTTATGGCGTTTTCTTCTGCGGGAGCTTCCCGCGAAAACGATGATGTTATTCTACGACGAGTTTATGCATATGTCAAGTGTATATTCTGCATAAAAATACTTTATTTTTCGGTCAGTTTGAAAAAAATCTCGCCGCCCGCCAAGAAATTTCGGTTTACCGGTTGTTTATTTTCATTTATTGTGCTAGAATATGGCCATTGCGTTCGCGCAAGAATATGCAAGTCTGCCTCAAATAGAAAGGTGTGAATATTTATGCCAGAGCTGAGCCGCCGCGTTCAGACGTTTACCGATTCCGTCATCCGCCGCATGACCCGCATCAGCGACGAAGTGGATGCCATCAATCTTTCTCAGGGTTTCCCGGATTTTCCGCCGCCCAAGGCGATCACCGACCGTCTGCGCGAGGTGGCGGACGAGGGCCCGCATCAGTATTCCGTAACCTTCGGCGCGGAGAACTTCCGTGAGGCGCTCGCCCGCAAGCAGGGGCGCGCATATGGCCGCGAAATCAACCCGGATACCGAGATTCTCGTCACCTGCGGCGGCACGGAGGCCATGATGAGCGCCATGATGACCGTCTGCAACCCCGGCGACAAGGTGATCGTGTTCTCCCCCTTCTATGAAAACTACGGCGCGGACGCGATTCTCTCCGGCGCAGACCCGATCTTCGTGCCGCTTGTCCCCCCGACGTTCGACTTTGACCGCAACGTGCTGGAAGACGCATTCCGCCAGCACCCCAAGGCAATCATCGTCTGCAACCCGTCGAACCCGTGCGGCAAGGTCTTCACTAAGGACGAGCTGCTGTTCATCGGCGGCCTGTGCAATCAGTATGACGCATACATGATTACCGACGAGGTATACGAGCACATCGTCTTCGCGCCGTATCATCATGTATACGCAGGTTCTCTGCCGGAGATCGCCGACCGCGTGATCTGCTGCTCCTCCCTTTCCAAGACGTACTCGATCACCGGCTGGCGCCTCGGCTACCTCATCGGGCCGGAAAACGTGATCGAGGGCGCGAAAAAGGTACATGACTTTCTGACCGTCGGCGCGGCGGCGCCGCTTCAGGAGGCGGCGGTCGTCGGCCTGAACTTCCCGCAGAGCTATTACGACGGGCTGACCGAGCTGTATACCCGCAAGCGTCAGGTGTTCCTCGACGGACTGGATCGCATCGGCCTCAAGCACACCGTGCCGCAGGGCAGCTATTTCGTGATGGTCGATATCAGCGATTTCCAGAAGCCGGGCATGCGCTTCCACGGCAAGAGCGACATGGAGTTCTGCGAATGGATGATCCGCACCATCGGCGTGGCGGCCGTTCCGGGCTCCAGCTTCTTCCGCGAGCCGGTCAACCACCTGATCCGCCTGCACTTCGCCCGCAGCGAGGAAACCCTGAACGAGGCGCTGGAGCGCCTGGCAAAACTGCCGAAGCTGGTGTAATATGTATCTCACGGACGTCGTCACCCTGCCGCGCTTCTGTTTCGGCCGCGGCGTATACAAGCGTTTTCCCGAGCTTTGCGGGAATCTCGGCGCGCGTTTTGCCCTCGTCGGCGGCCGCACCGCGATGGAAAAGGGGCTTCCCGCGCTCAAGGCGGGGCTTGAATCCAGCGCCATGCAGATGCTCTGCGCACTCCCCTTCGGCGGCGCGTGCACACAGGCCGCCATGGACAGGCTCAGCGCCGAAATTGCGCCGATGCAGCCGGATTTTCTGGTCGGCATGGGCGGCGGCAAGGCCATTGATACCGCGAAGGGCGTCGCGCATCAGTTGGGGATTCCGCTGGTCAGCCTGCCCACGCTGGTTTCCAACTGCGCGCCGATCACCGCGCTCTCCGTCGTCTACCGCGAGGACGGGCCGTTTGACCGCTTTCTCTTTTACGATGCGCCGCCCGCGCTCACGCTGGTCGATCTGACCCTCGCGGCCAACGCTCCGGCACGGTTCTTCCGCGCGGGGCTGGGCGACACGCTGGCCAAATACCTCGAATCGACGTTCAGCGCCCGCGGCGACGAGCTGGGCGGGGCGCTGGATCACATGTCGGCCATCGGCGTGAGCCTGTCGAGCACCTGCTACGACCCGATCATCCGGTTCGGTCGTCAGGCGCTCAGCGAGGTGGAGCGACACGAGGCCGGCCCGGCCATGGAAATGTGCGCCCGGAGCGTCATCCTCTCGGCGGGGCTTGTCTCGCTGATGGCAGACGACAACTACAACTGCGCGCTGGCGCACGCGGTCTGCTACGGCCTTCAGCACTTCGAGCACGTCGAGCGGGAATATCTGCACGGCGATCTGGTGGCCTACGGCGCGCTGGTTCAGCTCGCGGTGGACGGCCAGCTCGACAAGGCGCGCGAGCTTCGCGCCTTCCTCGTTTCGCTGGGCACGCCGGTGACGCTCGCCCAAATGCGCGTGCCGCTTGAAAAGACCGCGCTGCACGACGCGCTGATCGAGGCCACCACCGGGCCGGATATGACGCACATCCCCTACCCCGTCACGCAGGACATGGTGTTTGACGCCATGCGGCGCGTCGAAACGCTCTGATCCGTTTTCACATCGTTCATCCATGCTATCATAAGAAGGAGGGATTCCCTTGCTGGCTCAGAACATTATGAAGCTGCTGCAAAAATACGGCGTCAACTTTCTGAACGGCCTTGGCACGACGCTGCTGCTGGCGCTGATCTCCGTATCCATCGGCTGCGTCATCGGCGCGCTGGTCGCCATCCTGCGCCTTGGCAAATCGAAAGTGCTTCGCGCCGTCGCGACGGTCTACACCGAGGTCATCCGCGACACGCCGCTGTTGCTCCAGCTCTATTTCTTCTATTTCCTGCTGCCGGATATTCTCCCGGCGCTCAAGCTCTCCAAATTCGCCTGCATCACCATCGCGCTGGTCATCAACTCCGGCGCGTATATGTCCGAGGTCTTCCGTTCGGGCATCCAATCCATCGACCGCGGCCAGACCGAGGCGGCGCGTTCGCTGGGTCTCTCCGCCCGCCAGACCATGATGCGCATCATCCTGCCGCAAGCGTTCAAAAACGTGCTTCCGGCCATGTGCAACGAGTTCGTCGCGGTGACGAAGGAAACGTCGCTGGCCTCGACCTTCTACGTCGGCGACCTGATGACCCAGTATCAGACGATCTCCGGCAAGACCTATCTGGTCATCGAGCCGCTGGTCATCATCGGCGTCATCTATTTCGTCGTGACCTTCTCCATGAGCAAGCTGATTACCGTCCTTGAAAGGAGGCTGAAGAACGATGATTGATTCGTTTGAAAACGCGCCCGAGCTGATCCGCGTGGAGAATCTGCACAAGAGCTTCGGCGGCCTCAACGTCTTAAACGGCATTACCGAAACCATCCACAAGGGCGAGGTCGTCTCCCTGATCGGCCCGTCCGGCTCCGGCAAATCGACCTTCCTGCGCTGCCTCAACCGGCTCGAGGAGCCGACCACATCTGGTTTGACGGCGTGGATATCGCGGATAAGAGCGTCAACATCGACAAGCACCGCCAGAAGATGGGCATGGTCTTCCAGCATTTCAACATCTTCCCGCATATGTCCGTCATCGACAACATCACCCTCGCGCCCGTCCTGCTCGGCAAAATGAGCAAGGACGAGGCCGTGGTCAAGGCGGAATCGCTGCTCGCGCGCGTCGGCCTCTCCGATAAGCGCGACAACAAGCCCTCCCGCCTCTCCGGCGGCCAGAAGCAGCGCCTTGCCATCGTGCGCGCGCTGGCGATGGAGCCGGAGGTCATGCTCTTTGACGAGCCGACCAGCGCCCTCGACCCGGAGATGGTCGGCGAGGTGCTCGAGGTCATCAAGTCGCTGGCGAAGAACAACATGACCTGCGTGATCGTCACCCACGAGATGGGCTTTGCGCGCGAGGTCTGCAACCGCGTGCTGTTCATGGATGAGGGCGTCATCATGGAGCAGGGCGACCCGCATCAGGTGTTCGACCACCCGCAGAACCCGCGCACGCAGGATTTCCTGAGCAAGGTTCTGTAATGTTCCTTTCGTACATCACAACCGAATCCGACGGTGCGCTGACCCTCGATCAGCTTCTGCGCGGGCCGCTCTCGCTTTCCGCCAGGGAGGCGCGGGAGGCCAAGCGGCTGGGCTTGACGGTGGATGGCGCGCCGTTTTTCGCCAACCAGCGCGTCGGCGCGGGCAGAACGATCCGCGTCCCGCTGGCGGAATACGACAAACCGGAGGATTTCTCCGCGTCCGGCGACGTCGCCGTTCTCTACGAGGACGACGCGCTGCTGGCCGTGCGCAAGCCCGCGCCCCTGCAGGTTCACCCCTCTCCCTCCGCCCCGCGCGGCGCGGACACGCTCGAGGGGCGCGTACAAAGCTATCTGCACAGCGGCGCGCACCCCGTTCACCGGCTCGACGCGGAGACGACGGGCATCGTGCTTTTCGCCAAGCTGCCCTACGCGCAGGCGCACATTCAGCGGCAGATGCAGGCGGACGCTTTCCGCAAGGAATATCTCGCGTGGGTCTGCGGCGTTCCTGCCGCCCCGGAGGGCGTGATCGACGCGCCAATCGACCGCATCGCCCCCGACAGCTTCACCCGCGCGGTTCTGCCCGGCGGCCAGCGCGCCGTGACGCGCTACCGGGTCGAGCATATTTGCGGCGACGTGTCGCTCGTCCGCTTTTTCCCCGTCACCGGGCGGACGCATCAGCTCCGCGTTCACGCGGCGCATATCGGCCATCCGATGCTCGGCGACACGCGCTACTGCACGGCGGAATCCGCGCGGCTGGCCGCAAAATACCGCGCACCGTATCATCAGCTCAGCGCGGTCAGGCTCTCGCTGATCCATCCCGTCACGGGCAGGGCGCTTCAAATCGCCTGCCCGCCCGATTTCAGTGTCGATATCGCGCCGCTGTGAATATCTTCCATCCCCCTTGCGCCGCAGGCTCGCCCGCGGCGTTTTTTCTTGTCTGCGCTCGCTTTTCTGCTTTTCCCCACCGGCCTTTTCCAGAACTTGGAAACGATGATGCGGCAATAAAAGAACAGCCTCCTTCGTCAGATATGCAGAAGACGATCAAGAGCGGCCGCTTGGGCGCCTTCGCAATGACAAAGGAGGAATTCCTATATGTTTACCGGCAAGAAAAAAGCGGCTTGCGCCGCGATGCTGAGCATGGCCATGGTCGCCCCGCTGGCGGCCTTCGCCGAAAACGAAACCCGCGTCATCACCTGCGGCACGCTGAACCTGCGCGCCGAGGAGAGCGCATCTTCCAAAATTCTGGGCAAATACGGCTGGGGCTCCGAGGTGCTCGTCAAGGGCATCAACGGCGACTGGGCGAGCGTGGACGTCGGCGGCCAGAGCGGCTACATGTATGCCAAGTATCTGGGGCGCGAGGGCGCGACCAGCTCCACCGCGTATGTCAAGACGAACAGCCGCGGTCTGAACCTGCGCGCCGAGCCGAACGGCAACATCCTCGGCTCCTATCCGCGCGGCACGAAGGTGACCGTGCTCGCCACCACCGGCGAATGGAGCAAGGTCAGCGTGGATGGCAAGACCGGCTATATGCAGAGCCGCTGGCTCTCCGGCAAGGCCGTCAGCGGCGGCTCCTCCGCCGTCTCTCCGGCTGCCGGCACGGCCGTGGTCAACAACCCGCGCGACACGCAGGTGCTCTTCCTGCGCCGCGAGGCCAACGTGAGCAGCGAATCGCTGGGCTACTATCGCAACGGCAAGACCGTGACGCTGCTGGCGCGTCAGGGCGACTGGTACAAGGTCAGCGTGGACGGCAAGACCGGCTACATGATGGCCAAGTACCTGAAGGTCACGACCGACATGCACAACGGCACGGCGCGCGTGTTCAACGCCAACGGCGGCAGCTACGTCAATTTCCGCAGCCGCGCGAGCCTCTCCGCGAACGTGATCGGCACGGTTCCGGTCGGCACGACGGTCAAGGTGCTGGAAAAGACGACCGATTGGACGAAGGTCGAGGTAAACGGCAAGACCGGCTATATCTCCACCTGGTTCCTCAAATTCTGATTCCCGCTCTCCTCCCTCAAAAAGCGCTTGCTCAATCGGGCAGGCGCTTTTTTCATCGCATCGACGGGTTTTTGCCGCAGGCGGCAACAAATTCAGCATTTCACGGCGAAGGATGCGTGATAAAGCGTATAAACTTCCCTGCTTTGCTCAAGCTAGGGTAAAAGCGCATCGGGAGGCATCCATTATGAGCAGAACGGAAATCGTCAGCGTCATCGGGCGGCAGGTGCTCGATTCGCGCGGAAACCCGACCGTCGAAGCGGAGGTGCAGCTATCTGGCGGCGTGGCCTGCACGGCCATCTCGCCCAGCGGCGCATCCACCGGCAAATACGAGGCGCTGGAACTGCGCGACGGCGATATGCAGCTTTACGGCGGCAAAAGCGTGCTGCAAGCCTGCAAAAACATCTCCGGCGCCATCCACAACGCCCTGCGCGGCATGGACGCGGACAACCTGTTCGCCGTCGATCAGGCGCTGATCGCGCTGGACGGCACAAAAAACAAGGCCGTTCTCGGCGCGAACGCGACGCTGGCCGTGTCGATGGCCTGCGCCAAGGCGGCGGCCTGCGCGCAGGGCGTGGCGCTGTTCCGCTTTCTGGGCGGCGCGCAGGCGCACCTGACGCCCATGCCGATGATGAACATTCTCAACGGCGGCGCGCACGCGGGAAACGGGCTGGACGTGCAGGAATTTATGATCGTGCCCGTCGGCGCGAAGGATTTCCGTTCGGCGCTGCGGATGGGCGCGGAAACCTATCACGCGCTGGCGGCGCTGCTCAGAAAGAAGGGGCTTTCCACGGGCGTGGGCGACGAGGGCGGCTTTGCGCCGGAGATTGCCGAGGAAAAACAGGCGCTCGACCTGATTTTGGAGGCCGTCTCCCGCGCGGGCTATGCGCCGGGCACGGATATCGTCCTCGCGCTGGACGCGGCGGCCAGCGAATGGGCGCAGAAGGGGCGCTATGTGCTGCCCAAATCCGGCCGCAGCTTCACCGCGCACGAGCTGACCGAGCATTGGCGCGGCCTGTGCGACCAATACCCCATCCGCTCCATCGAAGACCCGCTGGGCGAGGAGGATTGGCCCGCGTGGCAGGCGCTGACGCGGGAATTGGGCAGCCGCTGCCAGCTCGTCGGAGACGATCTCTTCGTGACCAACGAGGAACGTTTGCAGCGCGGCATCCTGATGGGCTGCGCGAACGCGATTCTGCTCAAACCGAACCAGATCGGCACGCTGACGGAGACCATGCAGGCGCTTTCGCTGGCGCACAGGAGCGGCTACCGCACCATCATCTCCCACCGCTCGGGCGAAACGGAGGACACGACCATCGCCGACCTCGCCGTGGCGCTCGGCGCGGGGCAAATCAAAACGGGCGCGCCCTGCCGAAGCGAGCGGGTATGCAAATACAACCGCCTGCTCCGCATCGAGGACGCGCTCGGCAGCGCAGCCACGCTGGATGCGCTGCGCCTATGATTTATCTGATTTTAGGCGGCGTCAGCGCGTTTTTCGGCCTGCTTTCCGGCGTCGGGGCGACGACGCTGCTCCGCCCCCTGCTGGATGCGGTTTCGCCGCTCGCGCCCGCCTCCGTCGCGGCGCTGTGCACGATGGCAACGCTCTGCGCGGCGCTGGTCGCGGCGTTTTTCGCGCTGAATCACGCCCTGCCGCTGCACCCGGACGAGCTGCTGCTGCTGGCGGTCGGCGCGGCGCTGGGCGGCGTGCTGGGCGATTTGGCGAGCGCACGCTTTTTCGCCATGATTACGCGCGAATCCGCCATGCTGCTGCAAAACGCGCTGCTGTTCACGCTGATTGCGCTGCCGTCGCTCTATTTCGGCCCGCTGAGCCGCACGGTCGCGCCGATGCGCCTGTCGCGGCTGCTGAGCTTCGCGGTCGCGCTGCTTGTCGGGCTGCTCGGCTCGTTCCTCGCCTTCGGCGCGGAGCCGCTGACGCTGACGCTCTATTTTCTCCTGTTCGGCGCGGACGGGGACGAAGGCGCGTTCGCGGCGCTGACAGTTTCGCTCTTCGCCATGGTCGGCAAGCTGCTCGTGCTGCTGATCCGCCAGCGGCTGGTTCTGCCGGATGCGGACGTGATGCTCTGGCTGCTTCCGGGCGCGGTGATCGGGGCGCTGCTGGCGCTTTGGCCGGCCGTGCGGCGCGGGCGAAGCAGCCTGAGCGCGCTCCTGCTGCGCCTGAGCCTGTTCACGTCGCTGCTGAATATCGCCTCGGCGGCGCTGCATTAAAAGGCGCGCGCCCTCACAGCGCCAGCGCCTGCGCCAGCTCCGCCAGCTCCTCGCGGTTCTTCGCGTTCATCGCCGAGCGGATCGTCACCTGCCGCTCGAGCGTCTGCATGTTCTTCATCGTGTCGAGCACGGCGCGCATGTGCTTGGCGGCCATCGGCGCCCATGTGCCGTTTTCCACCAGCGCCACCTTGCGCCCCTGCATGCCCTTGAGCTTGAGCGAGGACAGGAACGCCTCCATCGCCGGGGCATACGCGCCGTCATACGTCGTCGCACACAGCGCCATGCGGTCATATTTGAACGCGGCGGAGACAGCGTAGCTCTTGTGTACGCGGTTCAGGTCGATCACCTCGACCGTCTCGCCCTGCGCGTGGAGCTTTTCGGCCAGCAGTTTGGCCGCTTCGGCCGTGTGGCCGTGGAAGCTCGCATACGCCACCAGCACGCCGCTCTGCTCCGGCTTCCACGCCGCCCAGAGGCCGTAAAGCGTCAGCGCGCGGTCGAGCGCCTCGCCGCTGAGCTGCGGGCCGTGCAGCGGGCAGATCGTCCGGATCTCCAGCGCGGCGGCCTTTTTCAGCAGCCCCTGCACCTGCACGCCGTATTTGCCGACGATGTTGCCGTAATAGCGCCGCGCCTCGTCCGCCCATGCGTCGGTATCGGTCAGCGAGCCGAAATTGCCGAATCCGTCCGCGGAAAAGAGCACCTTCTCTCTGTCCTCATAGACAGCCATGACCTCCGGCCAATGCACCATCGGCGCAAGCACGAAATGCAGCGTATGGCTGCCGAGCGCCAGCGCGCCGCCGTCCGCCACCGTGACGCGCTCCTGCGCGAGCGGATCGTCGCCGCTGAACTGATCCAGAATCGCAAACGTTCTGGCGTTGGCGACCAGCTTCAGCTGCGGCTGACGCGCGCAGAGCGCCGCAATCGACCCGGCGTGATCCGGCTCCATGTGCGAAATCACCAGATAATCCAGCTTGCGCCCGGCCAGAACCTCGTCAAGCCCGGCCAGCCATTCCTCCTGCTTGCGCGCATCCACCGTATCGAGCAGGCAGAGCTGGTCGTCCTCGATCAGGTAGCTGTTATAGCTCACGCCCTGCGGCACGGGATACTGCCCCTCGAACAAATCAAGATCGTTATCCATCACGCTCAGGCGAAGGATACCCGGCGCCATTTTATCCATAAACATTGTATAAATCATCCTTTCTGCGTTGGGTTGTTTTTTGTGATATGTCTATATACGCTATATGGCGGTAAAATCCTGCTTCTTATCCGTTAATTTCTCTTTATAAACGCAGATTAACAATGGTCTGATGTTCTTTACAGCTTCTTGACGACGTGCTCCCTTGACGTTTTTAACGCCGCGCGGGATAATATATCCATCAGATTTGTTGCATAAAGGAGATTGATTTCATGTTTGCCACTTGGATTCTCTGTTTGTTTCTGCTGATGATCGCGCCGTATCTGACCGTGGAGGCCGGTCTGCTCCGCCGCAAAAAGTGCGCGGCGCTCGGCGCCGGGCGCGGCTACCGCACCCAGCTTTCCATGGCCTCGCAGGAAGCGTGGGATTTCGCCCAGCAGCTTTGCAGCAAGCGCTACATCCTTGGCGGCATCGTGATGGGAATCGCCGCGCTGCTGCTCATCAAGGCCGCGCCGGTCGAGTCTGTCGTCAGCCTGTATGTGTTCACCGTCGTCATCGGCCTGTTTGAGGTGGTTGCGGTCATCCTGCTCATCGCGTCGGTGGAGACCAGCCTGCGCAAGCGTTATGCGCCGAAGACCGCCGCCTGATTTGCCCTTTTCTTCATTCCTTTCTCCATAGCAAAAGCCCGGACGGTCTTGGATCGTTCGGGCTTTTGCGCGGTTTGCCTTTTCCGCAACGTTGTAGGGGCGCGCATTGCGCGCCCGCTATCGGAATTTGTGCGAAATTC